>Ga0308011_10001465_pt1 | contig 10637 bp, 10 predicted proteins | sample Neamet177_FD_203144 | JGI IMG/M metagenome (GOLD analysis project Ga0308011, IMG submission 203144) | Marine microbial communities from water near the shore, Antarctic Ocean - #177 | ecosystem: Environmental > Aquatic > Marine > Unclassified | place: Southern Ocean | collected 2014-07-25
TGCCAGAAGACCAGTTAACGGCTGCGCGAATCATTGCCGCCGACATCGACGAACAGATGACGCAAGCAAACTCCGGCGCAGGATGGTATGATGCCGATGTTGAGAAGACTTTCCAGATGCTGGGCGAGATACCTGGCCTAGAAGCATTAAAGAATAATGAGACGAAAAGAATAATCTGGTCGGCTCTTGCTGCGCCTACATCAATTGGGCAGAAGGTTATAGGCAACACGAAGGCGGCTACGGCTGCCATGTTGACCTATGCGCGAACCGGAGAGATCCCAACCGTAGCGCCAGGCAAGGGAGCAGTGACCGAAGGCATACAGAATGCTGGGTGGGGCTTCAAGCAAAAGTCAGTAGAGCCTGGCATGAAAGTCATATCGAAGCTGCTCAGCAAGTACGGCGAAGAAGGTTTTGCAGACTGGTGGCTATCGCCTCACTCTCTAAAAGAGTTGACAGATATTAGGAAAGAGGCCGGGCTAGGCGGTGCGCCTACCGGGCTAAGTGGCGGCAAAGACAGCATCCACCTTGGAGCTATGATTCTTGGCGACAAGACAGGCCGCTTCTCTCTGAACATAAATGGATACGAGGGGACCACGAAAGACGTTTGGTATTCTCGTAGCTACAACCGCGCATTCGGTCAGATGTTTGGCGCGAACGATCCGAAGACTGGGTTGCCTGTAGTTCAGGGCGGGCCCAGGAATCAAACTGAACGCCGACAAATGGAAGCGTTCAACCAGCTGGTGCTGGACAATACTGCGTTAAAAGGATTATCAGAAGCCGATGCACAAGCGGTTCTGTGGTTCTATGAACAAGGTTTATATTCCCGTCTAGGCGTTAAATCACGCCCAGGCTCATTTAGTGAAGGTGTAGGAGAAGTATATGGGTCTCTCGGAGTACGACAGCCAGTTCGCGGAAGCGATGGCATTGAAATTGAAATTGAACCGCCAGGCGCGCTCGAAGACTTCCGAGGCATCAGCGGTCGCAAGCGAGCCATCCGTGCAAACAGACGGGCTGGCCTCGACGCGGGCACCGATAATGGCGGCGGTAATCTCTCGGAATCCGGGCCTTACCGAAGCGAAATTATCGAGAATGATGGACGAGATGGGCTTTTAAGCTTTTCCCCTGATCCAGCTACTCTAGGCAAATACCAGGCGGCAGGGCTCAACCTGCCGAACATCAACCAGGTAGACTCGCCATCCAACGCCGCAACTTATAATACCGACATGACAGAAGCCATGTCTGGCCATGAGTTCGGCCCTCAAGTAGAAATCAAGAGTGCAGAAGACCTTGCTCAGGCAAGTCTGTTCCGCACCACCGATGGCAGCGGCTTTGCCATCAAGCCTGACGGCGATATTGTCGCCGTATTCACTTCCGCAGGCGAGCCCAAAGGCGGCTCTTACTCAATGATCCAGGCAGCGGTCCAAGCGGGCGGCAAGAAGCTTGATGCATTCGATACCTATCTTCCAGACATTTACGAGTCAGCCGGATTCCGTCCAGTTGCCCGACTCCCGTGGAACGACGACTACGCCCCGGCAGGATGGGATAAGAAGACGTTCGTAGAGTTCAATAATGGCGAGCCAGATGTCGTTTTCTTTGTCCAAGATTCAAACTACTTTGGTGGCGCAAAAGATGTCCCCATCGTTAAAGACTACGACCAGGCTGTTTCTCTTCAGGACCAGGCGCTGCAAGCTCTGGCCAATCCAGTAGAAGGTTTTGCTGCAGGCGGAATGGTTCGTCAAGAATACAACGCCGACCGCATCAACCAGATTGCTATGGATATTCAGGGTTACGCTGGAGGAGGCTTGATAGATAAAGCCATTCAGAAAGGCGCCGAGGCATTAGGCTTTGGCCATGACCGACAGCTTGCTATTAGCCAGGAAGCCGTGGACCTTACCAACGAAATGGTAGACGCCGGGCTGATCGAAGAGCGCTACAGAGTTGAGCTCTTGGTTCCCAAGTCTGGCGAAGAACAGACCAGGCAGAACGCTGGCATCAGAGGCGATGAAGAGGTATTCAACGCCGTAAACCACGCGCTATTCTCCTATGATGCAGGGCAGAGCAAGATTGCTTCCATTGCCAGCCAGGCAAAAGAAATGTACCAGGGCGTAAAGAAGAAGCTGAAAGGCGGCGACCCTAAGTCTGAGTACCTTGATTACTTTAACAACAAGTTCGGCTTTAACCTGGCAGAGCAGGGGTTGGATCGTAATCAAGCCAAGAACGCTATTATGGATAGCATTGGAAACATAGACCAGAAAGGCGTTAGAGGCCGACTAACTCGTGGCGAAGAGCTGGTAGGTGGTGAGGTCTTGGTGACCAACGCTGAAGACATAGACTATGCATTTGCTGAAGGCGGAGCAGTTAACGCTAAATATGACGCAGATAAGATAAATAAAATTGCACAGGGTATAATGTCTGAGAACTTTGCCGAAGGCGGTCCAGTGATTTATAACGCTAGCAGGATTAATGAAATCGCCAACCGAATACTAGAGGAGTTGTAACGTGGCTGAAGAAAACGAGATTGAAGTAGAAATAGAAGAAATCACAATGGTAGAGCTCCCAGAAGAAGACGAGCTGGAAGTTGAAGACACCGAAGACGGTGGAGCGATTGTTCTAATGGAAGAGATTTCCGTGAAGGAAGGCTCTGAGCACTTTGCGAACATCGTGGAAGAGGTGGACCAGCGCCTACTGAAGACCACTATCGACGACTTGATGACCAAGATTGAGCGCGACAAAGAGGCTCGCCAGAAGCGCGACCTTCAGTACGAAGAAGGCTTACGCCGCACCGGCCTGGGCGATGACGCACCAGGTGGAGCCACGTTCCAGGGAGCCAACAAGGTTGTGCATCCCATGCTGGTCGAGGCGTGTGTTGACTTCTCCGCACGTTTTATTAAGGAAATCTTTCCGCCTACTGGCCCCGTTAAGTCCAAGATCATAGGCGAAGCAGATAAGGCTAAGGTCGGCAAGGCCCAGCGCAAGACTGAATTCATGAACTGGCAGACCACCGAACAGATGGTCGAGTTCCGCTCCGAGCTAGAGCAGCTCAGCACGCAGCTGCCACTAGGCGGCGGTCAGTACATGAAGTTCATGTGGAACGCTCGATTCATGCGCCCTGTGTCTGAGTTCGTACCTATTGACGACATCTACTTACCATTCTCTGCCACTAACTTCTACACCGCAGAGCGAAAAACGCACGTTCAGTACGTGACTCAAATGGAGTACGAGAAGCGTGTCGAGGCGGGCATGTACGCAGATATTGACCTGCCTATTGCCAATGAGCCAGAGTTTAGCGCAGCTGAGCGTGCCAACGAGAAAATCGAAGGCAAGCAAAACACCAGCTACAACGAAGACGGTCTGCGGACCATCTTTGAGATCTACACGTTCATGGACTTTGAAGATGGCGAAGGCTTGGCCCCGTACATCTTGAGCGTGGACAAGTCATCTGATAAAGCCCTGGCTATCTACCGCAACTGGGAAGAAGACGACGACAGGAAGAATGAGCTGCATTGGATTGTAGAGTTCCCATTCGTGCCATGGCGCGGCGCTTACCCAATCGGCCTGACTCATATGATCGGCGGATTGAGCGGCGCAGCGACTGGCGCATTACGAGCCCTACTAGACTCGGCTTACATCCAGAACGTACCGACACTACTGAAGCTGAAGGGCGGACCAAACGGTCAGACTCTGAATGTTCAGCCGACTGAGATCGTTGAGATGGAAGGCGGCGCGTTGATCGATGACGTTCGTAAGCTGGCTATGCCGCTGCCGTTCGCCGGTCCAAGCCCGACTTTGTTCCAGCTGCTAGGCTTCCTAGTTGATGCAGGCAAGGGCGTGGTTCAGACTTCCTTTGAGAAGTTTAACGACCAGAATCCTAATGCCCCGGTGGGCACCACGATGGCTATCATCGAGCAGGGCATGGTTGTGTTTAGCTCAATCCATTCTCGCTTGCATGCCTCGATGGCTCGCAGCTTTAATATCCTGCACCGCATCAACAGCATGTACTACACGCAGGAAGAGCTCGATGCCCTGGACGCGGGATTAGAGATCACTGCAGAAGACTTCGATGGCCCATCTGATGTTGTACCGATCAGCAACCCGGCGATCTTTAGTGAGGCTCAGCGCTTCGCACAGATCCAGGCGATCATGGCGCGTGCTGAAAAAATGCCGCAAATGTACGACCAAAAAGCTGTCGAGGAAATGTTCCTACGGACGCTAAAGGTTCCCGCTTCAGAAGTATTGAAGCCGCTACCAGGATCAGAAGACCGAGATCCAGTAAGCGAAAACGTGGCAGCTGCAATGAACCAGGGCATCTATGTGCTCCCTCAACAGGATCACCTGGCTCACCTGCAGGTTCACTTACCGTTCTTAAAGTCGCCAATGTTTGGGTCTAGCCCTGGCATCATGAGCACGTTCTTTTATCCAATGGCCATGCACATGCGTGACCATCTATTGAACTACTACCTGGTGGAGTCGCATAACGCCATCGACGAGGCGCAGAGTCAAGAACTGATCCCGGAAGAAGCAGAGCAGCAGGTTGATGTAATCCTCAAGGTTCAGCAGTTTATTGAAGGACAGCTAGGCGGATTCGCTGAAGATCTGGTTCAGATTAATCAACAAGCAGAACAATTCAAGCCTGAAAATCAGCCGCAACAGCCAGGTGATGCAATGAAGATTGCAGAGCTTAGCGCGCAGATTAAGCAGGGCGAGCTTCAGCAGCGCACCGAGCGTGATGGCGCCAGGCTACAACTGGACAACGCCAAAATGCAGGCGGCTAATGAGATTGCACAGCTTAAAATGCAGCAGAGCGCCGAGATGGAGCGTGCCAAGCTGGCAGCTAAAGAAGCGGACCGTGACGAAAGGGCAGAAATTGCCGGGCTTCGTGAAATGTCTGCAACAGAGCGCAATAACATCAGTGAGATGTCTGAGACGGATCGCCTCAATACTCGTGAAGCAGGCGAGAATAAGCGTAAGGCAGAAGACTTGGCAGCACGAGAGCGCATTAACAGCGCAGATAACATGACCGCCAAAGAATTGGCAGCTATGGAAATGGAGTCTGGTGAAAAGACTTCATACACTAGCGGGAAGGGAATTGATCCATAATGGCATTTCTACAGAGCAACATACCGTATTTTAAATGTTGGGTTAGAAAGGAATACACGCATAATCATGAGAAGTTTCATGGGGAGTTTATTCACGCGATGGCGGTTGCGGTCACGACAATGCCGTCAAGATGCCTAAGCTTTCAGGTTATATTTACCGGGGCGGAAACATATGACAATGACGATCAAAATGTTCACGGCGGGGCAATGTGGGCAAGAATGCCCATAACCGCTTTGGTAGCAGACGAACCGTTTGAGGCGTGGCCAGCGCCTATGCTTGTGCATGACGCTCAGCCATGGGACTGCTCTTCTCGGACTCACAGTGTTTACAAGCTAGACAGGTGCTCGCCCTCACCATGGCTCGCTAAAATAAACGGGAAGATGTATCCCGCTAAGTATTACTTTACTGTTGACTACACGGATTCAGAAATAGCAGATGACCCTGCTCAGCATAAGCAATCTCATGTGCTGGAGCTTCTGGACGCAGGAGAGTGGACAGGTAATATTGTAGCTCTGCCAAATAATCGAGTAAGAGTTACGGCTCCAGCTTGGTTTGAAAGCGGAGAAGGAGCCCCAGAGTTTCGTCCATCTCAGCACACGCATCACAGCAAGTCTGATTTGGATTACACCCTGGACGTTAATCAAGTTTTTAATAATTTATATGCAGAGGAAGACTCAGATGAAAAAAATGAAGACTAAAGGCTACTCCAAAGGCGGCAAGATGAAAACTAAAGGCTACGCAAAAGGTGGCCAAGTAAACATGGACTCAGACCAAGTATCTCAGCACAAGCGCATGGCCGCTGGGCATGCTGTTAACCAAGGCTCTAGTAAAGCGCCTAAGTGAACATCGATTCAAAACTACTGAATCTTCTCAAGGCTAATCAGGCAGAGTTTGCGCTTGAAGCTTTGAAGAAGCCTCATAAAAGCGATGCCTTCGAGTACGGGTTTCGCGTTGGAATGGTTGCTGGATATGAAGCATCCATCAATGTGCTCTTAAACTTACTAGACGAGGAACGAAATAATGACGACGACCTATGAGGACGCAATCGCGGAGGCTTTTCCAACTGTTTGTCCTGGAATTCAGCCTTTCGGTAGCCGCGTTCTGGTTCAAATACGCACCGCTAAGAACAAAACAGCGGGTGGAATAATACTCACTAACGATACCACTGATACGGAGAAGTGGAATACGCAAGTCGCTAAAGTTGTCACAGTTGGACCATTGGCTTTCAAAAATCGTAATACGATGGAGAGCTGGCCAGAGGGTAACTGGTGCAAGGAAGGTGAGTTTGTAAGGGTTGCTAAATACGGAGGAGATCGATGGGAAGTACCTATTCCCGGAGCTACCAACGGCGAAGCAGCAATGTTTGTAATTTTTAATGATCTTGACATTCTGGGTAGCGTTATTGGCGATCCATTAAAAGTTAAGGCATTCATCTGATAAGGAGATGAGTAATGAGTGAAGAAATCGAAGACGGCGTCTTAATTGAAGACGATGAACATGAAAATGAAAATGACAATATCGTCATTGTTGAGGACGATCCTGCTAAGGCGGAGTCAGACGATGACGGTGATGACGAACGTGTCGCAGCAGAATCTGACGACGATGACTCTGAGCGCGAAGCAATTCGTGAGCGGCGTCGAAAGGAAAAGGTAGATCGCAAAGGACGGCGCGAGACTGCCATCAAGCGCGACAAGACCGAGCTGGACTTCTTGCGAGGTCGCAACGACGATCTTGAAAGGCGTATCAGCACACAAGAGCAGCGTGCTCACAGTCAAGAGCTTCACGGCATTGACCAGGCAATTGCTCAGGCCCACAAAGAAGTAAACATGGCTGAGCGGGTGATCGCCAAAGCTGTTGAGAACAACAACGGCAATGACGTTACCAAGGCGATGAAGTATCGTGATGAGGCCATGAATAAAGCGCAGCAGCTGAATTATAATAAACAGCAAGCAGCGCAACAGGTCAACACGGCTCCATCGGTTGATGATCGAACCATGCATCATGCGAGGCAGTTCATGGAAGATAATCCATGGTATGACTCTAATGGTCGTGATGAAGACTCTGCAATCGTAATGGCGATTGACCAATCTCTTAGCCGAGATGGGTACAATCCTCAGACCGAGGAGTATTGGGATGAGCTTACGAATAGGGCGTCTCGACGTTTGCCAGAAAGGTTTGACGACGATGCTTCTTCAGGCAAGCCGACCAAGACAGCACGCAAAGCTAGAGGCGGACCAGCGGTAGGCTCAGGTAAAGAGCATGCCCCAAATTCCACCAGGAGAGAGGTTTATATTAGTCCAGAGCGCAAGGCCGCCTTAGTGGAAGCCGGTGTTTGGGATGATCCGGTACTTCGTACACGCTATGTTAAAAGATACGCGGCCTACGATAAAACCAACGCCTGATCAAAAATAAACCACTTGCTTTAATAAGTGTATATAATACATACTGAAGCAATCGCTGAATAAAGGAGCGACTATATAATGAGCAACACAGACGAACGAGTAAAGAAATCTGCAGACGAAGGACGAGAGAACCGTGCAATGACAGACCGTGTCATTACAGAAAATCGGGAGGTCTCTGAGAGCGAGCGGGTAGAAATGTTCCGTCAGAATTTATTTCAGTCTTCATTGCCTGACTTACCTGACTTACCTGGCTGGCATATGTGCTGGCTTACAACATCTAATCCACGTGATTCAATCCAAATGCGTATTCGCTTAGGGTATGAACCAGTTAAGCCAGAAGACGTTCCTGGCTGGGAGTATGCTTCACTCAAGACGGGTGATTGGCAAGGCTTCATTGGGGTTAATGAAATGCTGGCGTTTAAGCTGCCTATCTCGCTATACGAGAAATTTATGATGGAAGCCCATCATGACGCTCCGAACCGAGAAGAAGGTAAGTTACGAGACACCGCTGACTTCTTGGCCCAACAGGCCGAAGGATCAGGAAGCAAGATTGTGCAAGGTGATGGTAATAAAGAACTTGGAGAAAGCCGCTTAGGTCAATTTGACTTAGGTTGACGAACAATCTATTTAACCAAAGGAGCTTAGTATGTCTACGACTACTGAAGCATTTGGCTTCCGCGCGTCCTACCACAATAGTGGTCGAATTACGGCGAAAGCTTACACCATTGCCTCTGGATACGCCATGAACGTATTCTCCGGTGACCCTGTAAAACTAGTTGATGCAGGTACAATCCAACTAGCAACTTCTGACGGCACTCGTTCTGGAACAGCTGGCGGTATCAATAACCTTGGTATCTTTGCTGGCGTTTCTTATGATGATGCATTAGGAAAGCCAACTCTCTCGCCATTTTGGCCAGCGAGCGCATCAGCAACAAATATCGTGGCATGGGTTTATGATGACCCTGAGATTATATTTGATGTTGAGTACCCTAACCCATCTGCAGGAACTACGGTTCAAACTGCTGTTGGCGAAGAGTGCGACTGGACTATAGCTTCACCAGGTGGCTCTACTGCTACTGGTTTATCTAATACGTCACTTACTGCTATCCAAGCTACCTCTGGTCAGTACCAGATTACAGGTATCACGGGTGGTCCGAATAACTTGATTACAGATGCATTTGTAAAGGTTTCAGTTCGTATTAACGAACACCAATACAAAGCTTCCGTAAACTCAATTTAAGGAGGTCTAGAACATGGCTACTCCAATGAGAAGTACGGACTTTCGGTCGGTCGTTGAGCCAATCCTCAACGAAGTTTTTGACGGAGTTTATGATCAGCGAGCTGACGAATGGAAGAAGATCTTCCGCGAGCAGAAAGGTATTCCACGCAACTACCATGAAGAACCAGTTCTTTACGGTTTCGGCGCGGCACCTGAGCTTCCAGACGGTATGGCAGTTACATATCAATCAGGCGGCATCTTGTTTGTACAGCGTTATCTTTACCACGTGTATGGCCTTGCGTTTGCATTGACCAAAGTGTTGGTTGAAGACGGCGACCATATTCGTATCGGTCAGACTTACGCTAAGCATTTAGCCCAGTCTTTGATTGAAACGAAAGAGACGTTGACTGCCAACATCATGAACCGTGCGTTTAACGCTGCGTTTACTGGTGGTGATGGTGTTTCGTTGACTGCTACCAATCACCCAATTGTGAACGGTATATTCAGCAACCAGCTAACTACTTCTGCTGTGTTGTCTCAAACCTCTCTTGAGCAGATGCTCATTCAAGTGCGTAACGCTGTTGATAACAACGGTAAGCGTATTCGTTTGAATCCTACTCAAATCATCACTGGTCCTAGTAATGTTTTCCAAGCGGAAACTTTGCTTAAATCAGTATTGAGGTCAGGTACTGCTGATAACGACATTAACCCTGTTAAATCAATGGGTCTATTGTCGGATGGTCAAGCTAACCTTTCCCGTATCACTTCTACCACCGCTTGGTGGGTTCAAACTGACGCTCCTGAAGGCTTAAAGCTTCTCATGCGCCGTGGTTTGGAGAAGTCTATGGAAGGCGACTTTGCAACTGACTCTATGCGCTATAAAGCGACTGAGCGTTACACAGTTGGTTGGACTGACCCACGTGCCGTATATGGCACATCTGGTGTGTAAGTAAGCACCCCGTTCCAGGCTCTAGAGGCTCCCCTTCTAGAGTCTGGAACACTAATTTTTAATCTTGTTGTTGACAGCTTCGGCTGACGACATGCAGACAGCAACAGGATCTTTTTAACTCGCATGTGAGGCATTTAATATGAGTAATACAACTTTTAGTGGTCCAGTCACTTCGACCAACGGTTTTGTCGGCGACCTAACGGGTAATGTAACGGGTAACATCAGCGGCAGTGTAGCTAATCCTACCTATACGCATACAGCTGTAACAGCTAACGCTACTGCAACACTGACAGCAGCTAAGGTTGCTTCAGGATACATCACCTCTACTTCCGCTGCTGCCACTACTCTAACATTGCCTACGGGTACGTTATTGGGTACGGCTTTGGGCGCAGCAAAGGGTACTGTATTTGACCTGTATATTGATAACACCGCAGGCGCGAGTGTCGTGACCATGGCTGTTGCCGTGAATGGCATCAAGTCCGCGTTAGCCGCTGCAGAAGCAGGCGGATCTGGTCTTTTAACCATACCGTCTGGCGTTACTGGTCAAGCACAATTTACTCTTATGTTCTCTAGCGCAACCGCCTACACATTTAGCCGCGTTGCATAAACTAGATCAGCCCACTTCGGTGGGTTTTTGAACTTAGAGGAGTAAATCATGCGACCAATTAAAGTAGGTACACTGACACCCACGGACACCTCTGCAGTCTGGTTCAACGCGAACGGACTGACGAGTACCGGGGCGGCGGTTGCTGTTACGCAAACTAGTACGGGAGACGGCCTCGCTCATCGAGTGACGTTAACCGCTCCAGTCCAGGCTACCCTGGCAGGTGTTGCATTCACGATTGTGGGAACTAACGCCAGCGGCGCTGCCCAGAGTGAAGTGATTGCAGCTGGCCCGGCAAGCGGAGCAACCGTGAGCGGAGCTAAGTTCTTCCTTACTGTTGAAACAATCCAACCTGGCGCCACCATG
>Ga0308011_10001466_pt1 | contig 10636 bp, 24 predicted proteins | sample Neamet177_FD_203144 | JGI IMG/M metagenome (GOLD analysis project Ga0308011, IMG submission 203144) | Marine microbial communities from water near the shore, Antarctic Ocean - #177 | ecosystem: Environmental > Aquatic > Marine > Unclassified | place: Southern Ocean | collected 2014-07-25
TTCCATGCTTTTCCTGAAACCTGCTCAGCCTCATCTACCCATGCTAATAGTATTCTAGCTTTAGATTTAATTGACTCTAGTGATCGTCTAAGCCCTGCAAATGTATATGTGATGTTGCCATCTCTACTGCGGATGTATTTCTCTCCTATCTCATAATAATCAGCTAAGAAAGGTACTGATAGTATTGCTGACTTAATTTCTTCTAAGGATGAATCATTAAGAGAGTTCATAAACTCACGACCACATAGTATCTGACCTTTAGTTGGTGGCACTGAGTTTCCCCATTGGTAACCTTTAATTGCAGTCATCAGAGCAAAACTGCGTGTCTTGCCACTGCCCCGCCCTCCATATGCTATGCGATAACGTGCTTGACCTTCAAATATAGGAACCAACTTAGGTGGTAACTCAATCTCAGCTTTCACTTCTTAGCTACTAACTCAATAGTTGTTGGCATAGCTTCACCCTTAGTTGTGATGTCTTGATCCATCTTGTCATGGTATCCGTGCTTACCTAAAACTAGCTTAGTAATTGCTGAGTTAAACGTGTTGTTGAGTCCATTCTGCACTAACCAAAAAGACTGAGCATTTAATAATTTTCCTAATATGTCGGAAAACTCCTTGTCATCTTGCTTCGCCCAATCGTATAAAGTATCTCTGTGTAGGTCTAAAACCATAGCTAATCCTTCAATGCTTGGGATCATATGTCCATGCACTTCATAGTTTTTAATATACTCGTAGGCTTCAGCTTCTAACTCTTTAGTCCACTTAGTTGGTCTAGCCATTAGATACCTCGCTAATTAATTCTCTCCAATCATCAGGTAAGTTTAATTTTAATCCAATGTCATTCTCTGCCCAAGCAATGACTTCATCTATAAACACACCCATCTCTTTTGTATTTAACTCTTTACTGGATTTTAACACCACTCTTTGTTTATTCGCAACCACTTCAATTCGTGACTCAAGAAATTCTGACTGACAATGTACCTTTATAGCTTCTTTAGTATTACCAGTTTCTACTCTTACTTGATCTACAATAGCGTGGTACAAATTGTTTTGCCTTGCTGTTCTAGTCATCTTATTAGGCTTGATACTTATTATTGCTTCGTTACCTTCAGTTTGTTTAAAGAAAGTTCTAGTCATACCTTCAATGATGTCTGCTTTAGGCTTATCTCTTTTAAGTATTCTAGTTAATGTTTCACTCATAAGGACTTCTAGGTGGTGATGGCAACTCTGAATAGTGTTCATCTACAAGTAATGATTTAACTAACTGTCTTTTAGTTCTAGTGATTGCAAACTGAGCCATCTCTTTAATAAAATGTGGCTGGTAGTACGGGTGGTCTAATGTGTCATATACGTGATGACAAGCATGGCAACCGTAAAAACCTATGTCATTGCCATGACTATCTTTAGCTTTAATACCAACTCCTGAAACATTTTCGTGACAGAAGACTACTTTAGAATTGCTTTCTCCTGAATCACACACATCTAGTTTCATAGTACAGGCTTTCCCCTTAGCAGATCGAGTTATAGCATTAGGCTTCATAATGTATCTCTGTGTTTAACCATAAAATAACATCAGCCACGTTATAAACTGTCTTAACAGTTCCTCCGGCTTTGTCTATACGTTCATGCATATCTTTTTGTACCTTAGTTAAATAACCTTTAGGATGACTAGCAGTGGCTCCTCGTTTAACTTCTAGCCCATAGTACAATCCATCATAGACAATTGTAATATCAGGCACACCACTTTTTGTACCTGTAGATTTAAGTTTGGCTCCCTCTGATTTTGATCTAGCACCACCATTTGGTACTGCCCAATAACAAACTTTACGCAAATCTAAATATTTACATATGGCTTTTTGTATTGCATCTTCTTCAAATTTCATTTTGCTTTGTACATATCTATAATTAAGTTGCATTTCATTTGATCACATAGATTAATAATTTCCTGACACAATCTTTCTTGTATGTCTTTATCATCTATTGCCTCAACTGTTGCTAATACATCTCTAATTGTACGTATTAGTTTCTTTCTTTCGGTGTGATCAAGTTTTTTTGTCATGCTTAATACGTTTTCTAGGTTTAGTTGGCTCTAAATAATTTGATAACCCATAAATCATCCAATGTGTAATAGGTTTATTAGAAGCAATTCTTGAAGTAAAGCCACTTAATGACAATCCTAATAGCTTAGCTGCTTCTTTTTGTGTGATTTCTAGACGTTCAAGCTCTCTAGGTATTGACTCATAGTAAATTGTTTTAGACATAATAAAAAAAAGGTTTATAGAATAGATAGATTATATCAATATTAGTACACAATGATGAATTGGTTTAACCTTGTTTCGCTTTCAGCGACTTACTTCCGTAGAGCAGAGTGATAAATCACTTAGTAGATCAAGAGCTTTTAACTTATCGGGAACAGTTTTGAGTTGGGAGAGTTCAGGCAAATCAATCCCTAACCACTAATAAAAGCAGTTAGAGATTATCATCGGTCTACAGCCTATCGCAGTATCATCCAATGCTTATAACCATCATAGCTATACAAGTTAAGGTTCATCGCTACCGTATGATCGGTACTTAGCCATCTGCAACCCTACGCTAGATTGGAATTACGCACAAGGTGTTCCCATTATATGCGTGGTACATCAATCTAACATCAATCAACAGCTTCTTGAAATACTTGCTAAATCTCTTTTTAGGTGTGAGTGCGAATTAACAGACATATCACCTTCGTATTCCGATGGTTGCCTTCTGTACTGATAAGAGTATAATCTTTCATAGAACGGTGGGGCAAACACCAGTTTAGAAAACCCTTTGGAGCTTATTACTCTGAGGGGTTTTTGCTATCCGATCTCTCAAATAACTCTAAACCAAGACTTAGTATGATACACATACTTTCTATTGCGATCTAAATTATTTACTCCCGAATGTTCTAGGGTATACCAATATTAGTATATAATATCTGTGTCGAGCATAACAAATCGGCACTTTTTAACAACATAATATTGGAGAATTTTATGAGAACATTAGAAAAAATTGAGAAATATACACCTGAATATGACGAGTTAATGAACGCACCTTTAGAGCTTATGCACGGTGTTTATGGCTATGTCGATGAGAATAAATATTCTATCAAAATTCCAAACACGTTAGCTAAAGTCACTATGCACCACATGATGGATGGTGATCAGCCTTCTTACTGTCATAAAGCAGAAAATTATCTACGTGAAAAGGGCATCGAAGCTAACCTAGCTTTAGCTGACTACCCACGCAACGGTGATACTTTAAGATTGTTTTTCGATGAGAAAGAGATTGGTTATGCGGCGCTATTCTTTCTTAAAGACTTAGCAAACAAAAAAGCTAACGGAACAATTTAATTTTAACAGGGGAGCCTAGCTCCCCACTTACTTGGAGAAGTATATGAATACAAATATTAAAATCACTTTAACAGATAGCCAACGCAACCATATCAAAAATCTACTTGATGGCAAGACAAGCGCAAAAAAAGCAACTAGACAAGACGTAAGTGCTTTGGTTGAAATGTTCATTGATCAATTGATTGACAGCAAATTAACTGAACCGAAGGAGATTGTCCAAGAAGCCATAGAAAAAATTGATGGCTACAAGTTCTATGCTGAAGGTCAAGAAATCAGCTATGACAAATGGATAGACATCCCATGCGATGATTGTGGATGTTTAGTTTCGGTTTCTGAATCAATTGTTACAGGAGATATGTAATGACTACACCTAACCTACCTTTTAAGATCGATTACATTTATGGCTATGCTTACGGTAAAGCTGTACCACAATACTTTAACAGTGACGAAATGTATGATTACTTTTATAACGAAGAAGAACAAGATCAAGTATTTAGTCTTCAAGTTGGCGAGAGCATGACATTTACTGGTGTTACTGAACAAATTAAAATCACACGCATGGAGGTGCTGTAATGATAAACATTCAATTTACTGAAAAAGACTTTGAGCAATTTAAAGAGATTTACAAATTGCACACAACATCACCTAAGCAAGTATTTGAGTTTCAAGGAAATGAGTATGTATCAGGTTATGCTAAATATTTAATTCAATACTTAGAGGGCAAGTTCAATACAAAAAGAATTGTTACTGCTCACGAATTATTTATGGAACAAGCGCCATCGTTTAATTTTGATTTAAATGAAGATCAAATTCTAAAGAAAGCTCTTGACGATGGTTTTGTTAAGTTTGTTAGTAAAGATCAATACGAAATTAATCCTCACTACGGAGAAGAATAATGAGAAGTTTTGAATCAATCAGGGAAGACATCATTGAAGAAGAAGAACGCTCAAATGATGAAGACCATTTTGCTCATGGTAACGAATCAATCTATGTAGATAATATTTATTACATGCATGGTTACGAAGCATGGAAGGTTGTACAGTTAGGTCACACTGAAGGAACAGATGGTGTAGTGAAGTTTTTTGTTACTATGCTTAGACTATCAGACAATCAACTTAGAACGATCCTTGAATCAACCTTTAGAAAAAAATGGAAATTGTATAAACAGTAATACCAATGTTGGTATATACTAAACACTTTAATCACTTGGAGAATGTTATGGAAAATATGGAAGATTTTAAGAAAGGAGATGATTTTCAAACTGAATGGGAATCACATTTTGATGATGCTCGTGACTCTGCAATGCAAGAAGCAGATGATATTATTATGGAGGTTGAGCATTTAGTAGATGATCTTGACCAAACTATCAAAGTAGAAGATGTTCTTATTGTGGCTAATGCTATCAACAAGGTGGTAAATCTTCGCTATTTCACACTTTCTTCTCAAGTCTATGGAAAGTATTCAGACTATGAAGAAGACTTTGATTATGACTTTACAGCGCAAATGATAGATGTGCTACAAGATCGGTTATCTTTTGAATTAAAATTAGGAGCGAAATAATGGTAAGCAAACTAGGACTAGAACCTGAAGATCAAGATTATATGTTTTCTGAAGACACAGTTAATAAACTTGTTAAACACGGATACACAAACGAAGAGTTTGAACATCCATACTTTGACGAACAGAAAGAACAACTTGCGGGATTTGATAAGTTTACTGAGGTTACTCACGAAAAAGTAACGCAAGAACAAGAAGTATTGGCATGGATTGTAGAGCATGGATCAATTACTGATAACGAAGCTAGAGATAATTTGTACATCAATCGACTAGCGGCGAGGGTATACAACCTCAGACATAGAGATGGTTATCCTATCGATAGAAAAATGATTACTGTGAAGCGACCTAATCGTAGGTCAGTTAGTTTTGCTAAGTATTATTTAGACTCTGATGCAGACTAATCATTTCACAGATGTTATCACGGAGCTTCAACGAGTCCGTGATGTTTACTATGATTCAATCTTTGAAGACTGCGATTATGAAAGTATCGTAGCACTAAAAACTAAGATGGATCACTTACAGAGCTTGGCTGACAATGGTCAAGAATTTATAGTTAATTTTTAAGGAGAAATATATGGAACAATTAGCAACAGTAAATATTAAAGGCAAGGAATATGTAGAGGTTAAGACTAGAGTGCAATGGTTTCGCAAGAACATTGAGAACGGTTGCATTAAAACAGACCATGTTTTTTTTGATGGTGAAACTATTATGTGTCAAACAGAAATTCTTGTTGATGGTAAGTTAGTTGCAACAGGTATGGCACATGAAGAAAAAAATGCTTCTGCTATTAACAAGACATCGTTTGTAGAAATATGTGAAACCAGCTCAGTTGGAAGAGCGCTTGGCATGTATGGCATAGGCATTGAGTCAAGTGTTGATACTGCGGGTACTATTAGAGCGGCAATAGCTTTACAAGAGTCCTCGGATCGCCAAGATGAATTATCTAGGTATAAAGCTGAAAGTCTAACAGGCAAGTTAATGATTGCTATTGAAGCTGATGATGAAGAAGGCATCACTGAAGTAGAAAAAGACTACAGAGGTGACGTTCCCCTAGCTTCAAGAGTTAAATTAGGTTTAACACCTGAACATTTAGAATACATGGATGAGCGTAAAGAAAGGAAACTGCTAGAGCGTAAAGCTAAAGCTGAAGCGAAGCATGAACGTAATGTAGAAGCGGCAACTAAGTTTGCTGAGTCACAACAGAACGCAGAGGTTTAACTTTCCTACGCTGTGTGGGTGGTTCTCCAAGCCATCCTAAGTTAAAGACAAACAAGTTCGATTAGTTACCGTAAGTAACTACTAATTTAATATAAGGAGATGTAATGGTAAATAAAGTAATGCTCATAGGTAATTTAACTCAGCCGCCACAGTTTTCACAACTTAATAATGGTGGTACGGTAGCTAGAATAAAGTTAGCTACTAACGAGTCTTGGAACGACAAAGCTACTGGTGAACGAAAAACTGCTACTGAATATCACACTTGTGATGTTTGGAATAAGTTAGCTGAAACACTTCAGAAACTTGATCTTGATACAGGCACTCAAGTTTATGTAGAAGGCAAGTTACACACCAAAAGCTATGAAAAGGATGGTGTTAAGAAATACTCCACTGTAATTAAGCTCAGTGGTTTTGGCTCAGAGTTTCGCATCTTATCTAAAAAACAAGGTACGCAACAGACTGCACCGACTGCACCGACTGTAACACCAACTATCACACCAATCACACCTGTAGCACAGGAGGAGTTTGAAGATGACATCCCATTTTAAAATAATTGCATTAGCATTTTTAGTTACAGGATGTAGTGGATTGCAAGAAAAGTATGATGGATTGGCAATACCACCTGATGTTATAGGTGATGACCAATTGATCTGCTCAAGCGAAAACATGATTTTATGTTCAGGTTTTCTTACCCAAAAAGATATAGACAACAAGGAGAAGTAATATGAGTAATAAATACAAACCATTTTGGAGTCGCAGTATGAATGTTGACTACATTACTGAAAACTTTACTAAAGCACAACTAGAGAAAAAAGCTAGAAGGCATGGTATTGAATTGGACAAAAGAAAGTCATACAAAAATCTTATCGAGGAATGTTATGACGTTCTTGCTTGAAACAACAGTTCCTCTGTTGTACTTAATCGGCACAGCCTTGATTTCGTCAGGGCTAGTGCTACTCTTAATGACACTAGGTATGCCTGATGAAAACTAAATTCACTGATGAACAGCTCATGCAATTTGCTGATGGTGAGTTAGACAATCTTCACACAAGCATGGATATACTTAGCATACTTATTGATAAAAAGAAAGGCTATAAAGAATTAGGAAAACGATTGGAAGTTTATACAACAACTCGGACTGCCTTACTTAACACTTTACTTGGAGAAACGAAATGAGAAAAATTAGAAACTGGTTAATATTTTTTTATTCAGTTGGATTTATTATTGAAGTTACTGCAATAGTTTATATTGCATTGTGGTTCCAACAGTACGAACAGTACATACTCTAATGGAGTATAAACGCAAACCAAAAATGTATGCCCTATCTAATGGAAAAGAGGTTACCTGTAGAGAAGTTGCTCAAGAGTTAGACATTACAGAAGTAGCAGCTAGGTATCGTTTACAAAAAAGCAATGATCCAAAAGTCATTTATAGACCATACGATAAAAAGACTGGTGGAAAAAAGAGAGTTGTAGATAGACATATTGGTACAAAAAAAAACTTAGAGCATGAACCTACAGAAGATGAAAAGCTGTGGAAACTTGTTATGAAGATGGGAGTAAACAAATGACTGAGCAAGATGAATTATGGCAACGGAAAGAAGAAACATTAAAATCTTCTGTTGACCTTACCGAAATTGATCACGAAATATTTAAAAACTTTGACTATGCTTTTGATGGCAAGTCTGAATTTCATGTTCCAATGATTCCTGATGTTCCTGAGCAATTTGGTATTGGAGTGATCTATGGCTCAAGTGGAAGTGGAAAGTCTTCCATACTAAAGAATTTCGGCTCTGAGGAGGTTATTAAGTGGGATAGAAATAGTAGTGTTGCATCTCATTTTGATAATGTTGATGATGCAATAGCTAGATTAAGTGCAGTAGGATTGAACAGCGTACCTACATGGGGAAAGCCTAGACACGTTTTATCTAATGGTGAAGGGTTTAGAGCTGATTTAGCTCGTAAGCTCAAGAGTAATTGCGTTATAGATGAGTTTACTTCTGTTGTAAATCGTGACGTAGCTAAGTCTTGCTCAACTGCATTATCTAAATATGTTAAGCGCAACAACCTTTCCAATATTATTTTAGCAACTTGCCATGAAGATATTTTAGAATGGCTCGAACCTGATTGGGTATTCAATACGGATACCCTAGAAATCAGTAGGAGGTCACTTCATCGACCACAAATACAAATTAAAGTCCACGAATGTTCAAAGACTTATTGGACAATGTTTGCACACCATCATTATTTAAGCGCTGAAATTCCACCTATTGTTGACTGTTATCTTGCTACATGGGATGACGTGATCATCGGATTTTGTTGTGTGATTTGTTTACCAGGCAAGAGTCCACCATTGTATGAAGGCGATCAAAGAATTAAATATCGTGGATGTAGAACCGTTATATTGCCTGATTTTCAGGGCTTAGGGTTAGGAGTCAGGCTTTCTGATGCTGTAGGTGACATCTTTATTGAGAAAGGTCATAGATATTTTTCCAAGACAGCTCATATGCGTATGGGTGAGTACAGACAAAAGTCTAATAAATGGAGAGCTACTATGACTAACTTAGTTGATCGTAGTAAGAGTGGAACAGGTAGGCGTAAGAATCAGGTGTTTAATCATATCCCTTTAGAAACTGAGAGGATATGTTACTCACACGAATATATAGGCGAGAATCGCAAATCCTACGATCCTAAGTGGCAAAAACTAACTGAAGATACTCAAGAAGCCTTTAACTTTTAACCTTTTTTATATGTGTGGATGTGGATGTAATGACTCAAAACCACCTGACATCAAAGTGAGTGCTACCAAACATATTAATATTAATGTAGCTTTGTTTGCTAATATTTCATAGATAAATTGTTTCATTTAATTCTCCAGTTATAAATCTTCCTTTATCTCCGAAGTTCTTATTATACTTTTTTTTATTTAGACTTTAAATTTCTTTTTCTGTGACCGTTCCATGCCATGAAGCCACCTAATCTCAATGCATAATAAGCTAAGACATTAATAATTTTGAAGCCATTAACATCAATGCAAATATCACGAAACAATTCATCAGCCCATTTTTGAGTCTTTTTCTCTGTAACACCTTTCTTGCCACTAAACTTTAATACTTCATACTTGTACAAAAAATCATGGCAGAGTCCACCTTGCAGCAGAACACCCATAGGCGAAAGCCAACTTCTTAATGGCTTGGGAACCGAGGCTCCATCGAAGATAAATCCTTTAGGAATGACGTAGTAGGTTGGATGTGTATTACCATCATGTGTTATATGAAATTTCCAATCCTTCGTGATCTCCCAAGTCCTTGTCTTAGTAAGCCATAAAATAATTCCACCAAAAAACCCTTTAGACTTTGTTTCCATTGCAACTGGTTTCATGTGTGGTTGCTCTTCATATTTAATTGTTAGTGCCATATCTTCTCCTTATATTATTTGCCCTTTGCCAGCTGAGCCCCGAAATAGAATTCTATTATCATGGTAGCCCATCCAAAAAGCTCATCCATCTTAACTACTGAACCAGCTTGTATTGTTACGTACTCTATAACATCAGGAGTAATCTGAAATAAACCTAAAAAGTTATAGCCTTCTTTAGTCGTAGGTATAACCATTTCTGTGTCAAACAAGACTGGTGCTACTTGCGTAAATATTACTAAAGCTAAAATTACAAGAATAATTATGCGCCGGTTCCATGCAGCCATAGGCGATTCTTTGTCTGCGTAGGCTCTAGCTTGATTGATAGAATCGTTTCTTGCGTTCATGTTCTCTATCATCAGCTTCTGTTGTTCTTGTGCTGCTTGACTCTTTAAAGCAAATAACTTACCAAGAAAACCTAAAGCTATTGGTGCTATGTTAGCGAGAAAGCTAATCATAAGAGCTTCATTATTACTTCACCTATACCAAAATCTGTTGCAACCATTACACCAAAGCCTATTAATAAGCCTTTACCCATAGACATAAACTTGAGGTTCATATTCTTTATCTCTCTTACGTCTTTATAAAGATCGATAATCTGCTTCTCGTGTTTATCGAGTTGTTTTTGTTGTTGTGCAGTCATTAGTATTTTTTGACTGGTGGTTTTTTATTTCTTTTTTTCATAATATCTCGTATGTTATCAGTTGTTTAATGGATTGTCTAATGACTGTTGTATTCGTTTCATCAGCTTCTCTTCTGTTTCATCTAGTTGAATGTCAAATTTGTCTAGCTTATTATCCATGTTAGTTATTCGCACATCAATAGATTGTAGCTTAGTGTCTATCCTGTTCTCTAGGTTATAACTACTATCTCGTAGCCTAGATAAGTCCTCCTTTAATTCGATTTTAATAGCTGAGGCTACTTCTTCTACCCTTAATACGTCAGCAGAAGTCTTTTTCATTTGGGAGCTAATAGCACCTAAGTCTAAATTAGCTAGACTTTCGACCTTTTGGTACAATAAAAATCCACCATACATTGAACCTACTATCGCTGAGATTAAAGCTAACAAGCCCA
>Ga0308011_10001468_pt1 | contig 10628 bp, 10 predicted proteins | sample Neamet177_FD_203144 | JGI IMG/M metagenome (GOLD analysis project Ga0308011, IMG submission 203144) | Marine microbial communities from water near the shore, Antarctic Ocean - #177 | ecosystem: Environmental > Aquatic > Marine > Unclassified | place: Southern Ocean | collected 2014-07-25
AAGGATGCTGGACGGACATTGATTCAGGTCATTGACAATGGCAAGGGGATGAGTGAAGAGGATGCAAGGAAATGTTTTTTGCGTCATGCCACATCGAAGATTACTTCTGCAGACGATCTTCTTACGCTTGTGACAAAAGGGTTTCGTGGAGAGGCGCTCGCATCCATCTCGGCCATTTCACATGTTGAGCTTAAGACCCGAGAAACAGGTTCGGATTTGGGATTAAAGATTTGTGTTACAGGGGATGAATTCACGGACAGTGAGCCTATTTCATGCGCTGAAGGGAGTTCCTTCTCGGTCAAGAACCTCTTCTTCAATGTGCCCGCCAGACGTAACTTTTTAAAATCTGACCAAGTCGAAGTAAGGCATATCGTGGATGAATTCCAACGGATTGCGATGGCGCATCCGCAGCTGAGTTTCCGCCTTCAAAGCAATGGAAACGACCTTTTTAATCTCAAGCCAGGAACTTTAAGACAAAGAGTGGTTGCCATTTTCGGCGTAAAACACGATGAGCGCTTGGTGCCTATAGATGAAGAAACGGACGTCGTGAAGATTTCGGGATTTGTCGGTAAGCCTTCGTTTTCGCGTCGTACACGCGGGGAGCAGTTCCTTTTTGTCAACGGAAGATATATTAAGCATCCACTGATGCACCGTGCGATTATGAAGGCCTATGAAGGCGTTCTCACACCTGGAAATTTCCCGCTCTACACGATTTTCCTGGAGGTAGATCCATCAAAAGTAGATGTGAATATTCACCCGACGAAGATGGAAGCCAAGTTTGAGGAAGACCAAATCATTTTTGCATTCCTGCGCTCTGCCATTAAACGAGGGTTGGGACAACACAACGTATCTCCATCGTTGGATTTTGAATCAGAGTTGAGCATATCGCTTGAAGGTTTGCCTCAAGGAAAATTCGTTTCAGAACCACGTGTTCAAGTGAATACAGATTACAACCCATTTTTATCTTCTCCCTCAAAACAACCTTCTGGAAGCCACACAACGTCTAATCCCTATCGGAAGTCACCAAGTGCCATCCCCAAGGACATTGATGCGTTTTATAACAGCCCCGCTATTGAAGTCTCCGAACCTGAGCAGGAATCATCTTTAAAAGAATCATCTTTAGATGCGATAGTAGAAGGAAAAACGGCATTGAAGTTTGATGAAATATTCCAGCTACAGAACAAGTATATCGTGACTTCTAAAGATGATGTATTGCTGATCATTGATGTGAAGAGGGCCCACGAACGTGTTTTATATGAAGGATATTTAAATGCTGGAAGAGGAGGCGAGTCAGAGGTCGCTCAGAGACTTTTGTTTCCTGAACCCGTCACTTTATCTCATGCTGACATTGACCTTCTTCTCGGAGCGGCTGACGTACTTAAGATCTTCGGACTGGTGATTGCCAAATCGGCAAGTGGAGGTTTGGAGGTTTTGGCTGTTCCCTCAGGAATGGCAGATAAATTACAGAATTGCATTGATTCGGTTTTAGAGGCCCTACAAGATGGTACCTGGACTGATGTGGAGGGAAGGAGAGAGAGATTGGCCAAGGTTTGGGCTGAAGCCTCAGCAGTCAATAAAAAAGTAAAGTTGAATAAAGAAGAGATGGTAGACCTCGTAGATCGACTCTTCGCGTGCGAGTCTCCAGGCATAGACGCTCGAGGCCGCGCTGTCTTTACGAACCTCACAGTAGATCACATTGAATCAAAATTAAAATAATGTTTGATAGAATTACGCCGATCGTCAAAAACCTGTTAATTATTAATGGGCTGTTTTTTATAGCAACCTTGGCGTTTGGGTTGAAGGGAATTGAATTGTCGGACTTTTTGGGCTTGCATTCTTGGCGAAGCTTAGGCTTTCAGCCTCACCAAATGGTGTCATATATGTTTATGCATGCTTCATTCACTCACCTTCTCTTCAATATGTTTGCGCTTTTTATATTTGGCAGTGCACTTGAAAGAGTTTGGGATGCCAAACGTTTTCTGATTTACTATATGGCCACTGGCGTTGGCGCAGGGCTCATTCAAATGTTAGTCGCTCACATTCGCGTAAATTCTATGTTTGCAGAAATCCCTCAAGAGGGAATCGATCTCATCCTGACTGAGGGATACGGTCTTCTTCAAGAAGGTAAGAATTATGCTGATATTTTAATGGGGAACGCAAATATTTCACTTAATATTCCTACAGTAGGCGCCTCTGGAGCTGTGTTTGGAATATTACTGGCTTTCGGGATGTTATTTCCCAATACAGAACTCATGTTGCTTTTCCCCCCTATTCCGATTAAAGCGAAATATTTCGTGATAGGATACGGGGCAATAGAACTCTGGATGGCTTTCCAGAACAATCCTGGCGACAATGTTGCACATTTCGCACATCTTGGAGGAATGCTGATTGGCTACATCCTTATCAAAAAATGGCAAAGCGATCGCCAAAATTTTTATTGAAAAAATAGAAAATGTTAGACGGTATGTGGGAAGACATCAAAAGGAGTTGGACATCGGGAAGTATGCTATATCGCTTGATTTGGGTGAATGTCGTTGTGTTCGTCCTTGTGAATGCAGCCTTGATCATGACGAAACTTGGTGGGGTAGAACTGTCTGTGGGGATCAGAGATTGTTTCGGGCTTGCAACGACTTCTGATGTTGACGTTTTGGTGCGCAGACCGTGGTCGGTTTTTACCCACATGTTTGCCCACACTGAGATTTTCCACCTGATTTTTAACATGATACTTCTTTGGTGGATGGGAAGTATATACCAGGCAGAGGTAGGGTCTCGCCGTTTGTTGAGCACATATTTAACAGGTGGGCTTGCGGGTTTTGTATTTTATATTTTGGCATTTAATTTCCTGCCTGGATTAACTGCCCAAATCGAACTTGATGAGGTGCCTTACGCATTGGGATCTTCGGCTGCTGTACTGTCGATATTCACAGCTGCAGCAACACTCAACCCCAACAGGAAAGTTAAATTTATTCTCTTTGGATCTGTCCAACTCAAGTACATCGCCCTCGCATATGTTTTGTTCGATTATTTCGGTTTAAGTCAGGGAGATGGTGTGAATGCCGGAGGTAAAATTGCGCACCTGGGTGGCGCGTTTTTCGGATACATGCTGATCACCTTAAATCGCAAGGGAATAAACTTGGCGGGATGGCTCGAAGTAGTTTTGGATTTCATCATGAGTCGCCTTCCGTCAAAAGGCAGGTCGGGGACCAAGCTTAAGTTTTGGCGCAACAAGAATTGGAAGAAAAAAGCGGGTTCCAGTTCTACCTCTCGGGTCCCGAAAAGCGACGCGGAGTTCAATGTAGAAAAGCAGGAGAATACAAAACGTTTGGACGTGATTTTAGAAAAGATTTCAAGGCACGGATATGATCACCTCACGAAAGAGGAGAAGCAATTTCTATTTAATCAATCAAATAGATAGGGTGGTTAAGAAAAGTAAGTCACGATTTGGAATAGATACATTTATTCTCGGGCCTGCTGGCGTACTCATTGCAGGTGCCAAATTGTCGGAGCTGATCTCTCCCGAAATATTCCCTTTTCTCGCTTTCTGTGGTTTGGTGTTCCCCGCAGCGCTTTTGATGTTTGCGCTGGGCGTTGTCTTGCGATTGTTTCGGAGAGATTGGAAGGGAATGATTTGGCCTGTATTGTTCATGTTTTGGATTCAAAATAGCGTCATCCTCACCATCGGAGGGTGGGGGACGTATTCTGAAGTGAGCGCGGATTCAAATGAGATTTCTATAGGGACGTACAATGTGCGAAGAATGGATGAGTACAAGTGGCTAGAAGGTGACAAAACGCGTGATGAGATTGTTTCTTGGTTGTCCGAAAACAAATTCGATGTGATGTGTTTTCAGGAATTGCCCTCTTCGATGAGACGCAAGGTGTCAGAAGCTTTAGGGACGAAAGAAATAGTCATCAATAAAAGAGGGTCAGGTCCGGCCATTGCGACGTCTTTACAAATTGCCACATACGGACCGTGGTTTGCGCCTGGAGAGGATATACCACGTGGCATTTTTGCGGATTTAATCCAAAATGGAGATACGGTGAGGATTTTCAATGTCCATCTGCAGTCAGTGGGACTTGAGGGAGGTGATTATGAAGCCGTGAGGGAGGGGCCTGATTCGGAACAGCGTAAAAGGCTATTCTCTAGGCTGTCCGCTGCGTATGTCGCACGCGCCACTCAAGCTCGTGCCTTACGTGAGGCGTTAGATACAAGTCCACACCCCGTCATTTTATTGGGAGATTTCAACGATACCCCTGTTTCGTTTGCACTTTCGACATTAAAAGAGTCTGATTCATGGCCGCTTTTTGACGCTTTCTCAAAAGGAGGAGAGGGGTTAGGTTCTACTTATGTAGGAGATGTCTCAGGCCTCAGGATAGATTACATCCTTTACTCAAAGAGATTTGAGCTCCATTCGTTCAATACTTATCCAGTAGAACTAAGCGATCACAGGCCCGTTTCTGCTGTATTTTCATATTAAAGTTGAATCATTTCAGGGTGTCCCTCTGCGCTGCAATGACCTTGTCTACACTTGCTTTAAACCACTCGGTATAGCGGTTTGGTCTCGAGGCCAAATCTTTTAAAAGCCAGTCAACATTTACATATTCGAAGCACTCTACTTCCAGGGGGTTGATTACGGGAGTATTGTCGCTTTTTCCGATGAAAACGTGGTCCAGTTCCCATTCTGTCAAATCGTGGTCCAGAGCGGCTTTGTACTCGAACGAGAAGATCTCTTGAAGCGCGCAACTCATGCCCATTTCTTCCTGGAGACGTCTGTTCGCGGCGTCGGAAATAGCTTCATGTGGTCGCGGGTGGCTACAACACGTATTTGTATATAATCCGCCACTGTGATACTTGGAGAGGGCTCTTTGTTGTAAAAGCATTTCTCCTGCAGCGTTGAAAACAAAAACAGAGAACGCGCGGTGAAGGGTCCCTCCAAACCTATGTGCGTCCATCTTTTCCATGGTGCCCACTTCGTTGTCGAAGCTGTCAACAAGTATTACTTTTTCTATGTCTGTGCTCATCGTTTCACAAATGTACGTGCGTCGTCATGAGAGGCGTAGCTTTGTGACATGAATAATCGATACGACGTTGTGGTTTTCGGAGCCCATCCTGATGATGTTGAACTTGGTGCAGGAGGAACTGTTGCAAAGATGGTTTCCCAAGGTCTGAAGGTTGTCATGGTAGATCTGACACAAGGAGAACTCGGTACGAGGGGGACGCCAGAAATCAGGCGCCAAGAGGCGACATCTGCGGCTGAGATTTTAGGTGTGGCGGAAAGAATCAATCTGAAGTTGAAAGATGGGTTTTTTCAATGCGATGAGGCATCTTTGCTCGAAGTGGTGAAAGTGATCAGGAGGTACAGGCCTAAGATCGTGATTGCAAATGCAATAGAAGACAGGCATCCCGACCATGGAAAGGGAGCAGAACTTGTAATTCAGGCTTCCTTTTTATCGGGTCTCGTCAAATGTGTGACTGGCGAAACAGATGACGTTCACAGACCCGATGCGATCTATCACTATATTCAGGACCATGCGAGAGTTCCGGATGTGGTTGTAGATATTTCCGGGTTTGAAGACATTAAGATGACGTCGATTCTCGCATATGGTTCTCAGTTTTTCGACAAGAATTCATCCGAACCCGAGACACCGATATCTTCACCTGAATTTATGGAGCTTATCAAGGGAAGGCATTTAAGTATGGGCAGGCCCTGCGGATTTACGTCTGGCGAGGGCTTTGAAGTCACACGTCCTGTGGGGGTCAGCTCTCTTTCCGATCTGCTTTAAGGAAGGCGATAGCAAGGCCTGAGGTTTGGGCCAAATACGCACAAGACGCTGCAAACGCCGCTCCGGGAACCCCATATAAAGGAACGACAAACCATCCTATAGAAACCAGAACGAACAGCCCGATTCCAGAGGTGATGGCATTCCATTTGTGGAGACCTATGGCACTTAGGTGGTGGGCGAGTATACTCGATGTTGCGCCGGCCAGCATGCCCGGAATGAGTATGCGAAGCGGCAGGGAAATGCCTTCGATTCCAAAGATCCATGTATATATAGATTCGGGAATGAGCCCTGCGAGGAGGGCCAAGGGGAGCGTTAAAAGAAGGGTGCGGTGCAGGTATCTTCTGGTGATTGCATGTCGTGCTGACCGCGAGGACGCTGACGCTACCTCAGTATTCACAATGGGAGCGAGGGCTCGTGCGACAGTCCAAACCGCTTCTACGCCATAATACACGACCGAATAAACGCCCGCTCCGGCCGCCCCGATAAAATGATCCAACAGCGAGAGGTTTGCTCTGTTCGTAAGAAGCTGAAGAACCGATCCTGTAGAACCCTGCGCACCATATTTTAAGAGAAGCCCCCCGGGCGAATTTTTATCTTCTTTCCCAGATGTAGGGCCTTCTTCCCAACTGCCTTTTAATGCAAATAGAGAATACAGCAACGTCACAGAGAGCGCGCCTGTAAGTGCCCACATAAAGCCTCTGGGCGTGGCGATGTCGAAAAGGATGTAGGTGACAAATACAGTCAGAAGCAGGGTGGAGGTTTGGGCGATTTGGAGGTAGTTGTTTGAACGAATTCTGCCCGAAGCGATGAGAAGCTGAGAATGAAAAACCACCAAGCTTTGTAAGAGACCCAGGCCTGCAGAAGCGTAGAGCCACTCCGTGGGAATCACACCCAACCCGACCCCGATCCCCGACGCCACAATCGCAGAGACGCCACACCACAGATACGCGACTTTTCGGAGATCGCGCGCACGATGCGACCTCCTGACATATACGACTGCCCCAGCAGCGACAAACCCCGCCATCCCCGTGACGAGCAAGAGGCCAAACTGCAAAAGAGCCACCTCTCCAAGTCCGTTTTCTCCGAGGAAGTGGCTGTTCAAGAGTACGGTCGTTAATGTCACGACCAGGAGAATCAATCTCGCCCCAATGGAGTGCGATATGTCAGAAATAATCTTCAACTTTAAACCGATGTGTCACCATTCATGATCGCGTCATCTCCTTCGTGGGATTCACGACTTTCTCCCAGTGCTTCTCGATACACTTTGTCGTACGCATTCGACACGGCTTCGACGCTGAAATGATCGACTGCGTATTTTCTGATGTCGACAGCATCGATTTTCGCCTCAGTCCCGAGCCTCAGCAATGCGGACCTCAAGGCACTTTCATCTTCGTTGGGAATAAGAATCCCGCGCCCACAATTTTCGGTGAGGTGTTCCGAAACCCCTCCTACGTCAGTCGAAATAACGGGCACCCCAGTCGCCCATGCTTCTGCGATAACGCACGGGAAATTTTCTTTTCTACTGAACAGTACCAAAGCATCTGCCATCTGCATCCCTCGGGCGACCTCTGCGATGTTTTTTGGCCCCGAAAACGACACACAAGGTTCGCTCAGGTTCAAAGAAGCGGCATAGTGACGCAGTTTTGTCAATCGTTCAGGGTCGCTTCCTCCCATAAATGTCGCAGAGAATTTAAACTCCGGGTGAGATGTCCTAAGGGCAGATAAAGCATGAATGATTCCAGTAATGTTTTTTTGGCTTTCATCAAGAGAGCTGACATGTAAAATACGGAAGCCCTCATCCGTTTTATCGGTCTCAGTGGATGGTTTGAAACGGTCAGTATCCACAACGTTTGGTACAGTTACATAGTTGCTTGAACCTCCGATGTTGACCATTTTAAACGTACGCATTTTCGCACCTAGCTGGTCAGTTACAGGACAGAAAGCCGATGCATATGCCGCCGTCCGTCTCATCGAAATGCGACGCCACAATGGGATGTGCTGTGAATCGTGATATGCGGTCCAATGTTCTGTAATGATGAGCGGGACATCCCAGCTCTCGGCCAAAATTCTCGCGGCTCTTCCAGCCGGAAATGCCACGTGGAGGTGCACCAAATCGGGCATTGAGATCTCTTCTCCAGGCACCATCTTTAACAGCGCTCGAGTCACTGCGATAGATCCGGGTTTGGTCGCTTTCGGATACACAATACGTTCTAAAAACCCGTCCCCTTTTCTCACTTCTGAACTTTCAAGCAAGGGACTTTCATTTGATACGGGTGAGGCATACCAAACCTCGCTTTTATGCTTGGTGGCTATTGCTGCGATATGTCTCTGTATGAAGTTCCCCAAAGAATCGTGAACCTTACTCGGGTACCAACTTGCAATATGCAAGACTCTAATTCCTTGGGTATTTTCCATGACGACAAATTTGGCACATTTACGAGTACGAACAAAACTTAAGTTTATCTACTCTCCACATCTTCTTAGAGGCATTAGATTAAGCAAGTATTTTTAAGTATATTTAAAATTAAAATCACCAAAGAATGAAACTCACCATTGCGGCTTTTGCGTGTTTGCTTTCTTCCATAATTTGTGGGCAAGGTATTATTGACACACTGGATTATTCATCGTATCCTGCTCAGGCGCGCTCGGAAATCATGTCTGTTAAAGCGGATTTTGAAACGACTGAGAATCCTTTTGTCGCCATCTACTTGGGATCTGAACTCCATGATTACTTCTATTTTCCTTTTCAAGGTCTCGAAGGAACTTATTATGACTTTGCGTATAGCAACAACAGTCTCGGTGACATCCCATTTGGTGAGTATGATAGTCTCGCGTACGATGATGATGGAAATACCTTAGAAAACACTTCAGAAGGGGCGAAATTGGTGGGAAGGAAATTTCTCATCACCTGGGAATATGAATATTCCTATATCGTATGTTGCCAAGGACAAAGTATATCTTACCCTGCTGTTCTGCCTCGTATTTCTCATATTGAGTACGACACAAAATAGTCGGTCAGTCTTTCGCGGTATTTATTTTATTGCGATTACTCCAGATCCATCAACTCCATCATGCATACAGCTACTTCTTGTGCGAACGTTTCATCTTGGGACAATACTTCGCACACTTCAACTTTAGCGGTGTACTTCGTGTCAATTTCATCCACGGAAAGTTCTCCTGCCATTGCAAGGGATAACATCTCCATCGTTGTTTCTGCACAATCACATGCTGTAGGTGCTGACGTCCCACAAGAACTAAATGCCATTGAAGCCACTATAACCGCACTAAATATATTTGTAATTTTTCTCATAATATTGATTGAATTGTAAGTCCACAATATATGGACTTCTTTGACACATTAAAAGGTCTAAAAACACTTGTACTAACAAAACTTAAGTTTATATTTGCACCCCCTTCGGGGATTATGGTGGGTATAGCTCAGTTGGTTAGAGCACTGGTTTGTGGTACCAGGGGCCGTGGGTTCAAATCCCATTATCCACCCAAAGAAAACAGAAAGGTCTTGCGCAAGCAAGGCCTTTTTTGTTGCGCATAGCGAAACAAGCGAAGCTTGATTGAGTGAATGCGCATAAAAGAAAGGAGTGTCGGCCGAAGGCCTCCACCTTTCTGTTTTCTTTGAAGGCCCGACAGATAATACTGGGATCATGAGCGAAGCGAGTAATCCTTCCTCTGAAGACTGGGATTAAGCTTATCTATTTTCTTTAGTTTCGGCATATCTGAAAGGATAGCCATAATAGTCATTTCCCTGGATTTTGGGCTCCACATTCCTCTATTCAAAAATGAGGACCCTTCTTGGCTTCGCATGGCTTTGTCACAAAGACTATTTTCACTAATAAAACTTAGGGCTTGCCTTAAAACATTAGAATAAGAAATTTGGATTTTGTAAAGTAAATTTTTTTTAATGCCCAATTGTTTTTTATTTTGTGCAGAATTCACCCGTATCCATGATGATGCTGAAAAATATTCTCCGCACAAGTAGCCTCTTTTTCATCTCCTTATTTGCATTCTTGGGTGCTTCCTTTGCACAAACTTGTCCTCCTCTTACATTAGATTCCATAAGCAATCCTGGAGAATACACGGTGGCTTCATTCACTGAAGCTGATGGCCTTAGAAACGGCCCGGATTATAAAGGTGCGACCGTCTATTACCCTACAAATGCGAAACCTCCTTATTCCGGAATCGTCATTGTTCCTGGATTTGTGGCGCCACAATTTTCTATTCAGAAATGGGGCCCCTTCTTGGCGTCGCATGGCATTGTCACAATGACCATTGGCACAAATAAACCTTGGGGATTGCCTGAATCGAGAAGAGATGCGGTCCTGGATGCCTTAGTGTCATTAAAAGGGGAAAGCACGCGGGCGGGTTCACCCCTTTTAGGTCAGTTAAACGTCAAAAGCCTTGCAGTAGGGGGTTGGTCTATGGGCGGTGGCGGTGCCCAACTTGCTGCTGCTGCAGATCCATCTATCAAAGCTGTTATGGTGCTATGTCCCTGGCTGGACCCCAAAACCTTGTCACCTTCAGATATTAACCACGCCGCTCCTATTTTGTTTTTCAGTGGTGAAAATGATGTGATAGCTCCCCCAGTGTCCCATGCGGATGTACAGTATGATTACACCCTGAGATCGACCAGTAAAATGCTGTTTGAAATTGAAGACGGTCGTCATTGGGCTGCCAATGATCCCACAGGTGGTGGTGGGTATGTGGGTGAGATTGCGGTGTCTTGGTTAAATTATTATTTGGTGGGTGATACTTGTTATTGTCCTTTGGTATTCGAAACACCTCCGACTGCTTCAAAGTATTTGTTGAATGTAACATGCCCGCCTTCCGTC
>Ga0308011_10001473_pt1 | contig 10609 bp, 10 predicted proteins | sample Neamet177_FD_203144 | JGI IMG/M metagenome (GOLD analysis project Ga0308011, IMG submission 203144) | Marine microbial communities from water near the shore, Antarctic Ocean - #177 | ecosystem: Environmental > Aquatic > Marine > Unclassified | place: Southern Ocean | collected 2014-07-25
AATATGGAGACATCAAACTCTCTGATTGGCATTGCACCTGGTTACGAGATTCATTTCTCTGGAACTGACAACCTTAGTCCTTATTTCGGTATCGAGGCTTACTACATGATGGGCAGTCGCACTGATATGATTGAGTCATGGGGGCCAAACGATCTGGATAACGTAGGGCAACCTGATGTATATGTCACTTGGGATTTAACAAACAAGCAGGCTTATAGCTCTATGGGTTTAAACTTACTCTTCGGTGCTGATTACTACTTCTCGGATGCGATTTATGTCGGATTTGAAGCTGGATTAGGTTTCGGGACTACTTCTTTCGGTAACCACACCATTGAAACAAGTGACCTCACGGCATTCAACATTCAATTCAATGGTGCTTTTGATCCTACAACAGCAGGAGCAGCTATTGCTGACAGCTTTGTAGGTGAGCTTCCTTTCAATGTTCTTGAGGGAGAGATTTTCTACGATTACTACGAGCAAGGGTACACTTACCCTAACCAGGTTTCTAACACATCACTCGGAAACGTTTTTAACGGCGCGATCCGTGTAGGATTCCTTTTTGACTAATATTCAAAGGAATTAATAATATTACCAAAAGGCGTCCTTAACAGGGCGCCTTTTTTTGTTTCTTTACTTTATGGATTTTTCTAAAATGAACATTGCCTTACATTGGAACGGGTCCTCAAAAAAAGTTGACCTTTCGTCACCCATTGACCTTAGTCTCCCGCTTCGAGACCCTCGCAAAGGGGAAGGTCCTGCGGCGTGGTATGTGGGGCGACCACATTTTGAGCCCGTAAAAGAAGAAGGTTTTGTGGGTAGCGTGGCGCTGGGGGGTGCTGTAAACTTTACAAACGTAAGCTTCAATCCTCACGGCCATGGCACGCATACTGAGTGCCTAGGTCACATCACAAAAGAAGCGGAGTCTGTAAATGACATTTCAATGCCCTTGTTGATGCCTTGCCTGCTTGTGTCAATTTCCCCCGAACAGAAGGGTGAAGACTTTGTGATTACTCGTTCTCAACTTCCTGGTGGGCTTGCCTCTACAGAACCTTTGCCGCCATCCATGATTATTCGTACACTCCCAAACGACATCGGAAAGAAATCAAAAGACTGGGCAAATTCGAATCCGCCTTACTTGGATGTTGATTTTACACTTGGATTGGTTGACAGGGGTGTGAAACATCTTTTATTGGATCTTCCATCTGTCGACAAAGAGGTTGATGGAGGTGCCTTAGAAAGCCACCGTGCCTTTTTTGGGGTCGGTAGCACGCCGCGCAGGTCCGCAACAATCACTGAGTTCGTTTTCGCTCCAGACAACGCTCCAGACGGCTTATATGCTTTGAGTCTACAGGTGGCCCCTTTCGACCTTGATGCTTCACCAAGTCGACCGGTTATTTACGGGCTTTTAAAAGCTTAATGGTAAAAGTGGCGCCCTTGCCTTCTTTTGACACCACTGACACCTCGCCTTTTGATTGCTCAACAATGCTTTTAACCATCGCTAGGCCTAAGCCTAAGCCATGCGTTTTTGTTGTGAATCGGGGCTCAAAAATACGCGCCATCTTCTCGGGCGGAATCCCTATGCCCGTATCGATAACCTTGACAATCGCAAAATCTTCATCCTCTGTTATCTCAACTTTAATGGGTTCATTTGATTTCGCATCGTACGTCGAATCAAGTGCATTGGCAATAAGATTATTGAAGGCGCGCATAAGACGGCTGGCGTCACCCTCGACCAGGATCTTGTGTGATTGACTTTCTACAAGAACACATTCTTCCCCGTATAGGTGAGCCGCGTTATTGACGACATTGTTTAAGTCAACTGAGATTATTTCGGCCTCACGAACGACTGCAAGGAGTGCAAAGTCTTCTGCAATCGTTGCAAGAACATCTATTTGAGATATTGCTGTCGCAGAAAACCTTTTCAATCTATCCGGAAAGTCATCAGCCTTGTCGTTCCATGCGCGTTCAAGTTGCTGAATTCCGAGCTTGAGTGGTGTGAGTGGGTTTTTTATCTCGTGGGCAACTTGTTGTGCCATCTCTCTCCAGGCGCCTTCTCGTTCATCTTTTGCTCTTCTAATCAGGCTTTCCCTAAGCTTAGAAAGGAGTTCGTTGTATTGATCTACGAGTTCCCCTACTTCGTCATTCCATTTGTGATCTAAGGACGTTGTGTTGCCTAGGGGGTCTACTTGTGCCATCTCTAATCTTAACCGATGCAGTGGCCTAAGGATTGATTGAACGATGAGATATGCGATGAGCATCGCGCCTAGAAATAGAAACAAATAAACTGGCGCCAATCGGTTTAGAAAAGGTTTGATGCCCCCTTGGGTTAGTGGTCTCGGGTTATATCTCGCAGTCGCGATTAATAAGGGAGCTCCGTCATCGGCAGTCACCACCCAATGAACACGTGTTATTTCGTTTGGGCCTAGCGTTTCCTTCACAACAACACGGTCACCTTTCCATTTAAGATTATTAAGCAGGTTCTGATCTAGCGCTAAGTCAGGCTGCAGGTCCTCGTTTTCAAACGAGGCTGAGGTGGTCACCAAAACACCGTCTGGTCTATATAGGCTAAACGTGAGGCTGTGGACGTCCGCCAACTCACAGATATGATCTGTAAAAACGATAGAAATACTGTCCGACGGAAGGCTTCCCCCGTTCCTTGTGAGAACATAGTCTAAGCTTCTGCTTAAAGCAGCCTCTTTTCTTAACAGTCTCTGGCTGTTATAAGCGAGTTCTTGTTTTTGGGAAAAGTCGAAAGCAACAACTGCGGTAGCTACTAGAGCAACCAGCACAACCGCTAACATTCCGATAAAAATTCTAAATCTTAAGCCCATATAGGTAATCTAGTAACTAAAATCGAGCCAAAAAATAAAAAGGTCGGATTTTTAGACTTATTTAACCTCCCAACGCCTCAGACCCTGCGACAATTTCAAGTATCTCTGTTGTAATAGAGGTTTGACGTGCTTTGTTGTACGTAATTTTGAGATCCTGAAGAAGATCTCCCGCGTTTTCTGTAGCTGAATGCATGGCTGTCATTCTAGCGCCATGCTCTGCTGCGTTACTGTCTAAAAGCGCTTTGTACAGTTGGGTTTTAAGCGCACTAGGTAATATATTTTCAACTATTTCCTGAAGGTTTGGCTCGAAAATATAATCTATTTCAACCGTTTTATTGTCTTCTGGGGTGGCGAGTGGCAACAGGGGTAGGTATGCTTCTTGCGTAGGGATTTGTACTGCAGCGTTTTTGAACTGACTATATGTAATCTCTACGGCGTCCCACTTTTTTGAAACGAACCCGTCCATGACGGTTTGGGCTATCTCTGAAGCATTGTCAAAATTTAGATTGTCGAAAACTGTTAAAGAATGGTCCCCGAAACCTTCCGCAAAGTCGCTTCCACCTCTCACGAAAGACTCGTGTGCCTTCTTTCCCAAAGGCAATACAACCACATTTGCTCCCTCTGAACGATATTTAGAAATTGCGGCTTGTGCCAATTTCATACTGTTGTTGTTAAACCCTCCGCAAAGCCCTCTGTTAGAAGTAATCGCAATTACCAATGCGGTTTTCACCTCCCTTTTATTTGAGAAGACGCCTTCTGAAGAATCTAAGGATGCGCTAACATTTGCTAGTATCGCTTGGATTTTTTCTGCGTAAGGTCTCATCTGTGTAATCGCGTTCTGAGCTCGGCGAAGTTTTGCCGCAGACACCATCTTCATCGCAGATGTGATTTGCATCGTGTTCTGAACTGAACCGATGCGTTCTCTTACTTCTTTTAATCCTCCAGCCATAGTCGTCTAGATTATGCGTATTGAGCGGTCATTTCAGCAGCAGCAGACTCCAAAACACTTGTTTCAGCATCTGTGTATTTTCCGTTTTTCAAGGCGCTCAACGTGTCTGAGTGTTTCGCTCTTAAATAGTCTAAGTAATCTTGCTCAAACTGCTTTACTTTATTAATCGGAACATTCATTAAAAGTCCTTTGGTACCACAGTAAACCATGGCTACCTGCTCCTCTACGGGTAGTGGAGAGTTAAGGTCTTGTTTTAGAATCTCAACGTTTCTAGCGCCCTTGTCAAGAATCGCTTTTGTTGCATCATCGAGGTCAGAACCAAACTTAGCAAATGCTTCTAGTTCACGATATTGAGCCTGGTCTAGTTTAAGCGTACCACTTACCTTCTTCATTGATTTTATCTGAGCATTACCACCTACGCGGCTTACTGAGATTCCAACATTAATCGCTGGTCGAATTCCCGAAAGGAAAAGGTTTGACTCAAGGAATATTTGTCCGTCGGTAATAGAGATTACGTTCGTTGGGATATATGCACTTACGTCACCGGCTTGCGTTTCAATAATAGGAAGAGCCGTTAATGACCCACCTCCTTTTACAATTGATTTTAAAGATTCCGGAAGGTCGTTCATTTCCCTAGCGATACTGTCCACAGCGATCACTTTTGCCGCTCTTTCAAGTAGACGTGAGTGTAGGTAGAAAACATCCCCAGGGTATGCCTCACGACCCGGAGGTCTACGTAGCAGAAGACTCACCTCGCGATAAGCTACCGCTTGCTTAGAAAGATCGTCATATACAACGAGAGCAGCACGACCTGTATCACGGAAGAATTCACCCACAGCCGCGCCTGTAAAGGGCGCGTAGAATTGTAGTGGTGCTGGATCAGACGCTGTCGCAGCAACAATCACAGTGTAGGCCATTGCTCCGGCTTCCTCTAGCATGCTTACGATTCCTGCAATCGTTGATCCTTTTTGACCAATGGCTACATAAATACAGAATACAGGATCGCCCGCATCATAAAACTCCTTTTGATTGATAATCGTGTCGAGCGCAACAGATGATTTACCTGTTTGACGGTCGCCTATGATAAGCTCACGCTGTCCTCTACCGATAGGAATCATCGAGTCAATCGCCTTAATTCCTGTTTGAAGAGGTTCAGCAACCGGTTGACGGAATATTACACCTGGAGCCTTTCGCTCAATAGGCATTTCGTAAAGATCCCCAGTGACAGGGCCTTTTCCGTCAATTGGCTCTCCAAGCGTATTGACAACACGTCCCAAAAGACCTTCGCCGGCTTTTATGGATGCAATTCTTCCTGTTCTTTTTACTGAACTTCCTTCCTTAAGGTCTTTAGATGGCTCAAGTAAAACGGCGCCCACGTTATCTTCCTCAAGGTTGAGGACAATACCACGTACACCATTGTCGAACTCTATAAGCTCTCCTGATTGAACATTACTAAGACCGTAGATGCGGGCAATTCCGTCACCTACTTGAAGGATTGTACCGACTTCTTCTAGTTCAGCTGCAGATTTTACTCCTGCCAATTGCTCACGTAGAATTGATGATACTTCTGCTGGGTTGATTTCAGCCATTTGAGATTCTTTTAGGCCTAAAATTCAGGCTCGTAATCGTGTTCTGATAGTTTTCGGCGCAGCGTGCTGAGCTGGCGCTTTAATGAAGCGTCGATCTGTTTGTCATCCATTCTCAGGATAAACCCTCCTAGGAGGTCTGGATCAATCGTTTCTTTTAGTTCAATGACTCCATCGTGAACCTTGGCTATTTCAGCCAAAATGTTCTCACGAGAAGACGCTTCCAGTGGTGTTGCAGAGCGCACCTCCGCAGCCTGGATGTTATTTATTAGACGTAGTTGAGAAAGCGCTTCCGCTACAATTGTAGGTAGAATCGACTCTCTTCCTTTCGTTACCAAAATATTAATAAAACCAAATGTTAGTTCACTCAAGCTTTCTTTAAAAATAGCCTTAAGTATCTCCTTCTTTTTATTTGGTTTTACAACAGGACTCGTAAGCAACAGTTCGAATTCTCGAGACGCATCAACCAGTGAAGAGATCATGCGGAGTTCTGACTCGACAAGATCTAGTTCATTCCTTTCGGAAGCAAAACCAAGGAGTGCCTTGGCGTATCTGGTTGCTACGCGTTTACTAGCCATTTTATTAGTTCAGTGTCGATTCATCGATGAGCTTATCAACGAGTGCTTTTTGTTTGCCTGATTCTGTGAGCTCTTCGCGAAGAAGACGTTCAGCAATATCAATAGACAACTTCGCAACCTCTGCTTTAAGTTCAGCAACGGCCGCTTTTCGTTCAATTTGGATTGCCTCGCGCGCTAACTCCACCTCTTTAGAGGCTTCTTCTTTAGCTTTTGCTCTCGCATCCGAGACGACCTTGTTGGCCATTTCTCGAGATTCTTTAAGCATTGCGTCTCGGGTACTTCTCGCCTCTTGTAACAAGCGGTCGTTGTCCGAGTTTAGACTCGCCATTTCCTCGCGTGCTTTGTCAGCAGAGCGAAGCGCTTCTTGTATGCTTTCTTCACGATCTTGTAAAGCCTTTAGGATTGGTCCCCAAGCTAGTTTTCTTAAAATAAAGAGCGCCAACAAAAAAGACAAGGTTGCCCAAAATACTGTACCGAAAGCGGGTGTTAACAACGTTCCCATGGGGCTAGCCTAAGACTACAAGTAGACAAATAATGATTCCGAAAAGAGCAACACCCTCAACTAGGGCAGCTGCAAGAATCATATTGGCACGAAGATCGTCTGAAGATTCTGGCTGACGAGCCATTGACTCCAACGCCGCTTTACCAATTAATCCTACGCCGATTCCAGCGCCAATAGCAGCAACTCCTGCCCCAAGAGCCGCGAGTCCGTGGCCAGTAGTAATTTCAAAAAGAATGGTCAACAATTCCATGATGGGTTGTTTTTTAAATTATTATTATTATCAATGGTGTGCCTCTTGCGTTGCATCTGCAAAATAAATGGCCGCAAGAAGTGTGAAAACGTATGCTTGAAGGAAAGCTACAAGTAGCTCTAGGAAATACATGAAAATCATAAATAAAGTGGAGAAGACACCCATGCCGAAGCCAGCGATCTCTCCATAATTTTGGTTAAAAATAAAAACCAAACTGACAAATGACAAAATAATAATATGCCCTGCCGTCATGTTCGCTGTCAAACGAATCATTAGAACTGTGGGCTTTAGAAACATCCCAAATACTTCAATTGGAACGACGAGTAGCTTAACAAGGTTTGGTACACCGGGAGGCCAAAACAAGTGCCCCCAGTAATTTCTATTTCCATTCACGGTCGAGATAAAGAAGACGGCAAACGCCAACACAACGGTCACACCGATTGTTCCTGTAATGTTAAATCCACCTATAAAAGGAATGAGACCCAACAGGTTACTTGCGACTATGAAAAAGAACGTTGTAAGTAGGAATGGGAGGAATTTACCCGCCTTGTGTTTTCCGATAATTGGCACAGCGATGTCGTCTCTCACAAACAACACCAAAGGCTCAAGAACATTTGTAAGCCCTTTGGGAGCTTGACCGGGGTGTTTTGAGTAGCTTTTCGCCATAGACCTCAGCATAATCACCAAGAGGGTCATAATAAGCATCATCCCGAAAACAGACTTTGTAATAGAAATGTCGTAAAAGGACTCCTCACCCATCGACGTTATTCCCGTGTCAGGATTCTTGACATAGACCGTGCCTGTATTGGGGCCTGTCGCAGTTAGGGCGTCATCTGAACCGTGAAATTTTGAGCTCATAAACAGATCAAACCCCTTACCCTCTACGTAAAAAATCATAGGAAGGGGAAGGCTGAAACCGTTGTGGTGGTCACCAAAAAAGTGGATCTCATTCGCATCTGCGATGTGAGGGATAATGAAGTCTTTGGCAACAAAGTCACCGTGCTCACCATCGTCTAGCGAATTGTGACCCGCATCTTGTGTGTCGTGGGTGTCGTGATTTGAGTGGTTGTGGTCATCAACCTCGCCATGTCCCTCGGTTTGAGCGGCAACGAAATTTACCCCTCCTAATATTATAAGAGCGGTAATTGCAAATCGTTTGGCGAACTCAGTTATCATGCTATAAATCTGTTCAAAAAACGAGGCAAAAGTACGAATATTAAGTGTGTAAAAAATGGAAGAATATAACTTTTCTTTCATCCCCCTTTAATTAACCGTTGAACATCTATCACAAACAGTACCGAAAAGGCAACAAACACCCCAAACACCCCAAACACAAACAGCTCTCGGTTTGGCAGTTGAGACACAAGATAGGTTGTGATAATCACAAGGGTGAGTAGCATTTTAGCAGTCGTTGTTCCAATTACCGCCGTTGAAAATTTTATTGCAGACCCTTTTTGTGATTTCGCGACCCAGGTTCTTAGCAAAATTGTAAGTAAGACATAGAAGGCGATTGTTAAAAACCAAATGGGTTGGTGTGCCATGTCAGAAAAAAAAGGAAGAAGGTGCCCTATCGCCACGCATAAAACAGAAACAATCAGTGTTTTAATAATAAATCTATTCATGATTTTATTTTGTCTGAATATTTCTGAGGACTGACCACATCCCTAATGCCAAACCCAGTATGGCGCCCGCAGCCGTTCCGAGTGGTTTGTCAAGCTGGAAGTGATCGTCTATTTGCCTGCCCCCAATGGCGCCTAGGCCGATGGCTGAAGCCAGCGTTGTTCCGATACCCGCAAAGCGCAAAGCGGTTTTGGTGGCTTTTAACCTAGGGGTTGACTTGGGTTGTGGGGGATTAAGCTCCGGCTCCAACCGTTTGCTTTTTGTGTGAGAGAACTTCTTCTTCTGAAGGTATTCTTGAAGATTTTAATGAGGCCATTGCATCTGCTTTAGATGCCGCTTTTTCCTCTGTCATCTTCTTATTTTTAGGGGCTCCCATACGGAAAGTACCCAGCGCTTTTGCACCTGCCTCAACTGAAAGTTGACCATAGAATAGATCTCCCTGAACGGTCGCTGACGACTTCATTGCAAGAAGTTCTAAAACGGTTACCTCTCCCTCCAGTATGCCTTCGACATCGCAACACAAACAATTGATAATTCCTTTTACGACACCCTTGGGCCCTACAACAAGACGGCCTTTGGTTGTTAGTTCACCGCTAAATTCACCGTCAATTCTGAGGTTGCTGTCACTTTGTATTGTTCCCTCTATCACTGTCCCCTCCACGATACGGTTAATTCCGTTATCTGAATTTATTGCCTGTGCTCCTGCGGAACGTTTCATTGAGCCGATCATGGTTCTTGTTTGGATTTTGTCGAAAGGTAGTGAGTGTTGAAGAAATCTATATACTCATCTAGGTCCTTGTTTTTAAAAAGTTCAATATAGTTCACGCTGCTTATTAAAAACATGTCGAAACCACTTGAATTTAAATCAATCAACATCTCGCGGTTTCCTGTGAAAACGGTGTAGTAATCCATTCCTTTTGATAGGTTTGAAAACGATTTAACAAGGACTATTTGATGGGTTCTGCTTAATAGATTGCTCGTAATTCTAAGGTTTCTTGATTCAAAGAAGGCGCTGTTAAAGTCTGATGCTTGCGCCTTTACCTCTGACCCGCTGCCTTTATCTACAGGGATTAATATCGCAAAATAGTGCTCTTTATTTGGATCAAATACAAAAGGGTTGGCCACCTCCTCCTCTTCTTTTTTTGGTGCTTCTCCTACCGAACCCAAATCCACCCCCAGTTGTCTAAGTATCGATGATGCAAAAGCAGCCTCATCTGTTTCTGGACACGCCTTAAGGATTCCTTTAAGTGCGTCAAAGTAAGGTGTTCTGTCTCCCGTATAGCTTGTTAATCCACCCACACATTGGGCGCGAAGCAGGTTGTATTTGCACCGAAGTGGGTTTTCTGGCCTTTCCTTAATGAGCACATCAATGTCGAGAAGGGTTGATTGATAGTCTCTGGCGTAATAGCGTGTTAGGTATTCTTCATAAGCCAGTCGCTCAAATTCATACGCCTCCTCTTCTGCATCCAAGAAATCGGGATCTTCGATCAGTTTGGCCCACTCGCTTCCGGGATAGTTTTTGATGATCTGATTTGCCCAGTACTCCGAGTTGCAAGACTCACAAAAGGGGTTTGTAAAGTTTTCGTTGATCTCTCGTTGTAAATAAGTTCTGAAAAGCTGATAGGTTGCTGTGGGATGGAACGCGCTGCTGTCAAGCCGCTCTAACAGGTTCTCCCAAGTCTGAATTGCATTTTCTGGGTCTGACAGCTTCTCTCTATAGTCTAGCCCGGCCATATAGTATGCTTCAGCCAAAAGGGCCAAGGAGCTTGCTCTTTCTTCTGGCTCACAAGGAAGACTGGATAGCATCTCGTCAACCGTGGGCAGTGAGGCGGGGTCAAATGGATCTTTTGCTTCTTCCCCCTCTGAATCTTCTGTCTCTTCTTGATTGGTGAACAATGCGCCTATTTTACTCGCTCTCCTCCAGTGGTCTTCTAAAGCCCTGTCGCCCCAGTAATCATAGAAATTCTGTTGCCCGCTCACTCTTAATGATCCGTTGTATGGCCAAAACATTCCCACACCCTGTGACCCTGCAGCCGAAATAGCCGCGTTGTTTGCAGCATCTCTTTCTTCTTTTTGTCTTTCCAAATCGTCGACCATGTCCTCCCACACATTTTCAATCACCCTTCGCCTCTCATCGTCACTTAAATCACAAAGTTCCTGAAGACTATCCTGCTCTTCAATGATTCTAAGGTTCATCACCAAATCAGTAAGGTTAGACGCCAGGTTTGTAACGTCTTCTTTCCGCGTGTTATCCTCAGGCATGTGCACCAGGGCGCTGTCGTAATACGCTTGA
>Ga0308011_10001474_pt1 | contig 10608 bp, 5 predicted proteins | sample Neamet177_FD_203144 | JGI IMG/M metagenome (GOLD analysis project Ga0308011, IMG submission 203144) | Marine microbial communities from water near the shore, Antarctic Ocean - #177 | ecosystem: Environmental > Aquatic > Marine > Unclassified | place: Southern Ocean | collected 2014-07-25
AAGTGGAGCGGGTATATAAATCATGTTGCTAATAAGTACCTACCTACAAGTCTTCCCCATAAGTTAAGAGACTTACTTTTCAACATACCTTTCCAACAGATAATACCAACATACACTAAAAGCCTCATGGTAGAGATTACTCTCATAAATACCCATTATCACGAGCAATAATATTGTTTAAACACAGATTTTTTCTAAGTTCTATGCGCTAACGGGGTAAAAGTGGCGAATTAACTTGCTATCAAAGGCGTGCGGCTCTAAAATTACGCCTTTTTTAAGCCAGTAAAATAGCCTATATCATGCGTGTTTCAGACTTTTCCTTCGATTTACCCGAAGCTCTTATTGCTCGTTATCCAAAAACCGAGCGCACTGCTAGCCGTTTAATGTCATTAAATGGTGATTCTGGCGATATAAATGATGGTGTTTTTACTGACCTGGTTGCGCAATTAAATGCAGGTGACTTACTGGTTTTTAATAACACGCGCGTTATTCCTGCCAGAATGTTTGGTCAGAAAGCCAGTGGCGGTAAAATTGAAGTATTGATTGAACGTATTGTTGATCAAAATACGGCACTTGCTCATATTCGTGCGAGTAAATCACCTAAAGTGGGTAATGAACTTTTCCTCGGAAATGAAGATAGTGATATTAAGTTTAAAGCAACCATGGTGGCACGCCACGGTGCCTTATTTGAATTAAAGTTCGATGGTGACCAATCTGTATTAGATGTTTTGGACGTTATTGGCCATATGCCATTACCTCCATATATAGACAGACCCGATGAAGACAGCGATAAAGAACGCTATCAAACTGTTTACAATGAAAAACCCGGTGCGGTCGCAGCGCCTACAGCAGGTTTACATTTTGATGAGGCTTTATTAGAAAGAATTAAAGCAAAAGGTGTTGAGCTGGCATTCGTTACTTTGCATGTAGGTGCAGGTACTTTTCAACCTGTGAAAGTTGACGAGATAGCCGACCACATTATGCATGCCGAATATGTTGAAGTATCAGAGGAAGTCGTTGCACAAATAACAAAAACCAAAGCAGCAGGCGGAAGAGTTGTTGCGGTTGGCACAACTTCAGTACGATCGTTAGAGAGTGCAGCAAAAGCAGCTAAAGAAAAAGGTGAAGCGTTAAGCGCTTTTTATGGCGATACCGATATATTCATCACTCCAGGCTCTGAATTTCTTGTTATTGATGCTTTGGTGACGAACTTCCATTTATCTGAATCAACACTGCTTATGTTAGTAAGCGCATTTTCTGGTTACGATCATATTATGAATGCTTACCAACATGCTATTAAAGAAGAATATCGATTTTTTAGTTACGGCGATGCTATGTTTCTTACAAAGCAGTCGCCAACTAAGTAATATACGTGATAATGAATACATTATTTTTAAGAAAGTTAGACTTATTTAGATTTATTTAAACCAATACCGCCAGCCTGTTTAGCTAGTAGGTACGAGAGTAGAATTTATGACTGAAACAGTAAAAAATAAAATGACCTATGATCTAATCAATACTGATGGTAAAGCCCGTCGTGGTCGATTAACTTTTGATCGTGGTGTAGTAGAAACCCCTGCATTTATGCCTGTAGGAACCTACGGAACAGTAAAAGGGATGAAGGCCGAAGAAGTTGAAGCCACTGGCGCTCATATTATTTTAGGTAATACCTTTCACCTAATGTTACGCCCCGGTACAGACATCATTGAACAGCATGGCGGCTTACATGGTTTTATGAATTGGGATAAGCCTATTTTAACTGACTCAGGTGGCTTCCAAGTTTTTAGTTTAGGAAAAACAAGTAAGATCACCGAAGAAGGCGTACGTTTTAGCTCGCCAGTAAACGGTGAAAAAATTATGCTTACCCCTGAGCGCTCAATGGAAGTTCAACGTAGTTTGAATTCAGATGTTGTGATGATATTTGATGAATGTACGCCATACCCTGCAACGCATAAAGAATCAAAAGACTCAATGGAGCTATCACTTCGTTGGGCACAGCGTTCAAAAAACGCCCATGGCGATAGCCTTAATGCCTTATTTGGCATAGTACAAGGCGGCATGTATGAAGACTTACGCGAAGTATCAATTAAAGGCCTAAAAGCAATTGAATTTGATGGTTACGCTATTGGTGGTTTATCAGTAGGTGAGCCAAAAGAAGATATGATTAGAATATTAGATCATACTGCGCCCTTGATACCTAAAAATAAGCCCCGATATCTTATGGGAGTAGGCAAACCTGAAGATTTAGTTGAAGGTGTTCGTCGCGGTATTGATATGTTTGACTGTGTAATGCCAACACGTAATGCCCGTAATGGTCATTTGTTTGTGAATACCGGTGTGATTAAGATCAGAAACTCGGCTCATAAAACAGATATATCACCGCTTGATGATACCTGTGACTGTTATACCTGTAAAAATTATTCACGCGCTTATTTACATCATTTAGATAAGTGTAAAGAGATATTAGGATCACAGCTAAATACCTTACATAACTTACATTTTTATCAAAAAGTAATGCAAGGTTTGCGTGATGCGATTGAGCAAGGTAAATTAGACACCTTTGTAGAAGAGTTTTATGCGTTACGCGGTTTACCAGTACCGCCATTAGCGCAAGGTAGCGAACAAGTTTAGGTTTGACTAGACCAATAATTAATTACAAACAGAGTAAAGCTAAGAATTTAGTTTTAATAATTAAAATATTTGAATAACCTACTGGCTAGGCAATTTGAAGCTAAGGCTTTTAATTTAAAGGAAAATGCACGGAGTTGACGTTAGTCAATGAGTACATTTGACAAATTAATTAAATGCCTTAGCAATAAATTTCCGGCTAGTCACTAATAATAAAGTAGAGGAATATATGAGTTTATTTATAAGTACTGCACATGCAGCAGGCGCACCAGCAGCAGCCGGCGGCGGATTTGAAATGATGATCATGCTAGCCGTTTTTGGTTTAGTTTTTTACTTCATGATTTATCGTCCACAAGCAAAGCGTGTAAAAGATCATAAAGGTCTAATGGGTTCATTAGCCAAAGGTGATGAAGTCTTAACACAAGGCGGCATTGTTGGAAAAATCACTAAAGTATCTGACGAAAAAGACTTTCTTGTGGTTAGCATTAGTGAAGGTACTGAAGTAACAGTACAGAAAGGCGCTATAAACGCGGTTCTTCCTAAAGGCACAATGAAGTCATTGTAAAGCCAATCTCATTGCCAGTTAATACAGTAACGGCATCGGAATACTCATTGACCTACGTCAACTCCGTGTTTCCTCTTTGTTACTGTAATAACTGACGGCGAGCTTAACTCTACAATTGTTAGCTAAAAGCTATAAATGAGTTTAGTTAAGTTCACGCGAAAAGAATTATAAAAAAGGAAAGATTGTGTTAAACAAATACCCTTTATGGAAAACACTGATGGTGGCAATGATTGTCGCTTTGGGTGCACTCTATGCCACGCCAAACCTATATGGTGAAGACCCTTCAGTACAAGTTTCAGGTTTAAGAGGTGTTGAAGCAACTGCCGCAACGCTTGATACAATTAAAGCAGAACTTGGTGCTAGTAATATTGATTACACCACTATTGTTTTAGAGAAAGGCCAAGTACTTACTCGCTTTAAAAATGCTGATATTCAATTAAAAGCTCGTGATGTTTTAAATGATAAATTAGGAAAAAAATTCTCCGTAGCCTTAAGCTTAACTCCTGCTACACCAGAATGGTTATCAAGCATTGGTGGAACACCAATGAAGAAAGGTTTAGATTTAAGTGGTGGCGTTAGCTTCTTGATGGAAGTGAACATGAAAGCAGCCATTACTAAAGCTAAAGAAGGCATGGTGGGTGATTTTCGTGGTGATTTACGCAATGAAAAAATTCGTTATCGCACTGTTAAAGAAGTAAACGATTCAATTGTTGTTGTTTTCCGTAAAGTTGAAGACTTAGAAGCTGGTCATTCATTATTAAAAAAACGTAACCGTGATTTACTGCTTACTTCTGATGAAGATAAGTTAACGTTAACCGCCAAGATAACTGATAAAAAACTTAAAGAAATCGGCGAATATGCTTTACAACAAAACATTACCATTATCCGTAACCGTGTAAATGAGCTAGGTGTTGCTGAGCCATTGGTTCAACGCCAAGGTAAAAAACATATCGTTATCGAACTCCCAGGTGTTCAAGATACCGCTACCGCGAAAGAAATCCTAAGTGCTACGGCAACTATTGAATTTAGATTAGTTGACACCGAAGGTGATATATCAAGTGCATTAAATGGTCGCGTCCCTGCAAGCTCTATCTTATTAACAGACAAAAACGGTAAGCCTAGCTTATTGAAAAAACGTGTGATGCTAACGGGTGATCATATCACTGATGCTAAATCAGGTTTTGACGAGTACTCACGTCCAGAAGTTAATATTACACTAGATAGTGCTGGTGGCTCAAAAATGTCTAATGGCACCAAAAGTAATGTTGGTAAGCCAATGGCAACTGTATTTATTGAATACAAAGCCACTGACCGCAAAGATGCTGAAGGCAATATCATTTTTGAAAAAGAACAAGAGATTATCTCTGTTGCTACTATTCAATCACGCTTAGGTAAAAGTTTCCGTATAACGGGTTCTGGTAGCCCTGCAGAGGCGCATAACCTTGCACTATTATTACGTGCGGGTGCATTAATTGCTCCTATTACTATTGTAGAAGAGCGTACTGTAGGACCTACATTGGGTGCTGAAAATGTACAACTTGGTTTCCAAGCTATTATGATGGGCTTTGGCTTAGTATTCATCTTTATGATGGTTTATTACCGTGCCTTTGGTGTAGTGGCTAACCTTGCGTTAGGTGCTAACTTAGTATTAATTGTTGGTGTTATGTCAATGATTCCTGGTGCTACGCTAACTTTACCGGGTATGGCGGGTATTGTATTAACGGTTGGTATGGCTGTTGATGCAAACGTACTTATATTTGAACGTATTCGCGAAGAAATACGTGAAGGTAAAACCATTCAACAAGCAATTCACCAAGGTTACGATGCCGCATTTTCAACAATCATTGATGCCAACATTACGACCTTAATTGCCGCGTTAATTTTGTTTGCCATTGGTACTGGACCTGTTAAAGGTTTTGCCGTGACATTATCAATCGGTATCATTACTTCAATGTTTACTTCTGTTGTTGGTACTCGTGCTGTAGTTAACCTTATCTGGGGCGGTAAACGTCTTGATAAGCTTCCGATATAATAAGGGCAGGATTTAAAAATTATGCAAATTTTACAATTAAAAGAAACTGTCAACTTTATGAGCTATCGCAAGGTAGCCATGATCTTCAGTGCGTTATTAATGATTGCCTCAATCGCCTCTCTTGCCACAAATAAACTAAACTTTGGTTTAGACTTTACTGGCGGTACGTTAATTGAAGTGGGTTTTCAAGAGCCGGCTGATTTAGAAAAACTGCGTGGTGTTATGGAAACCAGTGGTTTTGATGATGCGAAAATTCAATTTTATGGTAGTAGCCGTGATGTTGTTATTCGTTTAGGTTTACGCGAAGACGTTAAAGCTGAAATGTTAGGCAATGAGATATTGGAAATTCTTGAAAATAGCTCAGGTCAAACTGTTGACATGCGACGTATAGAATTCGTTGGTGCAAGTGTTGGTGATGACCTAGCAGAGCAGGGTGGTTTAGCTATGCTAACAGCACTTATCTGTATCTTAATTTACGTTGCCTTTAGATTTGAATGGCGCTTTGCTGTTGGCTCTGTTGTGGCGTTATTTCACGATGTGTTATTAACCCTTGGTATGTTTTCTGTATTACAGCTAGAGTTCGACTTAACCGTATTAGCGGCTATATTGGCGGTAATAGGTTATTCACTTAACGATACTATTGTTGTTTCTGACCGTATTCGTGAGAATTTCAGAAAAATACGTAATAGTGAAGCAGAAGAAGTCATTAATATCTCTTTAACGCAAACACTAAGTCGAACTTTTATTACCTCAATTACTACTCTATTAGTATTAGCAGCTTTGTTCTTTAAAGGTGGCGCGCTAATTCATGGTTTTGCCTCGGCATTATTGTTAGGTGTTTTTGTTGGTACTTACTCTTCAATTTACGTGGCTAGTTTAGTTGCATTATCTTTAGGTATTTCAAGAGAAGATTTAATACCTGAAGTGATTGAAAAAGAAGGTGAAGATCAAGAAGCTTTGATGCCATAGCATTATGGAAAAAGACTATTTTTTATGTAAATAATAGTTAAATAAATAGAGTTAAATAAAAAGCCGAGTAACGAAAGTTACTCGGCTTTTTTGTTTGCTAAACTCAAAATTTTATACTCTCTAAAATGGTAGTTTTAATCATGATATAAATTGTGACTCTAAATTTTATATTATTTAGAACTATGATTTCCCTGAAAATTTTAAAATATTTTCTAGTTTACTTTTTAGTCTGTTTTATGGACTATACCGCCCAAATATACTAATATTAATGGTTAGCTAGAAATTAAATAGATTATTTGTAAATCTGTTGTTTTATTTGTAAGTTTTATGTTTTATTTTTAATAAAACAATTACTTGAAGTGATAATTGAACGAAGGGTACATCATGAGCGATAATATTAATAAAGATAAAGACCTATTAAATGAACAAGATAATAATGCAGTTCTAGTTGAAGAGCTAGATAATCTTATTAATGAGTCTGTCAATGTTGATGAACAAGCCCTAGCTGAAATTGAAGCGATACAAGCTGCAATCGAAGAAAATGATGATCCAATAGAAGATATTGAAACAGCGGCCGGTGAAGCAAGTGATGGCGGCAGTTCTTCATTTGTAGATGTCTCGCGTGATGCGACAGAAATAATTGCAAGCTCTGCATTTAAAACAGCCAGTTTCTCGTTCGATTCAACTCAAGCAGAGCTTACGGATACCAGCAACCAATCGCTTACAACGTCAACAATAACTACAACAGCAACTTCAGACTCGACACTGACTGCGCAATTTTCAGATAATTTTGTTTCCGGCGTCACTTATAACACATCATCGGGCCTAAGTGGTCTGACGGGTGATACTGGGTCAGTCGGTGGTTTTAAATATAATGCGGGTGATATTATTACCTTCACCATTGGCGATGTGGTAATCGGCCAATTCAGTGCTGACGTCATTAATGGCGACATCCTTTTTTTACAAGATATTGCCGGCAGTTCACTGTCAGATAGCAACTCAAGTCATGTTGAGAATATGGCTATCTTCTTACAAGCATTGGATGATGACCTCACCGATATTAACACTGATGACGGTACATTAAATACAGACCAGCTCACCAATAATGAAGCTTCATACGCAACAAATATAGTTATCACGCAAGAAATTCGTGATGCTTTTACGGGATATATCGACCCAACAACAGGCGAAGCTTTAGACATAACCACTTCAGGTAAAGAAATGATTTCACAAGCATTAGCTGCTGTGGGTATAGAATTTACACGTGAAAGTGAAATAAATGATAATGGTGAGAATACCTTTGAAACGATCGCAATGGACCACGTTGCCCAAACGATTGACGATTTGGCCGGAGAGCGTACACCTGAAAACACTGATTTACGTGAAGTCGATATTATCGATATACCAGGAGGATTAATAAATTATAACTTCGCTGAAGCCGATGGTGTTATTACGTTTTCCGCCAATGATTTGTTAGAAGGCGCTGTAGGTCAGCAAGTAATTACTGAAAACTTAGTGGTTAATAATGTGAAGTTATCAGCTAACTTTGAAAGTATTGGTACTTTGGTTGATAAGGGCGAAGGTAATTATGAAATTGAACTTAATGAAGGTGTAACAGGTAAAGACCTAGAAGGACTTTCCATTGATTATCGCGTTGAAGATTGGACTGTCAGCAAAGAGGTTACCTCAGAATCTTTAGATAGTTATAAATCCCACCTTTCTGCTGACATCAACGATGTAAAAGAAGATGCGGGTTTCAATCAATTCACTTTAAATAGCTCACTAACTTTTGATACGACGACCCAATTACAGATTAACTTTACTAGTGAACTATTAAGTGAACTATTAAGTGAACAGTTAACGGCCCAAATTGAGCAAGAGTTAACGGCACTTGGCAAAGACGCCATCTCAGACAATGGCATTATCAAGATTGCAGAATACGCTGATGATTACTCAGTCCCCCTTGAATATTCCAATGATGGCGGTATTAGCTGGCAAGAAATGACGGTTGTCGCTATTGATACTACAAGTGATATTCCCCGTCCTATTTTTGGTTTTGACTTAGAGGCAGGAAATAGTAGCGTTGAAATTCGTGTTCCAATTTTTGATGATGTCGCTATTGAGCCAACAGAATACTTCCGGGCTGAAATCAATGGTGAAAACTTTTACGACGAAACCATATTATTTTCGATTGAAGATAACGATTCAGTTGTTTCAACTTTACCGACAATAGATATCGATTATGTGTTAATTACTGAAGGACAAGGTGAGGCAGTATTCACCTTAACATTGAGTGAAGAAAGTGATGAATTGGTTACAGTTAAATATAATACAGCTGAACTATCTGCACTATTTGGTGAAGATTTTAAAGCAAGTGCAGGCATTGTCGCATTCCAACCAGGTGAAACTACAGCGACTATCTCAATTACTATTGTTGATGATTTAATCAGTGAAGGCTCACCAGAATTTGCGCTGATTAACCTCTCCGATGCGACAAATGCCATTATAAATGACGGACAAGGTACATTACGAATTTTTGATAACGATTACCCTGTTGAATTAGCTGTTACCGCCTCTGAAATTAATGAAGGTGAGCAAGCCGTATTTACGGTAAATATCAGTAAAGATCTTGGTGATACTGCTGATTCTCTAGCGCTTGTTAATTTGACTCTTAGCGATGGAAGTGCAACAGCAGTTGATTACGATGCTTCGAGTATTCAAGTCTTTTATGGTGATGCATCAGACCCACAATTTTTACAATTTGATAATCAAGGTAATGTCATTGTCCCTGTTGGCGTAACGACTTTAACTGTCATTGTAGATACGACAGATGACAGTATTAATGAACAAAATGAAAGCTTTACACTTACGGCAAAAATAGGCGATACACAGGCAGTTGGTAGTGTAACGATTATTGCTAATGATTCAGAAAATAATATTACGCCTACCCTCACCGTTGAAAACGGTACATTGGATGAAGACTCAGGCTCTGTCACGGTAGGTTTTACCGCCGAAGATGTTGATGGCACTATTATTTTAATTACAGCAACTGTTCCGGTTGAACAAGGTATTGTTGTTGTGAATAACGATGGTACTTATACCTTCACCCCAACAGAAAATTTTAACGGTGAAGCTACTATTACTTTAGTTGCGACTGATAATAATGGTGGTACATCAACAATAAATTCAACCGTGACAGTAGGCTCTGTAAACGATGTAGCGACGATAACACTTGAGAGTACGGCACCTGGATTTACTGAAGAAGAAGCAACGACATCGACTGAAGTAGCAACCTTTAGTACGAATGATGAAGACGGAGATTCGGTCACAGTAACCCTATCAGATACAGTTAATTATGTGATTGTTGGCAATACTGTTGTATTAACACAAGCCGGTGCAGATCTTGTAAACAGTGGTGCTGATTTACCTGATTTTACTTTATCGGCAACCGATGGTGAACAAGCTACCCCTGCAACGGTTGATGTTACACCAAGCACAACTGTTGATGTCAACGATGCAGCAACTATTACGCTAGATACGACGACAGCGATCTTTACTGAAGAAGAGGCGGCTATTTTAGATGAAGTCGCGACCTTTAGTACAAATGATGAAGATGGCGATACAGTATCAGTTGACCTATCAGATACCGTTAATTATGCGCTTGTTGGCAACACAGTTGTGTTAACACAAGCGGGTGCTGATCTTGTCAATACTGGCGTAGATTTACCTGACTTTACGTTATCAGCAACGGATGGCGAACAAGCTAACTCTGTAATTGTTGATGTTGCACCTAGTAATACAATTGATGTGAATGATGTTGAAACCTTAACAATTAGCAATGCCATAGCTACGGAAGATACAACAGTTGTGGGTACTGTAATTGGCACCTATACCCTAACCGATGAAACTGGTGAAGCGGCCTTAACTGTAGATTTTACGGAAGGTACTAATGCCAACAACTACTATGAACTTGATGGCACTGACGTAAAATTAACAGCGGCAGGTGAAATTTATTTAGATTCGGGTAATCTTTTACCAAATATTAGTTTAACGACGAGTGATGGTGTTACGGCGACAAATACCGTGACTACAAACTTGGTGAACGACGTTGAAACCTTAGCCATCAGCAATGGTTCGGCGATAGAAGATACAACCGGAGCGGGCACTGTGTTAGGTACTTATACCCTAACTGATGATGAAGGCGACTTAACGGTAGATTTTACACCTGGTAGTAATATCAATAACTACTACGAACTTGATGGTACGGACGTAAAGTTAACGGCAGCGGGTGAAATTTTCCTTGATGCGGGTAATACACTACCGAATATTAGTTTAACGACAAGTGATGGTGTTGTGGCTAGTAATACAATAACCACGACCTTGGTAAATGATGCGCCAACGGTCGGATTAGATC
>Ga0308011_10001476_pt1 | contig 10608 bp, 12 predicted proteins | sample Neamet177_FD_203144 | JGI IMG/M metagenome (GOLD analysis project Ga0308011, IMG submission 203144) | Marine microbial communities from water near the shore, Antarctic Ocean - #177 | ecosystem: Environmental > Aquatic > Marine > Unclassified | place: Southern Ocean | collected 2014-07-25
ACGAGTTTACCTCCAATTGCACCGGCTCCGGGATCGATGTTGCAAGGGCCGAATCATTTGGATTCTGACATTCAAATGGCCAAGCGTATTGTGAGTTTTAGCCTCGCTTTACTGATGATTGGAAGCCTTGCTTACATTGGTTTTATTCTGGTTGATGTTGGCGAAATAACGGGCTATCGACCGGGCAATGGTGCTTTAGAAGCACAAGAAGTGTATGCCGATATGATCCAACAGGACCAAGTTTCATTGGATGGCTCTGGTGTGACGGTGTGCATCGTTGACTCCGGACTCAACACTGAACATCAAGATCTCAAATCACTGAAAGTAACCAAATGGAAAGATTTCGTTGGAAGTTCATCCACCCCTTACGACGACCACGGTCATGGCACCAGCATGGCTGGAATTTTAGTTGCAGATGGATGGATGCAAGGCATTGCTCCCAAGGTCGACCTGTTGATTGCAAAAGCGTTGGCTGAGAATGGGTCCGGCGATGACGGTGATGTCGCTGAGGCCATCGATTGGTGCGCAAGCAATGGAGCAGACATCATTTCCCTTTCACTCGGCGGTGCCCCAGGCATCCTGCCGTTCAACTTTGGAGCAGGACGTTCGTCTGCACAGGCTGCTGAGGACGCTGCTGAGTCCGGAATCTTTGTGATCGCAGCAGCAGGCAACGATGGGGGCCAGGATGACGATGGTGATGTTGCGACCCCGTGCAGCGAGACATCAGTCATTTGTGTTGGTGGTGTGACACAATCAGGAACCCACTGGGAGGGATCTTCAGTCGGTGATAACAACGGGCGGTTGTGGCCGCTTCCGATCCTCACACCGCGTTCGGATCCGCACAAGAAGCCAGAGGTTGTGGCACCTGCTCAATCCGTTGCAGTCATCAACAAGGAAGGGACTTGGTCGTTAAGCGATGGAACAAGCGCAGCCACTGTTTACGTCACTGGAGCGATTGCTCTGCTGCTCCAAAACAATCCGGAACTCGCTGCGAATGGTTCCCAAGGAAGCATCTCGAACATCAATCAAGTCAAAGAATTGATTCAACAATCCTCACTGCCAAAAGCCAACCAAGAAGGACACGACGATAATTACGGGTACGGACTGCTTCAAATCAAAGCCCTCATCGAAGCTGCAAACCCAGAATCCGAATGAATCAGCGCTGTGTCATGGCCACAAGTGTGCCACCAAACAAGGGCATGAAACCAACGTGATGGGTTGCACTGGATGATTGAATCAGTTCAATCCAAGCGTTGAATCCATCGACCAGTGCCATTCCGTCGGCATCATCTGGCTCGACATCGCCAACAGGCATGTCGGGTTCAAGCGTGAAAAGAACGCCACCCGTTGCCAAGAATGGAAGCATCATTTCGACATTTCGGGCTCGCACGGCTGAGGTCCCATCGACAATAATGGCATCCGCTTCCGGTTGAATCGGGGCTTCTCCGACCTCAAGACCGGTGGACGAGGCGGCTTTCCAAGCCAGTGTTTCACCAACGAGTGCATCGAGCACACCGACCACGATTTTGGTGTAAGATTGAGCATCATGCCGAGTCATCAATCGATGAAGAATCACGGCAAACTTAGCACCGTTTTCGATGATGTCATAGCGTTCCGGAGTGAAACCATCAACGGTGAATAAATCATAGATCCAAGCTGACCGATGACCGATGCCACCACCAACTTCGATGACCCGGTTTGGCCTCAACCGGCCGAGTGCATCCCGCAAACGACGGTGAGCGGAAATCGACCATGTCGAAAGGCCCATGTGTTTGAGTTGTCCACCTATGTTCCCTGCAATTTCAGGTTCATCCCTGCTTCGCAATGGATCTGCAGAGAGCAACTGTGCGAGGACATCCGCTTTGTCCACCGGGGAGGCGGGGTCTTCTGCGGTGGCCATGAGATTGCCTCAAGTGGCACCCCCTTCAAGGCTCGCATCAAACCGTGTGCATGGCCGGTGACTTCAAACGAGAGTGATTCCGCGCCTAACACGGGGAAGCAGCATGGATGAGCCGGAAGAAGTGGAAGATTTCTTTGAGGAAGAAGAAATCTTCTTGGAAAACGCAGTCCATTGCCCCGTCTGTGACGACATGACTGGTCACGAGATTCTTAATGAAAAAAGCAAAGGCACGGGCGCAGATTATCTCGTCAAGTGCATTGATTGCAACAAAGTTCACACCGTTCACATCCGACCACCACCCGTCGTTGAAATTCCGTTCGTCCTCACAGAAGGACCGTCCTCAAGCATCACAAAGCTTGAGATTGATGCGGATGAAATGATTGAACTCGAAGATGTCTTCAAAGATGGCGAAAAACATTGGAAAATCAATCAAATAGAACTGAAGAATGGACGGCAGGCCAAACGGGCCGAAGCAACCCTTATCGCAAGAGCCTCTGCTTTGCGTTCAGACATGGTACGTGTAAAAATCACCATGACACGTGGAGAAGAATCTGAATCCGATGTCTTGATCGTTTCTGAGGATAAAACCTACACCGCTGGATTTTTAATCGACTTGGATGGAATGGAGTGGCGCATCCGTGCGATTCACACAGGACGAGGACGAACCTTGCGAGGAACCGTTGACGCACCGGACATCAAGCGAATGTACCTCCACGAACCTCCGAACCCGGAACATTTCGAACCACGCACCCCGCGCGAACGACGTCAAGCATGGAAAGAAGGACGTTTGGGATTCAATCCAAACCCTGTGCTACCAAATGAAATCATCAAAAAAGGCGTCAAGCCTGATCACAAGAAGCACAAAAGGCCTCGACGCTGATTACGGTCGGTTGGTCCATGGCATCAAGAATGCCTTTGCCACTTGTGCACCCACGGTTGGGTTTTCCTTCAAACGACGGATGCTGTACTCATACCACTTTTCCCCATAGGGGATGTACACTCGAGTCCGATGGCCTGCTGCTGCTAGTTTTCGCCTCATCGGCCCACGTACTCCAAGCAACATTTGGAATTCATAACCAGGACCTTTGGAATTACGATGAGCTCCTGCGTTCGGTCGTGGATCTTCAATGCCGGGACCCATTCCGTGAGATTCAAGCGCCGATGTTGCGTACTTGATCACCGGAATGTCATGACTGGCGATGGAACAGTAAGCGCCAGCAGCCAGCATTCGATCGATGCATGCATTCGTTGCATCCACAATGTCTTGGTAGCCAGTGTAGGAAATCTCTTCCGGTTCCAAATAAATGCCTTTGCAAATTCTGTAATCGGCAGCAGGGCCAAGTTCAACTTCCAATGCATTGATGTCATCGAGGGTTCGAAATAAACGACCTTGGAGCACGGTGCCAACATTGGTCAGACCTTGTTTGTGGAGATCCAGAACCACCTGTATGGTGTCCGTGGTCACCCGATGGTCTTCCATGTCCAAACGTACAAACATGTCACGTTCATGGGCCATTCGAACAATTTTTTCAATGTTGATCATGCCTTGCTTTTTATCGACCAAGAGACCAAAAGCCGTTGGCTTGATCGAAAGATTGGCATCCAGTTGATGTTCAGTGATGGCATCGACGACACGAACATATTCATCGAGGAAGTATTGTGCTTCAGCGATTGAAGTAATTTCTTCACCGAGAACGTCGATGGTGAAGCATGCGCCTTCAGCGCTTAGACGCTTCATAATGCCAACCGCATCCTCGAGCGTTGAACCAGCGACATAGCGACGAGAAACCCAGCCTACAAACCATTTCGGCATCCGCACAGTAGCGGCGACGACGGTTCGAGAAAATAGACCAACCATGACTTCTCCCAACTGCATGTCAGCACAGGAGATTCTTGAGGCTTGTTGCCTTAATGCTTGGACACATCAGTTCATTGGACCCTGTCAAGCACACCTTGACGCTTCAACAAAGGAACGCCTAACTGTTCTAAATGATCCCGGATGGCCTTTCGTTGCCATCCTTTGAAGGCTTTTTTGTCCATTGAAAAGACAAGATCTCCGTTCGGGAAGGCACGCTTGGTGGCTGCAAACGCAGCATCAATGGATTGGCGCCACAATCCACCTGGAGCACCCCCGTCTTCCGGTGGTGCCTCAAAGGGCAAAGCATAGGTTGCCAGCATATGGCCAAGCCAAACGCCGTCATTGGAAGTAATTTGGTTGCCTCGAGGAGCGTAATGGCCTCCGCCAAGGGTGATGAGAACCGGCTCACCAGCGTTCTTTTCAGCATCCCATTGGCCAATGCCTTCGCCACCATCAAGGCCGAGTCCATCATGAATCAATTGCCCGAGCAGTTGTGCAGCACCCAGATGGCCCCATGTCGCAGCAGTTGAGCCGACTTCAATGAAAAGACAAGGAGCATCGAGCCATGGTCCGTGGTGGGTCACCTCGAGTGAAATGTCAAAATTTTCACCCAAATCAGCACCTTCAGCTCGTTGTAAAAGAGAACGCCACCAAGGTCCGAGGCGGGGTGATGGTGGTGGTGCGTCACCGGGCTTTCCACCGAAAGGTGCGGTACCTGACGGGTCGAGTTGCATGACGCCGATTGGATGCAGTGTCAGGCATGCACGTCCACTTTTAGCAACGTGGCGAGATGGGAAAATCACTTCTGAAACATGCTCACCAGTCGCCTTTAACCAACGTAAATCAATGTGGTCTTCCCTCAGTACACCGTCTGGAAAGACCCACATTCGAACTTTTTTAGAGGCATAAGCAGGAGCGCCTTCGACATCCGTGAGTTGTTTCCAGGCACCAAGCGAACGAACCACATCGGCCTGATTGGTCGATGCAATGTCAGCGCCGCTAACCGCAATCAACACCACGGATGGTACGCTCATACCCTCACCACGCCTGAAGGCCATTTGATTCTGTTGCGTGGGAGGATTGACAAACCACGCCACCAAGCAAGGTCCATGACGGACGCCTTACCACCCAAGGTGCCGTTTCACGGACTCACGCTTCAAGCACATTCGAAAGGCTACCTTGCCGTTGGAATCGATGGGGAGTTTCTTCAACTGGATGAGGACCTTCTGCCGGTGGATGAAGTTCGAAAGCCGTTCCCGATGGCTGTCCGGCATACCTGCCTGGCTGACGGTGTTTTTGTCGCAACGTGGATCGATCACGAATTGCTCATGGCCAGAATGGCTGCGTTTGACTGCTCAAAGGCGATCATTGACGGACCTGAGCGGGGTTCGTTGAGAACCCGCACAACACTTGACTCAGCACAACACCCGAGCGGTTCACTCTGGTCCCATGTATTGGACTCTGAACCACTTGCGCTCTGTGGCCATGATGGAGGGTTTGCATTTGTCCTCTACAAGAAGGGCATTTACGCAATGGGCAACGATGCTGGTGAACATTGGCGCATTGAATTGCCCATTTGGCCAGAACTGAATAAACTTCCACGCGCCAACGATGTGGTAACGGCCGCATTCGATAACGGATTGCTCAAAGTATGGTCACGTGGAGGCGGGACACAAGCGTATGATGTACAGACAGGAGATCTGGTCTCCACAAGCGTGAATCACTATGATGGCGTCCTGGAGCATGTCTACTGTCAACACGGCCAAGAACTCCACGTCTACGATAATGGATCGGTCGTCTGGCATTCCAAAGGGGCAGCGCTCGTTGACGCCAAATTATCAGGCCCCGTCCAGCATGCTTTCTGGAACGAAAGTGAGCAAGCGTGGAGGATTGCAGGTTGGCGAGAAGAACTTCTCCTCACCCTGGATGGCCTCAAAACCGCTAAAATGGAGGAGATCCCAGTCCATATTTTGTTGAAGAAAGAAAAGACCTACCTGCTGTTCAATGATGGTAGCTGGTTGCTTTCCAACTTCTAACCACCGAACCTTCCACGCTTTTGGACCAAACGAAGCATAACCATGTTTATCTCCTATCCCTAACGCATTGAGCCTATGGATACAAAAATAACCGTCATCAGTGGGGTTCTTGCCCTGTTGATGGTGACGAGTGGAATGATGCTTGTCAACAACGGTTCAAATGAAGATCCCGTCAATCCACAAGATGATGTGGGTGCTGAAGAAACTGAATCTCAAACAGTTGACCTGACCCCTGTTATGCTCTTGGCCCAAACCCATGTTCATGACTGGGATAACACCTCAGCACACATTACTGGTTTCGTTACCGATGAGTCCCCCATCTCCTCCATCGTCACGGTCCTTCTGATCGACATGACCGATTCAACCACGCTGACGTTCAATGCCGCACCTGATGCCCAAGGGCAGTGGTCAATCGACAGCGGAAAAGTGCTCCCAGGGACTTGGGTCGTACAAGCAAGCGTCGTTGACGACACCAACAAGACAAGCCCGCTAAAATTATCTTCACTGACCATCATGCCTCCCATCGAGAACAATGTTCTTGTGACATTTTACTGGCTACAACCTGCTGAAGGTGATGACCAAGGAACAATCACCGGTACAATGCTCCATAATTTCCCTCAATCATGCTCCGTCGAATACCATCCACTGGGGCAAAGTCCTGCACGAATTGTTTCGGGTCAAAGCAATGCCACAACTGGTACCTTTTCGATGCAAATCAACACCTCCTACCACAACACAGAGGGCGATATTGTGTCGGTATGTGGCCTCTTTGAACCATCAAGTGAGAGCATCCGTGTCAACCTTCCAGTGCCTCCAGTGCCTGAGGGCGATGCTGACAGCGACGGCGTGATGGATGAGGCAGATCTCTGTGACACAACGCCAGAAGGCGAACCTGTGTACGCTACGGGCTGCTCTGAATCAGAAACCGATGACGACCTTGATGGAATCATGAACGACAAAGACCTCTGCCCAGACACACCTACGACCCAAACAGTGGACAGCGACGGATGTGCAGAATCTCAAAAAGATGCCGATAATGACGGCGTGAACAATGTTCTGGACCTCTGTGACGGCACACCAACTGGGGAAACCGTCGATGCTGATGGTTGCTCTGACTCACAAAAGGACGGCGATGGCGATGGCGTCAGCGATGCTGTTGACCAATGCCCCAACACTCCGACAGGAGATGTCGTTGGAGCGGATGGTTGCACATTGCCAGATTGGTCCGCAGAAGAATCATGGTATTGCCAAGATGGGAATGGTCCATGGGTTCGTGATGACAACGGTGTCGGCAACAGCTACAATGCAAATACCAACGGTGTCAATGCACCGAATGGTGGCGGTTCAGGGCCTTGGTTCCAATGTGAAGTCAGTGTTTCAGTATCGTCAACTGAAATGAATGTCAATTCGAATGGAATCCCAAACCATGATTGGGTTTCAGGAGGAGGACCTGGTGGCAATGAACAAACACTCACGTGGTCTATTCCATTGAATCCAACCAACGATACAACCGGCGGTCATACCTCTACAAATTGCCCTGCAGCAAATGGACAATGGGAATGTGCAGCAGACCGTGGTCAAGTGGCAGTGGCTGCAAACGGCGTCCCTATTTTTGGACCCGAAGAAGGTCCAGGTGGAGATGCAGTAGCTCTTGATTTGTTCTACTTCACTGAAGATCGCCAACCGATTGACCTCGGATATTGTGGCGCACATTCTGGTCCGACAGGCGTGCACTACCACTGGGATGCTATGTGCCAGTATTGGGAGCCTGAATCCGGTCAAACGATGCAAGACTATGACTGGAGTTTAATCGATTCAACCAAACATTCTCCAATTATTGGATGGTCTTTTGATGGCTATCCAATCTATGGTATGTATACATGGGATGACAGTGGCGCTGTCAAAGGAATGAAATCGTCCTATGAAATTGAACGGACCAGTGAAGGTGGCGATCAAGGATACAACGGTATCGATGATTGGAACTATGTCTCCGGCTCTGGAGATTTGGATCAATGCAACGGACGATTTGGAGCAACACCCGAATATCCTCAAGGAACCTACTACTATGTTTCAACACCATTGAGTGGTTCAAGTAAGACGGTTGTCGACACCAATGGTGATACTGTCCCAATGATTGGTTTCCCATACTTCTTACTCTGCTACCACGGTATTGCAGATGACTCGAATGCTGGAGGCGGCCAAGGCGGCGGTGGCGGTGGACCACCCGGTGGAATGAGCACTCAAACTGTGTATGCTCACATGCCAGAATTGATTGAAGAACCTCGACTTCCAACAAACATAACCGGGCTTCTGTTCGACACGAGTTGGATGGTGTTGCTGATCATCGGTGCTGCTTTTGCACACGGTCAACGCAAGAACCGATGAGGCGAATCGTTTGAAGCAACGCCTCTTTGGATTCTTTCTTGTTGCAACGTTGTTGTTTGCAGGTTGTATGTCGCCAATTGGTGCTGAGATTTACCAAGGGGATGACCTCAACCCACCTGTGACCTTTCGACCATTCGTTCTAGAAAGCGATGACGGTTCGCTGTTTAATTCGAGCACCCTCTCAGGCCAAGTGCTCATCGTCGGGTTCGTCTACGTGAACTGCCCCGATGTGTGCCCCACGACAACCAGCGACATGGCGTGGGTCCAATCGCAACTTGGAGACGCTGAACGAAACAACACAAGTTTTCTGTCAATCACCGTTGATCCATGGCGAGATGGACCTGTCGGGCTCACCAATTACAAAAACGATCTCAACGTCACTTGGCCTCACCTTACCACGCCTGTTGATTCCGAGGCGAACCTATCACTGATTGAACAGGTATGGACCGACTTCAACATCGGATTGGTCCTTACCGAGTCAAATCAATCAACAAGCCTTGGAAGAGGTCATACGGTGTACTATGACATTGAACATACCAACGGTGTTGTTCTCGTCGATGAGGATGGTTGGCAACGCGTGCGCTGGACACATGATGATTGGAATGCTCAAGGCATTCTGAATGATGTGCGAGCGTTGCTCGCTTGATCATCACTCGTTGGTTTCAGTGTGACCGCAACGACCGCATGACTTGCGGTCCTTGTGAACGCCCAAGAAGACACCTGGACCACATTGAGGGCAGAACTCAGCCTTACGAGTCAAGGTTCCATCGTCGGCGATGGAATACTTGGACCACTTTGCACCAGCTTTAGGACCGTCGCCCATCACTCGTCACCTCCTTTGGAGGATTCTTCAGCTTCTGGGGCCTTTGGGGTCCAGAATTGCTCGTGTCGCTTGTGAATGTAACTTGGTTCAACGTTCATTGCTGCAACTTCGCCGTAGACGAATGCAGTTCCGGTGGTCAGTGGTTGACCGAATCGGGTGTTGCAGTTTTTGACAACAATGCAGTCGGGGTTAGATTTTGGTTCAAGGGTTCGGACCAAATCCATGACTTCCTTTCGAGAAGGGGTTGCAAGTCCAATATGCTGCCAGCTGAAATCGATTTCAACGCGGTTGAGTAGTTTGTTTTCGGTTCTGTTTACTATTTCCATACTTTTCATCTCCTTATCGGTTGCTTACTTTGAGTGCGTACTTCCCCGGTAGTTCGACTTCCAATTTCTTGGCAATATCAGACCGAACAGGGTTGATGATGATGACGTATCCTTGGTGATCAGTGGACACTTGAGCGGATGGGTGGCGAGGGCATTGATCGACACCGTCGTCGAGGACGAGGTGGCATTCTGCGCATGCGAAGGGGAGCTTAACCATACATCATCACCTCATTCATTGTCTTCATCGAGCCAGGTGTGGCATCCGAGACCCGGTTGCTTGCTGGTCAATCCAATCTTGGAGCGGCGGGGGTCAGAGGTGTCAGGCGAGAGCGAAACAATTCGAGCCCGAACTGAGTTTCCAACACCGATACGACGACCGCTTTGACGGCCTTCGATCCAGCCCATGCCGACGTTGGCATCAACGTGGTCTTCCATGATTTGAGACTTGTGAAGGAGAGCTTCCATTGGGCCGATTCGGACGAAAGCACCGAATTCGTTGACTTCGGAAACAGCGCCTTCGACCACTTCGTAATCTTCCATGCAAAAGAGCACGGCATCGAAGCGAACACGTTGGTAAATAGCACCGTCACCGTGAATGATTCGACCTCGGCCGAGTGGTTCGTGGTTCGTGGTTAGGAGAATAAAGCGGTTTTGTTCATCGAAGCGACCTTCAAATGCAGTCATTGAAAGTCGATCGATGTGATCATTCAGCGATGCGCCTTTGCGCATGTATTCGGCAGGAATGCGGATCGTGTCTTCCCTTGATACAATTTTGTACATAATGTTCACCTCTGCGTTCAACAACTCAGAAACGATGCGAGAAGAGGAGTGGGAAACCCATTCCGTCCTTCACCGGCATCCGCCTCGGGAGAGAAGTCGACCGTAGTCATTCTCGCCACCGACGACCTCTATTTAATCCACTCGCCTCATTCCAAGCATTCGGAGTGCGAAGAACATGCAGAAGGATGTCGTTCTGGAGGTCGTGATAGAGCCCCCGAATCGATGTTTTCAGAGCCAGACCGCCATAACCCATAACAACCCCCCGAACCTGCTTCGGTGTCATGACCGGTAAAGCGCTTGACGGCGGGGGAAATTTCGCCTCGGCTTTGCTGCCGGTTTTGATGTTCATTCTAGCATCCATGTCGCCGATGTTGGTGGCTAACCAGCCAACCATGGTTTTCGCCGAGCCAACCACATCCAGTCTCACCGGCTCTGCCAATGCATGGACGGGCCTTGAACAACCGTGGGGCCAATTCGGACGGACGCCAACTCACAACGGA
>Ga0308011_10001482_pt1 | contig 10582 bp, 8 predicted proteins | sample Neamet177_FD_203144 | JGI IMG/M metagenome (GOLD analysis project Ga0308011, IMG submission 203144) | Marine microbial communities from water near the shore, Antarctic Ocean - #177 | ecosystem: Environmental > Aquatic > Marine > Unclassified | place: Southern Ocean | collected 2014-07-25
AGCTTTAAGAGAGAATAAAATAGCAGAAATGACAAAAGCATTAAAAACAAAGGCTTTAAATAAATTAAAAAGAACCCTATCCAACCTTCTTAATCGCTTCATTTTATACAAATTAAGAAACAAAGCAACTAATACCCAAATTGCATTAAAAATGATAAACAAAAACTTGTATTTATCAGAAAACATTAAAGTCTCAAACTTTAAATAAAAAGTAAATAAAAATGCAAAATTGACAATAAATAAATCACCAATAAAGTGAATTATCCAAAAATATTGTGAATATCCTTTCATGTAATACAAAGGTACAAATTAACTCAAACTATGATAAGTACCAAGCATACATTTTTTCAACACCTTTTTCAAGAGATACTGTATGTTTCCATCCTAAAGCATGAAGCTTGCTTACATCAGTTAATTTCCGCATTGTTCCATCAGGTTTTGAAATATCAAAATTAAAAGAACCATTATAACCAATAGTTATTTTTAATTGCTCAGCTAATTCCTTAATTGAAATATCAGTTCCAGTGCCAATATTAATATGAGTATTTTTTACCTCAAGATCCAGATCAGAAAAAGTATGCTCAAAATCTCTATTTTCTAATAAAAAAATGCAAGCATCAGCCATATCCTCTGACCATAAAAATTCACGTTTTGGCATACCACTACCCCATATATCAATAACACCCTCTTTTACCCCATATTTTTCTAAAACTTCAAAAATAGCCTCATTTGAAGATGATCCGTCAATCCCCTCTATTGAATTTTTATATAAATCTAATTTTATCGATTTCCAATCCTTATTTTCAAGGCATTTTCCTAAATGAATTTTACGTAATAAAGCAGGCAGCACATGCGATTTTTCTAAATCAAAATTATCATTTGGCCCGTACAAATTAGTTGGCATAACAGAAATAAAATTAGTACCATATTGTAAATTATAACTCTCACACATTTTTATTCCCGCAATTTTCGCAATTGCATAAGGTTCATTTGTATATTCTAAGGTTGAGGTAAGCAAACTATCTTCTGACATAGGTTGAGATGTATTTTTAGGATAGATACAAGTACTTCCTAAAAACAACAACTTTTTAACACCATGCAAATACGACTGATGAATAACATTACTTTGAATCATCATATTCACATAAATAAAATCAGCACGATACGTATTATTAGCAACAATTCCACCCACTTTTGCAGCAGCTAAAATTACATACTCAGGCTTTTCTTTTATAAAAAATGTTTCAACGTCAATCTGATTAGTTAAATCTAATTCAGCATGAGTTTTAGATATTAAATTTGTGTATCCTTTTAGTGTTAAATTATTGACAATTGAAGAGCCTACCAACCCCCTATGACCTGCAATATAGATCCTACTTTCCTTTTCCATCTTATTCAAAATAATTCATAATAGTATAGCCACCATCTTTTAGATATTGATCTTTTGTAACTAATTTCAAATCAGACTCCATCATTTCATTAACTAACTGTTCTAAATTATATTCAGGGGTCCAGCCTAACTTAGTATTTGCTTTAGTTGGATCTCCAATCAATAAATCAACCTCAGTTGGTCTAAAATATCTTGAATCAACAGCAACAACCTCTTTCCCAATCTCAACTTGGTATTTATTATTAGAGCAAGATACTACTACTCCCTTTTCATCAACTCCCTCTCCATTAAATGCTAATTCTATTCCTGCAGAGGAAAAAGCCATTTTTACAAAATCACGAACAGTGGTTGTTTTTCCAGTTGCAATCACCCAATCCTCTGGCTTATCAGCTTGTAATATCATCCACATCATACGCACATAATCCTTAGCATGCCCCCAATCCCGTTTTGCATCCAGATTTCCCAAATAAACCTTATCTTGTAATCCTAATGCAATTTTTGAGGCTGCTCGGGTAATTTTTCTAGTAACAAAAGTCTCACCTCTCACAGGAGATTCATGATTAAACAAAATCCCATTACAGGCAAACATATTATATGCTTCACGATAATTAACTGTAATCCAATAAGCATACATTTTCGCTACTCCATACGGACTTCTAGGGTAAAAAGGAGTAGTTTCTGATTGTGGTACCTCTTGAGCTTTTCCAAATAACTCAGAAGTAGAGGCTTGATAAATTTTAGTTTTTTCAGTCAAACCTAACAAACGAATAGCTTCTAAAATTCTTAATGTACCTATACCATCAGTATTTGCTACATACTCAGGTATTTCAAAAGAAACATGTACATGACTCATTGCAGCTAAATTATAAATTTCATCAGGCTGTACCTCCTTAATAATTTTCGTCAAATTCATAGAATCTGTCATATCACCATAATGCAAAATCAAATTTCTATTTTCAATATGCGGATCTTGATAGAGATGCTCAATCCTATCTGTATTAAAAGAAGATGCCCTTCTCTTTATTCCATGAACTACATACCCTTTCTTCAATAAGAATTCAGCCAAATAAGAGCCGTCTTGACCAGTAATTCCTGTTATTAATGCTATTTTCATTCTATAAAATTTGAATGTTAAGTTAGTTAATATTAATTATTAAGATTATAAACGACCATCAACATAAGGAGAGTCTAACATGTTCTTTAAATCAAAAATTATTCGTTTATCTGTCACTAATTCTTGAAATTCCTCTGATAAAAAATTATCATGAGCAACTGCAAAAATAACAGCATCATAGTCAACACTCTTCAGGTCTTCAATTAAATTAATATCAAACTGAGCTATAACTTCATCTTTTTCTGCAATTGGGTCATACACATCAACATTTGCACCAAAAGATAATAACTCAGTATGAATATCTATGATTTTCGAGTTTCGAATATCAGGGCAATTTTCTTTAAATGTAATCCCTAGTAATAATATATTTGAATTTTTAATAACAAAACCCCTCTTAATCATTAGTTTAATAACTTTTGCACCAACAAATTTCCCCATCTGGTCATTGACTCTTCTACCTGAAAGCAAAACAGCTGGATGATACCCTAGTTCCTCTGCTTTATATGCCAAATAATATGGATCAACACTAATACAGTGACCGCCTACAAGACCAGGCTTATAATGTAGAAAATTCCATTTAGTAGCAGCAGCTTCTAAAACCTCATTTGTATCAATTCCTATTCTATCAAAAATTAATGCCAATTCATTGACAAAAGAGATATTTACATCTCTTTGTGCATTTTCAATTACTTTTGATGCCTCAGCTACTTTAATACTTGATGCTAAATGCGTTCCTGCTGTGATTATCGATTTATATAGCTCATCTACTTTTCTAGCAGTAGCAGTGTTAGAACCAGAAGTTACTTTTTTAATTTTTGTAAGTGTATTAAGCTTATCACCAGGATTGATTCTCTCAGGTGAATATCCGCAAAAGAAATCTTTATTAAACACTAAACCACTTGCATTCTCCAAGATAGGCACGCAAACTTCCTCAGTACAACCAGGATAGACAGTTGACTCATAGATTACAACATCACCATTAACTAAGACCTCACCAATCATTTTAGATGCACTTATCAATGGATTTAAATCAGGTGTTTTAGCAAAAGTGATTGGTGTGGGCACAGTGACAATATAGATTTCTGAATTTTTAATAAAATCAACATTGTTTGTCAAAAACAGACTATTCTCAATTGAATCTTCATTAAGAGCTTTATGAATCTCTATACTAGTCGTTTCATTTGTTTTATCAATTCCATTTTTTAACTGCACTACCCTTTGCTTATTAATATCAAAACCTACAACTTGATATTTTTTAGAAAACTCTAATGCTAAAGGGAGCCCAACATAACCAAGACCTATTATTGCTATTTTCATTTTTATCATCTAAAATTTGACGTAAATGTATGGAATATTATTTATTAATGATTTTATGAAAAAATGAATCATAATCATCTACAATTTTACCCCATGAATACAAGTCATTTATTTTCTGCTTATTATTAATTACAAATACATTTTCTATAGCTTTAATTTTAGTATTTATTAAATCTGAAATTTGTTCAAAATTAGTAAAATAATACGCGTCTTTTTCTAAAATTGATTTGTTAAAAATATTATCGTGGGCACATATTAATGAATTTGAAGCCATTGCTTCTAGCAAGGATGGATTTGTACCGCCAACACTATGGCCATGAAAATATAAATTAGAAAAATATCTAAGCGAGTTCAAATTTTTTATTCCTGAAACAAAACCTAAATACGTAATCTTCCTATCATCATATTTTTCAGAAACATACTTGCCAAAATCGGTTTTCAAGCTACCAATAATTACCAAATCTCTATCTTTTTTTGACTGCATAAATCCTTCTAATATCATTTCAATATTATTCTCAGGCTCCATTCTAGCAACAACAATATCATAATTATATTTACTTAAATTATATGTATTCAAAATATCTAAATCTGGATGTCCCATTTTTTCTGCCCCATAAGGAATATAAGTTGATTCAACTTCATACTCTTCTAAAAGATATTTTTGAATTCCAATTGAATCAGAAATAAAATAATCACTGTATTTAACAGCAAGTCTCTCCGCATATTTTAAAAATTTTAGTACTTTATTTGAGAACTTAGATCGTTTCCACTCAATACCATCCATATTTGTCACTAAAATAGATTTTTTAGGCATAATTCTATTCCAAATTGAACTACTTGTATATCCTAATTGAAGTATTATATCAAAGTCATGTTTTCTAGTATTAAGAATACAATTAAAATCATAAATAAATTGACCAGATGTACCAATCAAATATTCTGGATCAAAACAGTGAATAATGTTCACTCCTTTATACATACTCTCTTTAAATATATGATTATGAGAATTATAAACAAATACATCATGCCCTTTATCTACCAAACCAACTGACAAATATTCAGCAAATTGCTCAAAACCACCATAATTGTTTGGTATACCCCTAGTTCCTACTATTGCTATTTTCATGTAATTGATATTTATTTACTAATACTGCAAGTATTCCTGGAATAAAAAAAGAAGTGAAATTCAATGTATTTTCTGATAATACTGAAATAATTAATTGAGAGATTATGATTATGCTACCAGGAAGCATCTTGTTTCTTAAGAGATCAATTAAATGCCTATAAAAGAATGTCAACCAAGCTAACAAACCTACAATTCCTATTTGCCCTAAAACTGATCCAATAAAAGTATCACTTATTTGAATTTTATTATATACGCTTAAATCTTCAGCAAACATTTTAGCATAATTACCAACCAAACCTAAACCATGACCAAAAAAATTAATATTTATAATAGCAAAATACAAACCTTTAAAATGTATAATAATTCCAGCTAAGTTTATAAAAAAGAAACCAAAAACAAGTGTTAAAGATGGCATTAAAATTCTTATAAAAATATTTAATCTATTGTTCAATAAAAATAAAGCAAGTATCATCTGAAAAATTGCTCCTTTTGAGAAAGTCATAAGAAGTCCAATTAAAAAAATAATTAAAAATAATTTCCTGTTTCTATCAAATGATTTAAGAAAAAATATAGAGATCAAGCAAGCAGTGATAATATGGCCAAAACTAATTGGATCGAGTATCGTAGAGACTAATCGATTGGCATAATTCATTGAAGGTTCAAAGAACATGGCAGGCATACCATTTGAGTAAGTTGGAATGCCTTTTACATTAAAATAATTAGATAAATCTATAAAATTCCAAATATCTACAATCATAAATATAACACCGATAATAATTAAATAAAAAACAAATCTTAAAATAAATAAGATTAATTTTTTGTTCAATTTAACAGGTATTTTAATTATATATGGAAATGAAATAATCAAAAATGGAGCAAGTAATTGTCTAATATTATAAACTTGCCAATAATGAAAATCAAAAAGAAAAAAAGTAATACCTCCAATAAAAAATAAAAATAAAAATATATGTAATAATATTAATAATCTATCTACAATAAATATATTCTTATTTGGAAATAAAAAAAGTAAAAAAAATGAAAAATAAAAAACCAAATCTTTAAACAGGAATATTAAGGTATTTGAAGATATCATTGCAATAAAAGCAATAATAATTGGAGCTAAAGCACTCCATATTATATTTACTAAAAATATTGCCCTTAAAAAATAACTTTTTAAATTTAATTCACTCAAAACAACTTACTCTTAATTGCATTAATAATCTGTAAAGAACCCATTTTATGACTTTCATTAAATAAGGCAGGAGGCACATCAGGATTTTTCATGTCATTCTTAAGAAAAGATATGCAGAATTCAACTAGCATCTCTATAGAGGAAACAACTTTTGTATTTCTTAGATTATCAAAAATAAAATCTGGCGGAAAATATAATCCTCTATCATCTTCTAAATATTCATCTAAATCATAAGGATAAATACAAATAGGCTTTCCTAATAACTCAAAATCAAAGAATACACTCGAATAATCAGTAACTAACGAGTCAGAGGAAGCTAACAATTCATATAAATCAATATCAGAATTTAACAATATTTTAATGGATTTTAAATCCTTAAATGATTTAAAATTTTTCATCTCATAAAAATGTGGTTTTATAAAAAACTTAATTTTGTTTTCTAAAAATAAATTATCAAATTTATTTATTTTTAAAACTTCTTCATATAAATTTGAATCCTTTCCTTCATTTCTATGTGTAGGCAAATACAATATTAATTTTTCATCTGATCTAACTTTAAGAAATCTTCTTATCTCTAACTTTCTAACATCAGAAATAAATAAAGATGTATTTCTTGGAAAGGGCGCTCTTAAAATATGCTGTTGTTTTAATGAAAAGGCAGATTTAAAACAAGAATCAAAAATACTTGCAGGAGAGACACAAAAAGTATAAGAATCAATTGAATTAAATCTTATTTTATCTAATAATTTTCTAACTTTTGTTTTTCTTGAATCAATTCCAATATTTTTCAAAGGTGAACCATGCCATAATTGGATAATAATATTTTTAGGACTAAGAAAGAAAGGTATAAAATCCGAAGAATTTAATGTACAAACAAATACTCTAGCTTTTAAATGAATTAGAAAACCCTCTAGAGAATATGCATAAACAGATTGATAACCTTTAGGTATCAACCTTTGTACATTCATATCTTTATATATCCATATATGATTAACGTCAGGAGCCATAACATAAGCATCTTCAAAAAGTTGTTTAGAGTTATCTTTATATAATTTACCATACCAAGAACCATAAACCCAAATATTATCATTCTTTATCCAAAAAAATGAAAGTAAAAAAATAAAAGGAGATAAGATGAAGACTATAAATTTCATAAGTATACTTTAAAATATATTTACTAAAAATACACTATTTAAAAAACCTATCTCATAAATTTCATAGTCAGATTTAATCGTAAAATTATTATATAAATTTATTGTCATTTTAGTTAAATTTTTGATAAAAAATCACAGATTTGAAGAAATAAATTGATAAGTACGCTTTGAACTATCACAATCACTGTATTTATTATACATTTTTTTAATTATATTATAATCTAAATCACTTTTACTTAAAGCAGAAGGGTGCTTTAAAAATAATTCTATTTTTTCATAAAGCTCTTCAAAATTATAAACCTTATGACCGGGTGTTACAGTATCATAATCATCATACATACAACGGTCTTTAGATAAATAATTATCTTTATCATACGGATAAAACAAGACGGGCTTATCAGTAAGTAGAAAATCAAAAAAAATAGAAGAATAGTCTGTTATTAATAAGTCAACCTTAGCAAATAGAGGGTAAATATCACTGTCATTATCTAATATTCTAATATTACTATAATTTTCTTCCATTAACATAGAATCGTCTTGCCGATGAAGTTTAATTAAAAAAGTAGTACTATATTTTTCTAACAAGTTATTTAGAAGTTTCCATTCAATAGGGGTTTTCCTATCAACACGATTTGTATCTCGAAAAGTAGGAGCATATAAAATTGATTTCTTAGTTGAAATCGAATCAATAATACCTTGTTCAAATCCTAAATATTTAGCATACAAATTAGAGTTAATAATAACATCATTTCTAGGGTAACCCGTAACTTCAATCAATTTTGTGCCAAAAGCTGAATGAAAATACCCTTTTACTTTAATAGAAGAAGCAATCATTAAATCAGAAACAACAAAACATTGTGGAATATACATTCTTACCATAAGACGCTTTATTCCCCAAGTGTGATTACCAATATAAAAAACACTATCCTTAACTGAAACATCTCTATCAAGAGTTTTTAAAGGAGAACCATGCCAGAGGTTTACATTAAGTGCCCCAGAAGAAGTCCAATGATTTATACTTCCAGTACGAGAATCATAGACATAAACTTTTGAAGATAAACTTAACCACAAGCCCATTAAACTATATTTATAATAGGCCCTTAAACCTTTATTACGTAAGCTTTTTACCAAAGGTTTATTTCTAGTTATCCAGAAAGAATTAATATCTGACAAAGATGAGCAATACATAAAAAAATACTTTGCATTATCACTGAAATTTATACCAACACCCGAGCCAAAAACCCAATTTCTCTTATTTCTAGGAAACAAATGAACTAACCAAAAAAAAAGAAAAAGAAATGGACTAATAACTATAGGTAAATATTTAATGTATTTCTTAATCATTTTAATTTATACGCAATAATTTATGTTTGTAAACAGCATGAAACCGATAACTCAAAACAATAAATTCAGTAGCAATAAGCAAATACACAACATTGAAAATATCAATAAGATTAAAACAATATAAAATTCCTAATAGAAGAACATGAAACAAAGAACCAATAATAGTACTATAATTAGCATCATTTTTAAAACCTAAAGCAGCTAGAAAAGGGTAGCCAGTTAATATTGAAGGAACAACTAAACAAGAAACTACTAAAAAAATTCTAAAAACTTTAACCGATTCAATAAAAGTTTCTTTTGCTACTAAATGAATAATTTCTGGAGTAAATATCCAAAGAATATAAACCCCAATAAAATTCAATAGGATCACAACAGGGAAGATCTTTTTAAAAAACTTTACATTTCTACTTTTTGAAATATAAGGGTATATTACTTGGACAATTGGCTGATAAAGCTGACGAATAACCATGTATAATTTCTCTGCTATGACATAATAACCCAACATAAGATTTGAAACAACTAAACCAAGTACAACGGTATTACTGGAAGTATATAAAGAAACTGAAACTCTAGACAAAAAGAACATAGCGCTTTCCTGGAAAAAATGTTTAATGACAACGAAAGTATTAATAACAAACGAATGTTTAAAGCGTATAAAGACATAATACAAAGCAAGCACACTACCAAGCATAAAACCGAACCCATTAATCAAAGGAACTAATAAGTAATCAGATTCTTCCTTAATGAAAATAAATATACAAATAGTAAACAAGGTTTTAGAAACAATATTAATTAATGTTATATGCTTCATTTTTTGTATCCCTTGAAAAAACCAAACTGGAAAAAAAGTAAATGCTACAACCTTTAAAAAAGAATAATAGTACAGTAAAGAATCATCTGTAAACTGATCAAAAACACTAAGTACAATAATGAGAATTAAAAATGAAATTACCAATAAAATAAATTTAATACTAAAAACTGCACTGATTATTTTATCTAATTGATTTGGATTGTTAGCATTTAAGGCTACATCTCTTGTTGCTGAAAGGTTAAACCCAAAATCAACAATAACCTCAAAATAGTACATAATAGCTTGAGCGAACATAATAAGACCAAATTTCTCTACTCCTAATACCCTAATTAAATATGGGAAAGTAATTAAAGGTAAAATATAGGTTAAAATTTTCAGGGAAGTAAGAGAGAAAAAGTTATTACGAATTACTTTAAAATCCTCTTTATTAATTATTTCGGAATCAAATTTCATAAATATTTAGTCGTCTTCTTTTAAAATAGTTTTCAACTTAGTAGTTGATATCCCTTTAGTTCTCGGAAAGTAAAGAACTTTACAAAATTCTTTTAATTCATCAAATTTTCCCTCCCAATCATTACCCATCACAAAAACATCAATATTATTTTTTTGAATATCAGTTGCTTTTTGAGCCCAATTATCTTCAGGAATCACTTTATCAACATAATCTAAAGATTCTAGCAGCTCCTTTCTTTTCTGATAAGGCAAAACACAAGTCTTTCCTTTTAATTCATTAAACTCATCAGTTGAAATTCCAACAATTAATTTATCACCTAAAAGGCTTGCTCGTCTTAGTATCTCTAAATGACCATAATGCAATAAATCAAAAGTACCATACGTCAAAACAGTTTTAAATTTCCTATCAATTAACTTGTTAAACTCTATAGAGAGAATACTCTCCTTACTATCAAAGAATGCATGTAATTTATTTAACAAAGGCAAGCTTTCACTTACATGATCCAAAGGAAAACTGTGCACCAAATTAACAGCATTAAGCCCCTCCAATATAACAGAATTAGACTTATAATCAGCACTAAAGAAACCTTTCCCTATCAGCAAACCTAAGGTTCTATTTCTACTCAAATCATTTAAAGAAGTCATACATAAATCCCCAAATCCACAGGATAAAAACAAAGT
>Ga0308011_10001490_pt1 | contig 10559 bp, 5 predicted proteins | sample Neamet177_FD_203144 | JGI IMG/M metagenome (GOLD analysis project Ga0308011, IMG submission 203144) | Marine microbial communities from water near the shore, Antarctic Ocean - #177 | ecosystem: Environmental > Aquatic > Marine > Unclassified | place: Southern Ocean | collected 2014-07-25
CAGCTTGGCTTTCGAGATGTCACAGGACGCCGTCACATGGACCGAGGGGGCTCCCTCCCGTGCGGAGTTGCTCCCGCTTCATCTGAGCCTTACCGCGACTTTCTCAATCTCGATGGAGCCCCGCAATTTCGTCCGGTTGGTGGTGAGGACGCAGTGAGATTCTCTCGGCCTCTCACATTCATATCCCCACTGCTCCCCCACGCGATGTCTAATACCACTCCGCATTTGAAAAGAGACGAATGAGAATAAGGGGTGTTAGTGATTTTGCGCTTCGTGATCGTGATGAAGCCGGGTGTTGATCTTAATTTTCTCGATCGTCCCGTTGCAGGGGGGCGGAAACCTTGGGGTAGTTCCTGCGTGAGCAGTGGGCCGCCCTTGTTGACTTTTTGACCAATGCTGACTGCGAACCCGGAGACAAGCCCCGACTGCTACTGGGAATTTCCTTTTGCCGGTCGGGTTGGATGGCGGCGATGGTTTCTCGTTGCAGATAGTCGCTTACGGCGCCCGGTTCGATCTCGTTGCTGACGACGATGAGGCGGTGAGGGTGGTTTTTTCGTGAGGAGAGGAGAATCGGCGATTTCTCCGATTCTCCTGAAAGGTATGCTGATGAAGTTGAATTCCCCCAAACCGCTTTCGCGGTTATGGATATGATGGAGCGTATGGGGGAGAATAAGAAAACCGTTCTGCAGGACAGAACGGTTTTGGAAGACTGGGGACGAGGATCGGAGCTCCCTTGGTTGGAGATGCTTCCGGTCGGAAGAGTTACTTGGAGGCTACTTCTATGCCAGAAAGTTGTATTTCGTGAATCGACCAGTAGAGATTATTGTGTTTTTTGGTTTGAGTGATTTTGAGGAACCTGGCTTTGGTGGCGGAGAATTTAATCTTGGTGACCGCCCCTTTGCCGTCGCCTTTGGCGAGAGGTTTGGTCCAGTTTTTTCCGTCGAGCGAGGCGACAACTTCATAACCGCGCGGGTAGTCGCCCGTTGAACTGCCGGCATCAAGGGTGATTTGGTTCACTTGGGAGATGTTTGGGAGTTCGATCTGAACCCACATGCCGGGGCGTTGGATGGCACTGGTGGTATAGCGGGAACCGAGGTCGTGATCGACGCAGCCGCCGAGCGAGCCGTTTCCGTGACTGGAGGAAAGCTGCCATTTGTCCTGATTGGCGAGGACGGGAGGAGAGAGTTTCTCTAGCTCAATCTGGGTCCAGGGTTCTTTACGATCCTTGTGTTGCCGGCGAATCTTGGCGACCTGGCTAGGACTGGTCAGGCTTTCGTTGTTGCCGAAGGAGTTTCGGACGTAGGTGGTGATGTCGGCGACCCATTCGTTGTTGTTTGTTCCCATGGCAACCATGAGCCCTTCGTATTTTTTGCCATCAAGGGGGCCGGTGAGTCCGTGGAGAACTGTCCGGAGGACGCTATCGTGGTCGCCAGACAGGCGGGGGTTGTTTACAAAGGACGGGGCAAGTTTGTGACCGGGTTGACCGGGCATGGGAGCACCTTTTCCATCCGGGCCATGGCAGGAAAAGCAGAGCTGTTGATAGATGACTTTTCCTCGTTCCATGGATTTGGCAAAGCGGGTACTTTTTTTGGCGTTGGCGCGTTGCTTTTCTCGGTCGGTGAGGGAGGTGCGGAACATTTGCTTCAAGCGAGCGATGACCGGATTTTCCTGATTTTCCTCGATGAGGGTATCACGGAGGGAAAGAAGATCTTCATTGTCAGTGCGGGAATATCGGATGGAGTTAATGGCCTGGAGGAACATTTCGGGGTCTTTTCCAAGGTGCGCGGAGTCGGTGAAGGCTGCGATGATCGAAGAGTCTTCGGCGGTCAGGAAGGGCTCTGCGAGACGGATCGCATTGGTGCGGACGAGGGAACTGGAGTCGGACATGGCGGTGTCGACGAGATCCGATGAAACCCTGCCGATGCCCTCAAGTGTCCAGAGAGCGTGAAGTCGTCCCATTTCGTTTTTGTTTTCGCGGGCGTGCTTTTCCAGAAGGGATACGACGGTGTCACGATCTTTACGAAGGATGATGAGTTTTTGGGCGGTGTCACGCCACCAACCGTTGGGGTGGGAGAGGTGGGCGACGAGCTCGGCCGTGGATTCGTCGAGCATGCGGGGTTGCTTGTCGGGGCGGTAGGTGTCGTGCACGAGGCGGTAGACGCGGCCTTTTTGGATGTTTTTGTCGATCTCCCACTTGTCGATGACGCTCCGGAGATAGGAGCCGGGACGGGTCCAGTTGCCCTGCTGGATGATTCCGCGGTGCATGTCGATGACCATCATGGCGCCATCGGGCGAGGTGGTAGCCCAGAGCGGGCGGAAGTTGATGTCGCGGGTGCGAATGAATTCAGTACCGGGGTAGGCATTGGTGAGGACGGTTCTTCCCTCTTCGCGGGTGACTATGGCACGGCGGATGAGGCGGCCGACAGGCTCGGGAATGATGAGGTTGCCCTTAAGATCAGCGGGGAGACGGTCGCCACGATAGATGCCTTGTCCGGCGCATCCGGTGAAGTTGTTCAAGCCGCCTCGTTTGTTGACGCGTCGTTTCCCCCCCTGGACATCGGGGACGTCGGCGATGGGAAAGACTTCGCGGAAGCCGTTAGCTTCTTGCTCTGGAAGATCGAGCGCGCCGTAGGCGATGGGCTGTTGGAAGTAGAAGGCCGGCTTTTCACCACCAGCGGCTGAGTAGTAGTTACGTCCGGCATCGTCCATTCCGATTCCCCATTGTCCGCCGCCACGAGGGAGTTGTTGGACTTCCAGTTTTCCGTTGGTATAGCGGTAGCGCTTGTTTTCGTAGGTGAGGTAAATCCAGTTATCGAGGTTCCAGATGAGGCCCGAGGGTTGGTGCTCCATGTTGCCGCCGCGTTTTCCACCTTCGTGGATTTTGACTTTCTCGTCAGCCACGCCGTCGCCGTCGGAGTCGCGGTAGGTCCAGAGGTCGAGGGTGTTCGTGATGCCGACCATGATGCGGTCGTCGAGCGGGAGGACCATGCGGGGAAGGAGGATGTTGTCGATGAAGATGGAGTGTTTGTCGTAGACGCCATCGCCATTGGTGTCTTCATGGCGGGAGATTCGAGACTTGGGAGTTTGTTCTTCGGCGGCGTCGGCGTCCTGCATGTAGGTTCGCATTTCGACGACGTAGAGGGCGCCATTGCCATCCCAGGCCATTGCAACGGGCTCGTGGATGTGGGGATCGCTCAGAACGAGATCGAGCGAGTAGCCGTCTTGAAGTTCGATGGATTTGTGGGCCTCATCTTTGGAGAGGAAACCTTTTTGGTAAACGGTATCACCTGGCTCGGCGAGCAGGGGGGCGGAGAGCATTAAGGGCAGAAGTCGCTTCATAGAGTAGGTAATGAACGTGACCTTGGTAAGGGAAGTTTCTTTTTGTGAGTGATTTCCGGAATTAGTTCTCTTTAGTGGAGGCGTTCCTTCCGTTATGATTTTGGAGATTTCGACCCCAGCCTTGCTTTTCCCGGCGGTGGTGATGATGAGTCTTTCGTTGGCCTCCTTGATCGTGGAGATCCTAATCTCAGGTGGCGCTCTGAGGATTCTACTGGGACAGATGGAGGATTCTGAAGACGACAAAGTCCGCTGAGCAGCGGAACCAAGTGGTTCTTGATGAGGGGCGGCGTGAATTTGTAAACATCTCCACTGACTTTTTGGTGAGAAATGTGAATCCGTAGCGAGGGAAGCCTCCCAAATTGAGGTCTCATTTTGGAGTCCGTGAGAACCACCCAAAGGGCATTTCATCCACCCTCGAGATTATTCGATGCTGATCACTTCATCGAGGTTAAGGATGAGGTGGGCGGTGGAAGCGTGGGCGGCGTGGATGACGGGGTCGATGGATGCGTCGCGTTTTGATTGACCAATGGAGAGGAATTTCTTGGCCTCGTCTGGGGCGGCTTTGAAGTGGGTCATGAAGTGGTCGCGGTTGCGCTTGAGAATGGCGAGTGTTTCGGCGTCAGGTGCGTGCCCTTTGGCGAGAAGGTAGCCGAAGGCGAGGGGGGCTTCGGGGCTTTCCTTGATCATGCGCTCGGCGAGGTGGCGAGCGGATTCGACGAAGGTGACGTCGTTCATGAGAGCAAGGGCTTGAAGGGGAGTGTTGGTGATGTTGTGCCGGACGTTACAGATCTCCCGGCCGGAGCCGTCGAAGATGAGTTGGCGGGGCGGAGCAACGGCGCGTTTCCAATAGGAATACATGCTTTTGCGGTAGAGGTCGGAGCCGGTGGCGGGGGTGTATCGGGTTCCGGCGTTGGAGGCGACGGATTGCCAGAGACCATCGGGTTGGTAGGCTTTGACAGGAGCACCCCCAAGGGCGGGGTTGAGGAGGCCGGAGGCGTGGAGGGCCATGTCGCGGATGGCGAAGCCGTCCATACGGTAGCGCGGTCCGCGGGCAAGGAGCCGGTTTTCGGGGTCGCGTTCGTTGAGGATGGAATTACTCTTGGAGGACTGTTTGAAGGTATCGCTGGTGACGAGAAGACGATACATTTTTTTGACGTCCCAGCCGGAGTCGATGAACTCGACGGCGAGCCAATCGAGGAGGTCGGGGTGACTGGGGATTTCGCCTTGTAATCCGAAATCTTCCGAGGTTTTGACAAGACCAATTGAAAAGAGGTGCTGCCACATGCGGTTGATGGTGACGCGGGCGGTGATAGGATTGTCCGGCGAAACAAGCCAGCGGGCGAATCCGAGGCGGTCCTTGGGATGCTTGGCGCCGGGAGGAAGGAGACGGGAGATGACGCCACGTTCCAGTGGGTTTTCCTTAATCGGGTCGTCATATTGGCCGCGATTAAGGATATAGGACGGGGTGGGCGTGCCCCCTTTTTCCTGCATGATCATGACGGGAACGGAGCCTCCTTGGGCCGCGGCGATCTTCTTTTCGATCGCAGCTCGATTTGCGAGGGCGTCGCGGAGGACAGGATCGACGGTGCGATGGTAATCGGCGAGGACTTTTGGATCCTTGGGGTGGGCGATTTCAGCGAGGACGTTGGCGGGGATGCCTCCGCTTTTGAGGACGGGGTTCTTTGCTTCTGTTGCGAGGATGCGGAAGGATCCGATCTGGTGGCCAGCGGAATTGAATTTGAAATGGAGATCGACTGAGAGCTCGCCGGAGTTAGCGGGGAGGGGCTTTTCGAAGACGAGGAAGAGGGATTCGGAACTGTTGGGGTGGCTGTCGATCCCCCAACCAGAGAGGTCGTTTGAGTCGGTGGCGTTTTGGGCGGGGTAGTTGGGTTGGGAGTAAGTGGCGACTGTTTGGGCGATTTTGACCGGCTTGCCGTTGGATGATATTTTGACCTCGGTGAGGACGAAGTTTCCGTTGGTGGCGAGGGAGAGTTTGTTAGCCCCTTTTAGGGAAGGATGGGAGAGGGCCTCGACGCGGATGCCGTTGAGAGTGCGCTTGCCTGTGGGGAGGCGAAGTTGGTAGGTGGTCTTGGGGACGTTGCTCCCTTTGAAAAGCCAGGCGCTGTCGGGGAGTTTTTCAAGTTTGCCTTTGGTCGCTTTTGCCGAGGAGAGGTTGACGGGGAGCCAGTCGGATTTGAGGGCGTTCTTGTCGTGACTCTTGATCCACTTCTGAAGCCGGGGGGGGAGTGTTTTCTCGGCTTCAGTGATTTTTGTAGCGGCTGACTTTAATTTAGCGAAGAGGGCATCTGGGACCTTGGCAACGGGAGAGGAGAAGTTTTTGACGGGCTGGGCCTGGGCGCCTTTGCCGGTGCCTCTTTCGCCTATGTTGTTGAAGTAGGAGAAGAGCTGGAAGAATTCCTTTTGTGAGATGGGGTCGTATTTGTGGTCATGGCAGCGGGCGCAACCGGTGGTGAGTCCGAGCCAGACGGCTGAGGTGGTCTCGACGCGATCGATGACGTTTTCGACATAGAACTCGGGCGCGAGAGCGCCGCCTTCGGCGTTTTGGCGGTGGTTACGGTTGAAGGCGGTGGCGAGGAGTTGGGAATCGGTGGGGTTGGGAAGCATGTCTCCGGCGATCTGTTCGATGGTGAATTGATCAAAGGGCATATTTTTACGGAAGGCATCGATGACCCAGTCACGCCAGGGCCAGTTCGAGCGGGGGCTGTCGATTTGGTAACCGTCGGTGTCGGCGTAGCGGCCGGCATCGAGCCAGAAGAGAGTCATGCGCTCGGCGTAGGCGCCGGTGGTGAGGAGGGAGTCGACAAATTCTTCGTAGGATCCGTGCTTTTTGAGTTCAGCGAGCTGGGTCGGGGTGGGTTGAAGCCCGGTGAGAGCAAGGGAGGCGCGGCGGGCGAGGATGGGGAGATCGGCTTGGGGAGAAGAATCGAGTTCTTTTTCGGTGAGGCGTTTTTGGATAAAGTGGTCGACGGGGTGTGTGTCGGTCGGGACGGGAGATTTTTTTGGGAAGACGAAGCTCCAGTGGTCTTCGTACTTGGCGCCTTGCTCGACCCACTTTTTGATAAGTTGTTTTTCCTTGTCGGTGAGTGATCGGTTGGAGTCCTCGGGCGGCATGGCATCCTCCTCCTCGAAGATGCGGTAGATGACCTCGGAGTCCTCGGTGTTGCCGGGGACGATGGGGGTGGTGCCTTTGTGTTCTTTGTAGGCGAATTCGGCGAGGTGGAGGGCAACGTCGCCTTCGCGGGTTTTGGGGTCCTGTCCGTGGCAGGAGAAGCAGTTCTCCGAGAGGATGGGACGGATGTGCTTGTTGTAGGAAATTTGTTCTTCTGCGCACAGAGTTGGGGCAAGAGTGAGGGCGAGCAGGAGGCGTTTTGGCATGACGATGAGGCGGAGTTGGTTGAGGGGACTGCGGGAAAGTGGTTTGAGAACCGGAGCGGTGGGCTTGTCCATTGTTGATCGGATGAGCTAACTCAGGGCGTTGCCCTGGGCTACGTTGGTTCGTCCCTTTGGGGCTGTGGACGGGACGAGCGGTATCACTTATGAAAGGATGTCTTTGACGATATGGCCGTGGACGTCGGTGAGACGGTATTGGCGGCCCTGGAATTTGTAGGTGAGCTTGGTGTGGTCGATGCCGAGTTGGTGGAGGAGGGTGGCGTGGAGGTCATGGACGTGGACGGTTTCCTTGTTGTGCTTGGTGGGGTGCGCATCAATAGGGGCTCCGTTTTTGTCGACGATGTTGTAGCAGAAGTCATCGGTCTGGCCGAAGGTCATGCCGGGTTTGATGCCGCCGCCGGTGGCCCAGAGGGAGAAGCAGCGGGGGTGGTGGTCGCGGCCGTAGTTTTCGCGCGTGAGTTTTCCCTGGCAGTATGAGGTTCTTCCGAATTCACCGCCCCAGACGACGAGGGTGTCATCGAGAAGCCCACGCATTTTGAGGTCCTTGATGAGGGCGGCGGTGGGTTGGTCGGCGTCGTAGCACTGGCCGGAGAGTTGTTTTGGGAGGGTGAAGTGCTGGTCCCAACCCATGTGGTAGAGTTGAACGAAGCGGACGTCGCGCTCGGCGAGTCGGCGGGCCATGAGGCAGTTGTAGGCGTAGGTCCCGCGTTTTTTGACCTCGGGGCCATACATGTTGAGGACGGACTCGGGTTCGTCGGAGATGTCGGTAAGTTCCGGGACCGAGGTTTGCATGCGGTAAGCGAGCTCGTATTGCTGGATGCGGGTGTCGATTTCGGGGTCGGAGAACTCGGCGAGTTTCTTTTCGTTCAGCTCGGCGAGGTCATCGAGCATCTTGCGTCGGGCCTTGGGTGAGTAGCCGGAGGGATTGGAAAGATAGAGGACGGGGTCGCCGACGGACATGAACTTGGGGAGGAAGCCGGAGCCCCAGAGCCGGTCGTAGAGGGGTTGGCAGTTGGGTCGGCCGGTGCCACGGGAGACCATGGAGACGAAGTCGGGGAGGTTTTTGTTTTCGGAGCCGAGGCCGTAGGAAAGCCAGGCGCCTATGGAGGGGCGGCCGGGAATTTGCGATCCGCTTTGGAAGAAGGTGATGGCGGGGTCGTGATTGATGGCTTCGGTGTACATCGAGCGGATGAGGCAGATGTCATCGGCGATGCTGGAGATGTGAGGGAGGAGCTCGGAGATTTCGGTGCCTGATTCCCCGTGTTTTTTAAATTTGTATTTGGTGCCGGCGATGGGGAAGGATTTTTGGCCGGCGGTCATGCCGGTTTTACGTTGGTTCAGTTCAACGAATTCACCGAGTTCCTTGCCGTGGTGTTCCTGGAGTTTGGGTTTGTAGTCGAAGAGGTCCTGGGGGGAGGGGGCGCCACTTTGGAAGAGGTAAATCATGCGCTTGGCCTTGGGCGCGGGCTTGGAATCTGGGCTGGGTTTGGCTCCAAGGTTATCGCCGAGCATGGAAGCGAGGGCGGCAACGCCGATGCCGGAAGCGGATTTCCCAAAGAAGTGGCGGCGGTTGACGAGAAGCTGGGATTCGGAGAAGGGGTCGAGCATGGTGACTTTCGGCTTTTGGTGTGGAGGTCGAGGAGGCAGGATGTGGGTATGAAGCTACATTGTCTTGAGCGCGGACTTTTACTGGAAAAGGGTGGAGAATGCCATGAGGTAGAGAACGAACTTTTGAAGCGACTCTTTCAGTCGGGGAAGGGGGAAATTGAGGAGATTTTGAACACTACCGAGGTAGGCGTGGTTTCGGGTACGGAGGGGAAGATTTTGCCGCCGGTTCCGGCAGATACCGAGATCTGGGCGGCCGGGGTAACCTATATGCGGTCGAAGTCGGCGCGGATGGAGGAGTCGGAGAAGGCGGGTGGAGATGTTTTTTATGATTTGGTGTATGACGCGGAGCGGCCGGAGTTGTTTTTTAAGTCCATGGGTTACCGGGCGGTGGGGAATGGGGCGGAGATTCGAGTGCGGGAGGATTCGAGCTGGGACGTGCCGGAACCGGAGTTGACGCTGGCGGTGAATGCGGGCGGAGAGATTTTTGGATTCACGGTGGGGAATGATGTGAGTTCGCGTTCGATCGAGGGAGAGAACCCACTCTATTTGCCTCAGGCGAAAGTTTACAATGGGAGCTGTGCGGTGGGGCCGTGTTTGTTGCTGGGGCGGGATGCTTTGAAAGACGATGCCTTCATCAAGTTGACCATTACGCGGAGTGGGGAAGCGGTGTTTGATGATGCGACCGATTTGACGCAATTGAAACGCGGGTTGGAGGAATTGGTGGAAGCGCTTTATCGCGAGCTCGATTTTCCGAATGGAGCGATGATGATGACTGGGACGGGAGTGGTGCCGGGGACGGATTTCACATTGCAGACGGGAGACGTGGTGAGGATTGAGATTGAAGGGATCGGGACTTTAGAAAACGTGGTCGCATGAAAGACGTATTGGAATCGGGCGAGGAAGGGATCGATGAGGTGGTGACCCGGGCCGAGGGGGCTGAGGGGGAGTTGCCGATTTCGGGGGAGGATCTCACGAAGGGGAATAGCGGCGATCTTTTTGGGTGGATGCAGAATGTGGGGATGGGGTGGAAAGCAGCGGGATGGGGGAAGAAGGAAATTTTAATTTTATCAACGCAGGGTGGGATTCGGCAGCCGGACGGGACGCCGACGGCGCTGGGGTATCACTCGGGGCATTGGGAGGTGGGCTTGCTGATGGAGGCGGTGGCGAATGAAGTGGCAAGTTTGAACGGGGTTCCTTTTGCGGGTTTTTGTAGTGATCCGTGCGATGGCCGGACGCAGGGAACGAAAGGAATGATGGATTCGCTACCGTTTCGAAATGATGCCGCGATGGTGTTGCGGAGGTTGATTCGTTCGTTGCCGACGGCGAAGGGAGTGGTTGGGGTGGCAACCTGCGACAAGGGGTTGCCTGCGATGATGATGGCGCTCGCGGGGTGCGGGAATTTGCCGGGTGTTTTGGTTCCGGGCGGGGTGAGTTTGTTGAGTGAGGAGACAGAGGATTTGGGCAAGGTGCAGTCGTTGGGGGCGCGGTATGCGCATGGGGAGGTGAGTTTGGGAGAGGCGGCGGCGACGGCGTGTCGAGCGTGTGCAAGTCCGGGCGGAGGGTGTCAGTTTTTGGGGACGGCGGCGTCGAGTCAGGTGATGGGAGAGGCGTTGGGAATGAGTCTGCCGCATAGTGCGCTCAGTCCGAGTGGCGCGCGGATTTGGATGGACATGGCGACTCGGAGCGGTCGGGCGGTGATGAATCTGGAGTATTCGCTGCAGGAAGTTTTGACGGAGGAGTCACTTCACAATGCGATGGTGATGCATGCGGCCTTTGGGGGCTCGACGAATTTAATTTTGCACCTTCCGGCGATTGCGCATGCGGCGGGATTGGATCGTCCGACTGTGAAAGATTGGCAGGCCGCGAACCGGTTGGTGCCGAGGATCGTGGATGCGTTGCCGAACGGACCGAAGGGATTTGCGACGGTACAGGTGTTTTTGGCGGGCGGAGTGCCGGAGGCGATGTTGAAAGTCCGGGAGGCGCTCAATCTGGAGGTGAAGACGGTGAGCGGGATGACTTTGGGCGAGAATTTGGAGTGGTGGGAGAAGTCGGAGCGGAGAAAATTAGTGAGGGAGAGGCTCTACGAGCTGGATGGAATCGATCCGGACGAGGTGATTCGAGGGCGGGAGAAGGGGCTGCCGAGTACGGTGACGTTTCCGCAGGGGAATCTGGCACCCGAGGGAAGTGTGGTGAAGAGCACG
>Ga0308011_10001497_pt1 | contig 10537 bp, 14 predicted proteins | sample Neamet177_FD_203144 | JGI IMG/M metagenome (GOLD analysis project Ga0308011, IMG submission 203144) | Marine microbial communities from water near the shore, Antarctic Ocean - #177 | ecosystem: Environmental > Aquatic > Marine > Unclassified | place: Southern Ocean | collected 2014-07-25
TTCTAATATCACTCTACTCATATATTATATATGAATAGAATTATAATTCTATAAAAGTTATTTAAGTAGTTTGACTTATTTTCTCGAGTTTCTCTTCAAATTTCTCTTTCTTTAATTCACGGCGTTCTTGATAGTACTGCTTTTGAGTTTTATTAATACGACTTATGATTATTTCAGGATAAAATTTAAATCTAACTTGTTTCATTTGTGTTCTTTGATTTTTTAAATCCGTTATTTGTGAGTATGACATATCTAAAGCATCTGCTATTTCCTTTAGAGTAGTGAAATTTTTATTATATGTTTCTACTCCGTTAGTATTAATTTTAATATTCCAGATTTCTTTCTTTGCGGTTGAATTAGTTAATCTCATTTTATCTTATAATCTATACTAACATTTTATTTTTAAGTCATTTTTTATTTTAAGATTATTTTTTTTTAAGTATATCATATAAAATTTAGAATATCAGTAATTCCTATATTTCATATTAATTTATCTTTATTTTCATCAGGTTTATTTCCTATTTCCTTGACACATCTATCTAATTTTATTTTTTGATTTTCTTTAGGTATGACTAAACATCTATCAACTATTTCAGTTAATTTATCAAAACCATATATCACACCTAATTTATACATTTTATCACAACGAGGACATAATTTAGAGTATAAACAATATTCTTCTCTACAAAATCCACAACTAAACATTTTCTATATATTATATATTGAGATATTAATTAGAAAAATGAATTTTTCCTTTATTAGGACGAATTGCTTTAGATGCTTCCCTTAATGTTGATTGATGAGGATAATTCTTTTTTATAGCACTCATTTTCCAAGCACTCATTTTAGGTTTTTTATTCATATTTGCCTCGTTCTGTATCCAACTACTGACAGATGTTCTCGGTGGTTTTGCTTGTAGATTTTTTAACTTTTTAAACAATTCCAGCATTATAATTATATATCATTAAAGAATATAATTATTATCCAGCAAAAGAAATTTTATTTAATCCTTTATTTATTTGTTTTCGGTGTGTCATATATCCACCAACTAAACCTTTCAATAATTTACCTTCATTTGTATTACTAAATTTATTATACTTTTTTCCTATTTTGCTTCCTTCTTGTTTCATAACCTTTTTTACCTGTTTCTTTTTCTGTTTTGCTAAACTACCCATTAAACCAGTTAGAAAATTATGACTTGACCCGTATCCCATTTTATAGTACTAATCAATATTTTTTATATATATCGATTAGTTTCATTAGATTTTTGGACTTAATTAATTTGTGATAATAATTAGAAACATCAGTAGGACTTTCATTTAAAATATATGCTATCTGTTTTATACTATCTACATTCAATACTTTTACTATATCTGTTTTATCGTTATTCGTATAAACTACTATTACCCAATTCCTCATTATATATTATAGTTAGATATTATTATGGAATATTAGTATCGTACCAAAAATTATTCATACCCTCGTAAAATACACGAGTTCCATATGTATTTCCTGCTGATGTATATTCACTCGCAGTTTTTAAAACAACATCACTCCAACCTTCTAAATACATATCAACTATATTACTATCTGCCTTATAGTGTAGTTTAATATCTAAATTTAAATTACAAGGTAAAGCACCAATCGCATATGTTTCATTTGGAAATTGAGGTAGTGTAGTTCCTGTATTATTCCTATAAAATAGTCTAAATGCCTTATTTGTAGTGTTAATAATTACATCAGGAGATTTGGTTGAGTGTAATATTATATTCATATTTAACGAATAAGGACTATTTACTTTAAATCCAACCTGAAGTGCCCAGAAATTAATGTCAGTTGTTAGTTGTGGAATAAAAATAGGTAATTTTTTAACATCTACTAAAAATGAAAAATCAAAATGAACTATTTCTTCTATTCCTCGTGGTTTTCTAAAATACCAATGTGCCCACGGGTCAAACGGTGAAGCGTGTCCCGTTCCAACATCAGGCATATTGTTCCTTAAATCGATTTGTGATACTATCCTTTGATGATTTGAAGTAGAACCATTTTTTAGGGTGTTAATTAATCTACAATCTAAAATTCTTTCCCACTCTATCGCCTGTTGGTTTGGTGGTCTTACATTACTATCTATAAAATTTACTACTACTCCATCAGGGTCTGGTGTAGGTGATATATTTTCTACTATATCCCATCTAATAGTTCCGTCTTCATTTGCTACTATAATTTGGTCTTTTGTTCCTGCTACTCCGTTAATTTGTATCTTATCAGTAATATTAACTTTAAGAAACTCTACTATATTTTTAGTTGCTATTATACCTAAATCTAATTGGTCTGCGTCCATATTCAAACCTGTTATTAATCCGTGTGTTTCTGGTGGTGGTAATGTAATCCATTTTAAATTATTATCATCATCTTTACCTAATACCTGTTTTTCTAATCCTACTTCCCCATTAATACTTATATTAGATGTTGCGGTCATATATAAATTATCGTGTAATTGAATTGATGCTCTACAATCTATATTTTTTTGAACTAATAATATTTCATCTATTACCACTCCTAAAGTACCCTTGAAACTCGCTAATCCATCTACTCTTAATCCTGTTTTAATTATTGCCCCATAAGACGCTATATTAGGAACAAAACCCTCTACAATTAAACTATTAATATCTAAATTAGCATCTGTTGGAATTACTGGTGATACATCATCTAACCATCTCATCACTCCGGTACCATCGCAACCTAATACTTTATTAGCACCTCCAATATCTTCATCTATTTTAAAGGGTACATCAGTAGTAAAATGACACTCACCAGTAAATAAAATATCAGTCCCCATACATTCTACTCTTGTTAATGTATTTCCATCATCATCTAATAATTCTATTTTAAAAGGTGTTATGTTATCTAAATACCAACCCATTTTATCATCTTTTATTCCTAAATGACTATCATTGTGATATTCTCCTTCGATTAAAATAGGATTACTACTTTGTAAATTCATTTGTCCTTCTATTAATATTTCAGTAGTAAAACAAGTAATTCTCTGAGTTATTGGTGTTCCATCTGCTCTAATACTATTAGCGTGAAAATCATTATTCAGGTAATCAAGAGTTCCATCTAATTGAGTTCCTAAAACTTTATTTGGTGGTGCTTTACCTCCTATATAAAAGAAGGAATTCTCTGGAAAATCTATCTCATCAGGTGCTATGTCATCTTGTCCTGATAAGGTGATTGTTTGGTTTATACTCATATATTATATGATTAGAAAATAATTATAGTAATTCATTCTTCAGTTTCACTATCACTAAATTTTAGGTTTAATTGATTAAAGTTTCTGTGGAACATCTTATCATAAGGTTTCTGTAAATCTAAAAATAGGAAATCTCGAGCATCTTTAAAGGTGTGTTTTAGTACCTTATAAAAATCAGGTTTATTAATTAGTATATGTTCGTCATATAAACTATCTAATTCTCTCCTTTGTTTTGAATTCAGTAAGAATATATGAGAAAAACATTTTCTAACAGGACAGGGTAATTTATTATATACTTGAGAGGTAATCATAATTGATACTCCTCCACCTTCTCCTGTTAAGTGTCGTCTATTCATTAATACCTTACATAATAATCTTTGTAATTCAGTATCTTTAGTTATGTCATTTACACAATCATCAATTATTAATAAGACTTTCTCTTCCGTTGCTTCTATTTCATCTAATACTCCTTGTAAGTTTTCCGCTGTTAAACCTTCTTCATATATTTGGTCGTCTGGAATACTCTTAAAAGGGTTATCTTTCATCGTTGTTAGTGAGGGAGAAAATACATACACCTTATCAAACTTTTTGTTATATATTCCACTACTCTTTTTAGACTTGTGCTTACATACTAAATTTAATAATAATGTCGTTTTTCCACTCCCTGCTTTTCCTATCAACGCCATACAGAAATTCAGAGTTTGAGGTAGAGGTAATGGTATAGATGTATCGGCATCATCACAAGAAAAACCAAATTTCTTAATCTTTATCTTATTGTTATTGGGTATTTCGTTAATTTTCAAATCACTATTCATATACTTATATAGTTAGAAAATAATTATGCGAAACTATACATATCATTTATAGATTTATGGATATATTCATCTTCATAATCAGTATTTAGAGGTATATTAATAGGTTTAGATTTAGAGTTCAATTTCTTTTTCGGTTTTCTAATTACTTCTTCTTCACTACTACTATCATCTTCACTACTACTATCACTTTCAGTATAATAAACAACTTTCTTTTTTGGTTTAGGTTTATATACTACTTTAGTTTTAGGTTTCGGTTTTTTATATACTACTTCTTCTTCACTACTACTATCATTTTCTTGAACGACTACTTTCTTGGGTTTTTTAGGTTTCTTACTAATCTTCCTTGCGTCGATATTCTTCTGTCTTGTTTCTCTTGCTTTAATTAGTGCTTGTTTCTGCTTTTCACTTCGTTCTTTCTTGGGTTTCGATTTAGAAGGTTTTTGAATATCTTCAGGTTCTTCTTCAAATTCATCTGCTGGTTCAAAATGCTCCATTTCTTCAACTTCTTCAATATCCTTCATTATATCTTAAGTAAATATTTTAATTGAAGGATTGAAACTATTTTAGACTTTACTTTCGGTTTCCCGTTTTAATTCAACTGCTTTACTGAAATCATCATCTCCAGTAATTTCTTGTTTTAGAACATCTCTTTCACAATTAACACCACAACAACTTATCTTACTACACCTTGAATTATGGATAACAGCACCGATTGCTCCACAAACAGCGACCACTCCTGTTGCGAGTTCTATTATCGTCATACTTGTTAAAATTACCATTATATATATATTAGTTAGATATTAAATTTCTTATGAACTTTTTTCATATTATCTTCTATTGTTGTTGGGTCATTCCATAATATCCACCGAGACCAGAAACCAGCGGTAGAGGGGTCTTTCCAATTTTCAGTAGGTTTATGTCTTGCTAAATAAGATGCTTTCCTTTTAGGGTCTTTATGAATAGTATAATCACTATATCCTTTTGCTCCAAAATGAATTTTCTTACCATTATAAGTAATCATATATTTCTTATCCTTTCTTGTTGATTTGAATATTTTCATCTATATATTATAATTAGATTTAAAATTACTTAGCGAAATTATCCATAGAATGAGCGTTCATAGAAGCAGAAGAAAATTGTTTATGTTTTCCATATGCCCCTTTATTTGCGTACGATAAGGGGTCATTACCAGTTCTTAAACTTGTCATCTTATCACAATGAGGAGGAGGATTTGGTGAATTACATCTTTTTCTATCAATACTCATTTGTTTATCTAATGGACTTCTACCAGTATTAAATGCGTGTCCTACTACATTCTTATTTTTAGATACATTAAAAGTCCTACTACCCCCTAAAGAATGCCCCGAAAGGGTTGTTTTCGTACTCTTTAACGCTTTCTTAACTTTATCGAAATGTTCTAAATCTTTCTTATACATAGGGTTATCTCGTTGATTACCTTTTAGAATAGAGTGCTTATCTGTTGTATCTGCTCTTAAGTCTTTAATCGAATTTGTTCCTTTATATCCTATACGAGTATGTCCTGTTGTGGAATTGTGATATACCGCTCTTTCATTATCACTATGTTCTGGACGATATACAAACCCATCGATATTTCCTTTTCTTGTTTTCTCATAAGCATCTCCAGCGATTTTTGCGGAAGTTTTTTCTTCACTACTCATTCCAGTTTGTGCGGATTGTGATTTTTTCTTAATGGATTTTTTAATTCCTAATTTCTGTTGAATACCACTATTCTTCAATCCTAATCTCTTACCTAATGAATTTAATTTTTTACCTAATCTTCCAAACATTTATAGTATTAATTGCTATAAAAAAATTGAATAATATTTTCATCTTAATCTGCTTTCTCGATTATTGCGGTTCCCTTTTTGTACGCCTTTTTAGCACGACGAGCGACCGCAACCCCTTTAAATTTCCCTGTTTTAGCATAGGTGCCTGTACCCCTTTTAGTTCTTGGTGCTGGTATATTTAACGCCATTTCCGCTAATGCTTTTTCCCTTTTATTTTTCTTGCCCTTTGCTAATGCTCCTAAACGCTTATCATTTGCTAATTGTTTTGCCGTACGAGGTTTCTTACCAACCGCCGTAGTTGCTTTCTTTGGTGCTTTACCTTTTGCTTTACGAACTGCTCCTTTCATAGAAGTAGCATTTGGGGGTGGTGCTTTCTTACTTACAATCTTTGCTGGAACAACCAACTCTCCAGCGTGTAATTTATAAATTCCTGTTTTAGGAACAACACCTCCGTTCGCTAATCCTATTGCTCCACCAATTTTATCTAATGCGTATCCACCTAAAACACTTGCTAATATACTCGCCATCTTTTTATACTTCTTAGTTATATTATAATTTGAATTCAAATTTAAATTTTAGTTAATTCTTTTATAGGAATATAACAGTATCCTTTATTTTTAAATTCATTCTTTCCTCTATCTTCTCTACCACCATTTTCATTTTGAATAAATTTTTCTTTTATTAATTCTTTAGTTAATTCGATATAGTAAAGTCCATCTGTGAATTGGAAACAAAATATACACCGTTTTTTATCTAAATGTTTTTCCATAAAAGCAATTTTATTTTGTCCTATCATCGTTGTAGGATAAGTTTTGTACTTATTATTTCTACTCTTTAATTCTATTTCAAAATCCTCATTTGAAAAATCAGTAGTATGATATTTAGGATTAGAGAATAATATTGTTTTAAAATATTCTTCCAGTACCTCAACAACTTTTTTCTCACTTTTTGACCCAAATTCTAAATCTTGTTTTTTAATAATATTCATTAGTTTATATATATTAACCTTATATTTTATTTTTCCTTATATAACGCATTAAAAATAAAATTTAAAATAATAAAATAATAATGATATTTATATAATAAAATCCTTATGTTTTATTAAGGTTTTTGTTATATAAATTATTTGTTAAGGTACTTGCCTTATAAAAATATCATATTTTTATAAATATGATATTTTTAATGTGTTATAACGATATTATATAATCTTAATCATATACCTTTGATATATTTTAAATGAAACACTTTTACTTGGGGTTTCCTCATTTATTACCTGATTATCTTTTATTTCTCGACCATTTTCTTTAACTTGTTTAACTAATTGAGAGGTGTAAATCATTATCTTTTCTTTATTAAATAGTCGTTCCATCATACCTCCGGAAAATACACTTTGTTCTTTATTTAATTTTTCTATTACATCTTCATCTTTAATTAGTATGTTTTTCCTAAATTCTTTCTTACTTGAATAGTTGAAAACTTCCCATTTATCATTACCTTTTATACCCTTGAATTTTCTTTTTGCGGTACATTTAGTTTTCAAACCATTAGTTTTATATATTTCATTACCATCTTCATCACGGATTATTAAACCTTGTTCTCTTAATTCCTCATCTTCTTTATTTAGTACCGCATAGCATTTAGGAGCAATTGTATATGATAAATTAGCATCTCCTACTTCTTCCTCTAAATCTCCATATTTTTTATTTCTTCTAAATGGGAATAACTCTGATTTTTCTTTTACTATTCTATTATATTCCCATATAGGTAATAAGGCACTATCTGTATCCTGATATATACAAGTATAAGAACCGAGTAATGTTTCGTACATATAATTTCTTGCGTGTGAATATATGAATATACCTAAATAGGAGGGTTTTGCTTTTGCCTCTTTATATATTTCTTCTTCTTTTAATTTACCTTTTCCATAAATTATATTATCCCCAAAGAATTCGATTAATTGCGTGTTTTCTATCGTTTTTGCTAAAAATTTATCGTACGCTTTGCTGTCTTTAAGATACATCATTACCTCCTCGAAATTTCTTTGGATTACTTTACCACTTAAACTATTACTTACTAATTTACACGCCTCCCTTAATGCTGGATTGTACTCATCACTATCCGCTTTCTTTAATTCATCTTGATTATTTTTTTCTAACATACATTTTCCTAAAAACTCTTTGAATATTTCATCGGTACTTTCTTCCCAATATATTCCACCACAATATTCATTATCCGCAAATTTCCAATTTTGTATTACATTAACTTCTCCTCCGTACTTTCTAATATTTAGTATGTCAATACTACTTAAATTTACTATCATCTTTCCTCTAAAATTCCAATCTAAAGGTTCATCTTCACTTCTTTTTGGATATACGATAGGAGCATAATCTCTTTGTGAATTAGTCATTCTATTATAACATTCCAAATCCTTTTCTTTGAACTTTCTAAAACTTTCATCTATTGCTTCTTTGTTTTTCCAATTTAAATTCTGGTGTATTATCTCACAACTATATATTCCTAATTTACCTTCAACGAATTCGGTAGTAGTTTTATAATCTCCAACTGGAAATTGTCTATTCATCATCACAAATGGATATAATGATACAATATCAACCATTCTTTGCTCCATATCGAATTTATTCAAACCAAAATAACATTGTGTTCTTCCTGCCGTTAAACTCTTTCTAATTTGACAATCTGTAATGTAATCTTTTGGAGCGTTAATTTCGAAATCATTAGTATCATCGAATGAACTCCAACTTAAACCAGATATAGTATTCGATTGACTAAAATCTATTCCATTCAATAAACTTTTATTTGCTTTATCGTACTTGAAAGTTAAATCTGCGAGGGATAAAACATCTAATTTATTATATCTAATTAATTCTTTTTCATTTTCATTAATCCATTCTATTAAACCTTCTTTTCCTCCTCTTTCAAATGCTTGTTGTGGAAGTTGATGACTGAAACCATCTAATTTCTTTGGATTTGTTTTAAAACTTTTACAAGCATTTTTTAACGAAGAAGCGATAAAACGACATAAATCTAAACTTGAATGTCTTCCCATATTGAAATTTAATACTGAATTTTGTACGAATAATATATTCTTAACCATATCCGCTTTAACCGCCTCATCAATTAAAAAGAAATTGTCAAATCTACTATTATTAAATCCAGTAATAATAAATTTGTGTTTCATAAATACTCCATCATAATAATCTCCTGTTTGATTAGCATATACCCAATCCAAGAATGTTTTTAATGGATTACCTTCTCTAATATCAGTATAATTACAAGTTTCCATATATTTTTCTTTATAAGTGAAGTCTTTACCTTTTTCCCATATAAACCAAGCACAGGAATATACTTGTAATTCATTTAACTCGTACTTATTATATGTTGTTTCTAAATCGTAGAATAAAAAGAATTCTTTTACTTTCTGTTTTGGTTTCTCAACTTTCACTTTCTTTTCTTTTCTAAAACCTGTTCTCAATACAAAATGACCTTCTAAATAATTTTCTTTTCCATAGTACAGAATTAGATTAATATCTTTATCATAGTCGGTAAAAGATTGTCGTACAATTTTATCTTTTTCGTCCCAATCATAAACGGTAATATTACATTCAAAATATTTTTCTAATACATTCAAATTCTCAATTGAAATACCTTTATCTAAATCTTCCACTTTATCTTCTAATTCCTCTACTACCTTTTTAAGATGTCGTTTGATACCTAAACCAGTTTTAACACAAGCAACAGAACAATAATTCTCATTACAATCTTTATAAGTATAATGTGGATTATGTCCTAACTTTATAGTAGTACCATTTATCAGTAAAACAGGTTTTCCTATATTCCTTAATTCAAAAGTGGATAAATCTAAATCAAAACCTTCTGGAACTTCATCACTACCTGAAACAGTTTGAGAGTTTAATATCTTATTCAATTGTTTTTCAAAATCTTTCCAATTACTTACTCTTATTGCTCTCCATATTCTCGTACCAGTATCATTTTCCGCATATGTTTCCTTAAAAGATAAATTAACATAGTTCATTTTACCTTTCTGTTTTTTATTCAATTGAATTTTACCATTACTTAACTTAACATAATCTCCAAATGTTCTTCGCCAATATGTTTTAAGAGTATTATAAAACTCTTTTAAACTATTAGGCATCTCATCTCCTGTAAGATTGAATTTTGCTCTTTCAAGTTTAATAAATGGTGTTGTATGATAAGGTAATAATGATTGAGGATTATATAGGGGAGTATATTTAAAATTTGTTTCTAATGATTTACTATATTTATAATTTCTACCATTTTTATCAAACTTCATTAATTTTTCCTTATAAGTATCATAATAGTACTTGTTGTCTTTCCAATAAAAATAGGTACTTAATAATCCTTGATTACTCGATAATTTCGCTTGTTTCTTAACTCTGTCTAATTTCGCTTTTTTATTAATCACCTCTTCGTTTTTAATAACCATTTGTTTTATATTATATATATATATTTTATTTTTAAGTCATTTTTATTTTAATTAAATAAAATAAATCAATAATTTAAATAAATTAATAATTTTTTCGAAATCCTTAGTTTTTTTTATTATTATTTATCGTCAATATCTCCATATTTTGATTTAACTTTCTCGTGTTGTCCGCAAT
>Ga0308011_10001500_pt1 | contig 10529 bp, 6 predicted proteins | sample Neamet177_FD_203144 | JGI IMG/M metagenome (GOLD analysis project Ga0308011, IMG submission 203144) | Marine microbial communities from water near the shore, Antarctic Ocean - #177 | ecosystem: Environmental > Aquatic > Marine > Unclassified | place: Southern Ocean | collected 2014-07-25
CACAGAAATATATACAATAATTATTTTAAACATCTAAATAAAGATAGTGCCCTTGTTCTTGCAACCTGAAAAGTTGGTGAACTCCAAAATAGGCTCTAAAACACATCAAACACTTAAATAAATAAGAAGGGCCCTAAAAAAGTTTAAGGGTATTAAAACCACTTCAGGTTAAGCCAAAACAACGATTTTACTGGGCTACAGAGCTAAAAGTGCTGAAAAAGGGGGTGTGGTGGTGGTTCACACAGACACAGACAAGAATATAAAAAAAGTAATGTGGTATTCTATAATATTAGAAGAATTAAAATAAGTCATCAACAGATATAAAGAAGGAAATGTCTGTCAGATGTCTGTCAAAAAGGTAGATAATTTTGTTAAATGAAGAAAAAACAATATTTTTACTTAAATCTAAAGTTGAATTATTAAGTCAATTAATTGGATATAAACCCTTCATATGTAGGTATTAAACCAAAAAAACCCCACATTTCTATGAGGTTTTAGAGTGAGCCCGGAAGGATTCGAACCTTCGACCGCCTCCTTAGAAGGGAGGTGCTCTATCCAGCTAATTAACTAATAATAAACGACTTACATGATTGATTTAGTTTAATCTGTCAAATGTCTGTCAAATGAAAGTCCTTTACCCTAAAGTAAGAGTTGATTCTAAAAATAGAGTTTATGTAATCTTTTATCAAAACAACAAACGATATAGGTTGTTTAATGGTTCTAAAATCAATTCTCAAATTCACCCTAACTCCTACCCTATTAATAGAAGGTTAGAATTAGGAAACCTATTAGCAGCAGAGGTTTATCAGTTTTTAATTAGTGGTATTAGTATTGAACAACTTAAGTACTCAAAACTATTAAAGCCTAATATTACTGATAAGGAGTACCTATCTGCTGCACTTGATGATAAGTTGAATGAGAATCATACCGATAAGTATAAATACATGTTGAGGTTTATTTTTGAGAAGCTAGAAAAGGAATTAAATAATTCACCTATTGAATCTTTTCATATTACATCTGTCTTAAGCTCATATACGTCTGCCACTACTTATAATACATATCGAATGAGAATTAGCACTCTTATAAATGAAGCTCAGAAGCTAGGTATGAAATCAAACCCAATGAAGGGAATTAAATCAAAAAGGTCAAAAGCTAACTTACACAAATACTATAGTCATCTTAACCCAATACTTGATGAGTTAAATTCTTTCAACTCTAACCTCTACTTGTGCTGTTTGATGACTTACGGATGCTTATTAAGACCTCACAGAGAGATTAGAGAGCTTACATGGGGAGACTTCTCAGAAGACCTTAGTTACATACATCTATCAGGTCATAGAAATAAATCAGGAAGAAATAGAATCGTTCCTGTACCATCCTATATTAAGCAACTACTAGAAAAAGGAGAAACTAGTCATAATATATTTTCAGGAAAACCTCTCCCCTATAATGAGGATTACTTTAAAACCCTTTGGAGTCGTTTTAAGGCTCAATCAAAGCACATAGAACAAGGACAAACTCTTTACTCTTTCAGACATACAGGGGCTATAGAAATCTACAAGATAACAGGCTCTTTAACGAAGCTTCAACAAGCAATGGGGCATTCGTCTCTTAATGTTAGCTTAACCTATCTAAGAGGCCTAGAAGTAGCTGAATTAAAGGAAGATGATATGCCTGTGTTGTAAATTTATTGAGCTACAACTTAGAAGGAACGTATTGGGCGGACTTTATTAGCATAAATTTTTGCATCTCCTGCTTGAAATGCTTGTGCTGACCAACCAACTGTATGAGCATTATGTAGATTCATTTCTGTAGACGACCAGTGCTTTCCGTTTAATTCAAAGACAGAATTCAACAAATTAAGCTCATCTATTGATGGTAAGTACCAATCATCGAAGCCTTCATAAACATAACTTATAGCAGCATCTGCAGCAGTGATATACTCTGAATTGCTATTCGGCGTGCAATTTTGATAGGTAATATCTAATGAATTTTGTAATCCAGAACCTAAAAAATTATCATCAGCCCCATTTACTTCAGTAGCATAACAGCCCCATTCATAACCGTAAGTTACAGCCGGACCAGAATAAGCGCCTTCAGAAATTTCGCCAACTGAAGCAATTAAACCATGTTCACCTGTTTCGTCAATATAGAATACTATTCCTCCTTCAGCTAAATCACCTACTTGGTATGTAGTTTCACATACAGGCGGCCAACTTTCTTGAATAGTTAGTTGCTCAGGGTAGTCTCCAACGCATTCTAACCAATCGTTATTATGAATACCCAAAGTATCCAAATTAGTGAGCCCTGAGAGCTCGGGAAGACTTGTTAAGGCATCGTTATTATTAATATACAAACTACTCAAATTAGTGAGCCCTGAGAGGTCGGGAATACTCGTTAAACCATCGTTATGTTCAATATACAAATTACTCAAATTAGTGAGTCCTGAGAGCTCGGGAAGACTTGTTAAAGCAAAGTTATTATTAATATACAAATAACTCAAATTAGTGAGCCCTGAGAGCTCGGGAAGATTTGTTAAGGCATCGTTACTTTGAATATTCAAATAACTCAAATTAGTGAGCCCTGAGAGCTGGAGAAGACTCGTTAAGCCATCGTTACCATAAATAAACACCTCACTCAAATTAGTGAGCCCTGAGAGCTCGGGAAGACTTGTTAAGGCAGCGTTATTTAAAATATACAAACTACTCAAATTAGTGAGCCCTGAGAGGTCGGGAATACTCGTTAAACCATCGTTATGTTCAATATTCAAATAACTCAAATTAGTGAGCCCTGAGAGCTCGGGAAGACTTGTTAAAGCATCGTTACTTTGAATATTCAAATAACTCAAATTAGTGAGCCCTGAGAGCTCGGGAAGACTTGTTAAAGCATCGTTATTATCAATATACAAATTACTCAAATTAGTGAGCCCTGAGAGCTGGGTAAGACTCGTTAAGGCATTGTTACCTAAAATTTCTAAAGTACTCAAATTAGTGAGCCCTGAGAGCTCGGGAAGATTTGTTAAGGCATTGTTACCGAAAATTTCTAAAGTACTCAAATTAGTGAGCCCTGAGAGCTGGAGAAGACTCGTTAAGCCATCGTTACCATAAATAAACACCTCACTCAAATTAGTGAGCCCTGAGAGCTCGGGAAGACTTGTTAAGGCAGCGTTATTTAAAATATACAAACTACTCAAATTAGTGAGCCCTGAGAGGTCGGGAATACTCGTTAAACCATCGTTATGTTCAATATACAAATAACTCAAATTTGTGAAATACTGAATACCATCTAAGTTGCTAATATTTGAGTCATTTATACCAAGCGATTGAACATAGACAAAATCGGCATCAATATCCAAACAATCGCCATTCATAACTCCTTCTGTATTTCCTTGAAGCAAAGAAACAAACTCTGGGTCAGGTGGATAATAGCAATTAATTAATGGGTTGCCATCGCAGTCTAAGTCTTCTTCAAGTGGGTACTCACAAGAACCATCTTCTTGATTTGATATCTCATCGTAATTACAAGCTAAAGAGTCTGTACATTCGTAATACAAACAAGAACTATTATCCGTGTTCGCCTCTGAATTATAATTAAGCGCTATTTCATCTGTACAACCAAGGAATACAGCAATACAACTTCCATCATCTACATTCGCCCATTGGTTAAAATTAACAGCTTCACAATTAGTACAACCTTCTATAGTTGGAAATTGTATGGATTGACAAAAAGTAAAGCCCATAACAAACTCATTCATCTTAACCTGATAACCTTGACCACCTTCTAAAAAACCTATACCATTGAAGCTAAATTCCGGTAAATAGACATTACCGTTATTATCTTTAACTATCGCAATGTCGTTCTCTATTGAGCTGAATCCATATGTAAGTAACATATCTTGTGAACATGGATAACCAATCATATTCCAACCTGCAACTAAGTTCACTTCCAATGACGGGTTCTCTACTTCTGTTTGAAGGATAAAGTCAATAACAGAATAACAAGGGTCTTCTTCCTGCCCAAACAAAGCAAGAGGAGCAAATAGAAGTATGTAAAGTAGTTTTTTCATTTGTATGGAATTAGAATTCCAAATGTACGAAAAAGGGGTGGGTGTCAAAAATGAAGTTGTAGGTGGGGCTATTAAGCATAATACATCTATACCTACAAAAACATAAATTATTTTACTTTAGGGCCTTTAATAGATTAAGAGAACAGACACTTTAACGAAGCTTGGGAACATTCATCACTTAACGTTAGTCTAACGTACTTACGTGGTCTAGAAATAACTGAGTTAAAGCAGGAAGATATGCCAACAATATGAACAATGACTGTATTTTTAAAAAACAGTATTTAAGAAAAATATTTAACAGAAAATTGAATTTTTAAAGAATAAAAAATAAACAAAAAAAAGAGAAACTCAATCTCTTAAATGGACCTTTGAAATATCTACCCCATTTTTTATAGCAACTCGCTTTAGTAATTCCGTTTTTTCTTTTTTGGCTCTTAGTAGATTAGTGTATTGTATCCATATTGAAAAATATTGTTCCTTCATTTCGGAATACAATAACTTTTCGGAATCAGATGTTAAATCAATGTAATGACTCTCAATATACAACCACCATATGTGATGTATGTCAATCTTTAACATTTGCTTAATTGTATACCTTTCTCCTCTATAACTCACTTCATCATTAAGCCTCTTTTTAATCTTGTTAGTTTTGTTATTCCTTATTCTGTATTTGAATGAATTCCTCATTTAATTATATACTTATTTAGTATTAGATATACCTTCTATGTTCTATCAAAAGATAAGTCTGCCAAGGCTTTAATGCAAGAAACCAATCAACTAGTTTTTAACATAAATAAAAAAGTTATTTGAATATAAATCAATCATAAATACATATAATTGTCTGTAAATTAAGTAGTTATGAACATAAGTGTATACGGAACAAGACAATTGTTAAGAATTTACACCCTTATAGATTATATACAATATACTGTATTGATGAAAGACGTCGTATTCTGACCTAGCAGTGAAGAAAAACGTTCAAAAAAGGGTTATTGAACTACAACTTAGAAGGAACTAATAACACGAACCTTAAAAGGACTGTTCTTAGTAGCGAGGTTAATGCAGCCACAACTGATGAAATTCTCGACGCCCCACGCAGCGGAATCACTGCCCTCCGAAGAAGACCAATACCAATTGTCTGAGAAACCACCTATATTGCCCTCAGGACCTCCTGGCCCAATTGTATTATACATTTCGTGTAGTTCATCTATTGAGGGTAAGTACCAATCAGTATAGCCCCCATTTTCGTAATCTAAGGATGCCTGTGCAGCTGTTATACCGCCATATTCTGTTGCACACCCTTGGTTTACTATATCCATTGTATTCTGATAACCTGTTCCTATAAAACTACCATCAGCGCCGTCAGCATATTCTTGCTTACAAGCCCACTCATAGCCATTATAACCCAATCCATATGGGTCAGTAGCGCCTTCTGTTAAATCTTCCAGAGCAGCAACCAACCCACTTTCTCCTGACTCATCAACATAGAATACAATGCCTCCTTGAAATTCATCACCAATTTGAGCAGTAATATTTCCATCGCAGTCATATCCTTGTTCAGCAAACATACAAGAGCCGTCAGCCATATTAGCTTCAGGGTTATAGTTACAAGCAAGAGAATCCATACAACCCATTGTCCAATTTCCGAATGCTCGGATTGGACGAGATTTGTTTTCATAATCGTTATCTTCACAATTATCACAACCGATACCATTTGTGAAATCTAAATCAAAACCACTACCATTACCATATTGTGTTGACGACCAGTAATAACCATTAAAAAAATCACCTATATTTCCGAGCGAACTTCCATTTCCTATGTTGTTATACATTAATTTTAACTCATCCTCTGAAGGTAAAAACCAATCTGTATAACCTCCACTTTCATAAGCTAATACCTCACTTGCTGCTATTGGAATTTCAGTGCATCCTGCAACTATATCAAAGGTGTTTTGATAGCCTGTTCCTATAGCTTGTCCATCTGCTCCTGATATACCTGTTCCATAACAACCCCACTCCATCTGACCTATATCCTCCATCGCTGCAACTAAGCCGTTCTGACCTGTTTCGTCTATATAAAACAAGTATCCACCTTCAAGTACATCACCTATCTCGGCTGTAATATTACCATCACAATCATAGCCTTGTTCAGGATAGGTACAACTACTATCAGACATATTAGCCTCAGTATTATAATTACAAGCAGCTTCATCCATACAACCCATAGTCCAATTACCAAAAGCTCTTATGGCACGGGCTCTAAAGGTATATTGCTTAACATTCGTGTCAACATCACCATAATCAAAAGCAACGATAACCGAATAATTCAAATTGGACTCAGAGGAAGACCAATACCAGTCGGGCTCAATCTCAAAATTCACTATATCATCGAACACCCCATTTACAATGGTATTATACATTTCTACCAGCTCATCTCTTGACGGTAAATACCAGTCGCTATAGTCGCTTATTTCTGTATTTAGTGCAGCTTGTGCGGCAGTTATACCATCATTTTCTGAAGTACATCCTTGGTTTACTATATCCATGGTATTCTGATATCCTGTACCTATTGCCATTCCATCTGCGCCTTGAACAGTATTTTGAAAACAACCCCATTCATAACCATTATACCCCCATCCATTTGGGTTAGTGGCGCCTTCTGTTAAATCCTCCATAGCCGCAACCAAACCAAATTCACCAGATTCATCAACATAGAATACGATACCTCCTTCTGCTTCCATCCCCACAACATACTCTGTAATATTATCATCACAGTCATAACCTAGCTCAGCATATTCACAACTTCCATCTGCCATAGTAGCTTCAGAGTTATAATTACAAGCTGTTTCAGCCATACAGCCCATTGTCCAATTTCCGAATGCTCTTATAGGGCGTATAAATGCAAGGTTATTTTTATTTAATGGATATCCACCTCCTGTATGAAACTCAATCATCCAAGCTCCATCTAGATTTAGCTCTGAAGATGACCAGTAAGAATAATTAGTGTCAAAACCCCCTAGGTTATTATTTATATCTAACCCTCCCTTACCAACTGTTAAATACATTAAATACAACTCATCTCTTGAAGGTAAATACCAATCTTGGTAATCATTAAGTGAATAGTTTAGACAAACCTTAGCAGCAATGTTTTCAGATGAACAATTATTATAAATAGCTTGTGAATTATTTAGCCCACAAAATAAACCGCTGTTAGTAGATGTATCAAAAATACTATAGCCCTGGCATCCCCATTCATAAACTCCTTCAATATTTTCTTCTGCAAGAACTAACCCCCTCTCACTCGTTTCGTCTACATAGAATATTATTCCTCCTTCTGCAATATCTCCAACTTGATATAGAGGAGTAGTATTTAATATATCTATGCTATCTATTAAAAAAGCATTCTCCTCCTGCAGAGAAACAATATTATCCTCAGGAATATCATTCACATACCAATCACATAGACTAAAGCCTTCTATAGGTTCTGTAACCTTAATCTGATACCCATACCCAGGAGTGAAGTCTCCTATTCCATTAAAGCCAAATTCAGGCATATATACAGAACCATTATTATCTTTTACTATTGCTATACTTTCTGTATGATTAGAGAGACCTTCAGATACATCTATAGTGCTAGGACAACCATAACCAAACATGTTCCATCCTGCACTTAAATCTATTGATATATTCCATGCATCAAAGGATTGGTTTAGTTGGTCTAGTATTGAACAAGTTTCTTCCGGAACATCTTCACTGAAAGTTGCCCCATAAACAGTCCCATGATTTCCATTACCACTTAAATCATAAACAGTATTTCCTGAGCCCTCATTAAAATTCCAATATCCAACTAAACCTTCTTCATTTCCTGTTGGAGGGCATGATATATAAGATTGAATTTCTTGTTGACTTAAAGACTTATCCCAAATACTAATATTATCAATAGTATTATTGAAATTTGTATTAGGAGCATTAGAGCTGGCACCAAAAGTTAAGGGATAAGTATTATTAGTCAACACTGAGCCAGTAAAAATTGACTCCACCTCTAATGAATCATCAATATATATAGTGAATAAAGATGTTGATTGTTCAAAAACTAAAGAAACCCAATGACTATCTGAACTAAGACTAACTGATGAACATGTTAAATCACCTATTGGATTATTATCAGTTTGGAAGCAAATGAGTAATTCTTCATTTATATAAGTTATTCCTATTTGGTTATACTGGTCAATAATATATGTTTGAAGACTCGTTTCAGGGAATTCAGCCCAAAACAAGATTGAAAGACCATTTGAATAGTCAGGATTATTAATTGAAACATCTACATAGCTAGAGCCATCAAAACTCAAAGAATAATTCTCCTGCCCAAACAAAGCAAAAGGAACAAATAGTAATATGTATAGTAGGTTTTTCATTATTCACAAATATTAAAGTCTATGATGTAATCTGTTACCTTAAGTTGGTAACCATATCCTGGGGTTAAATCTCCGATTCCATTAAAGCCAAACTCTGGCATATAAACCGAGCCATTATTATCTTTCATAATCATTATGTATTCTTCATACATATATAAGACCTCTTCTATGTCTGCAGGCGTTGGACAACCATAACCTACCATGTTCCAACCTTCACTTAATTCTATGAAACTTTTCCATGTTTCTAATTCCACTTGAAGCCCACTAATAGAGTCTAGTGCAATTGTATTTAATAGAGCAAGACTATCCACCATATATTGAAATGAGATGCAAGAGCCATCTGCTGTATTTACATCTACAAATTCATCATCCATTATCTCAGAGTAATTATAGGCTGTAGTATCTGTACAACCAAGAATGAATGGATAGCACGAACCATCATTCACCTGAGCTGTATCAGAGTAATTATAATAGGTAGAGTCTATACAGCCCATTTTACAAGTTGGATACACTCCTAACTGCTCCTCAAATTGCACTGGGTAATATTGAACGCATTCTATTTCAATAGAATCTACAATCAATTGAATTAAACCCTCAGGGAGCACAGGTAAACTTATAAGTTGAGTGCCTCTTATTGACAGGTATGTTAAATCTATAGGTAATTCTGGTAAAATTGTAAGCTGATTGTCACTAACACTGAGTTGTGTTAAGCCTTCAGGAAGCTCTGGAAAGCTTGAAAGAGGATTGTCCCAAACACTAAGAGACGTTAAACTTACAGGTAACACTGGTAGACTTGTTAGCTGATTATTAGCGACACTGAGAATTGTCAAACTTACAGGCAACTCTGGTAGGCTTATTAGTTGATTGTTAGGAGCACTGAGAAATGTTAAACTTTCTGGCAACACAGGTAAGCTTGTGAGCTGGTTATTCCATACCGAGAGATGAGTAAACTCCACAGGTAACTCTGGTAAACTTGTAAGCTGAGTATTATATACGTAAAGCCATCCATTCGTAGATGGTATCAATAAATTAGGAGTACTCGTAATCGGATTATCATTAAAAGAAAGAAATGTTAAACTTACTGGTAACTCAGGTAAGCTTGTAAGTTGATTATTAGCGACACTGAGAGATGTTAAATTTAAAGGTAACTCTGGTAGGCTTATAAGTTCATTGTTATGAGCATAGAGAAATGTTAAACTTTCAGGCAATTCAGGTAAACTGGTTAGTTCGTTATCCATTACGTTAAGACTTGACAGACCACTAGGGAGTTCAGGTAAACTTGTTAATTGATTACTGTCACAATAAAGAGTTGTTAACCCTGTTGGTAACTCGGGTAAACTTGTAAGTTGATTATCTTCACAACCAAGCAAATATAAGCTAGTTGGTAATTCAGGAAGGCTAGTCAGTTGATTGTTATGACAATACAGAAATGGTATGCCATTAGGTAGTTCGGGTAAGCTAGTGAGCTGATTACTATGACAATTAAAATATGTAACCTCACTAGGGAGTTCAGGAATATTCGTAAGCTCGTTATTAAAGCAACTCAATGCTGTTAAAACTGTTGGGAATTCAGGTAAACCTGTTAATTGATTAGAGCTACATTGAAGTGCGTCTAATTCTAGAGGGAGGTCTGGTAGAGTTGTGAGCTGATTTCCAAAGCAATTTATATTTGTTACACTAGTAAAGAACTGTAATCCATCTAGACTTACAATTTCTCTTGATGGGCAATTGATTGATGATATACTACTTGCCGCATCAACATCTAATGAATCATTTACAACAACCTCAGGATATTCCTCCAGAAGATACTCAAGAAAATTAGTATCAGGGATATGATAAAGGGTATACTCTTGCCCAAAAGTAAATAGAGGAAGTGTAAGAAGTATTAAAAGTATCTTTTTCATAATAGACGTTTTCTAGCCATGTTCTGTATATTTATCTGAGCAAAGGCTACATACCTTAATGTAAGCAAAACACAAAAGGTTAACATTATAATGAACTTATTTCAAGTAATCTTTTAAAAGTCTAATTTACAATAATATAAATTG
>Ga0308011_10001504_pt1 | contig 10510 bp, 7 predicted proteins | sample Neamet177_FD_203144 | JGI IMG/M metagenome (GOLD analysis project Ga0308011, IMG submission 203144) | Marine microbial communities from water near the shore, Antarctic Ocean - #177 | ecosystem: Environmental > Aquatic > Marine > Unclassified | place: Southern Ocean | collected 2014-07-25
AGTGAATCAGTGCACCGAGTTAGCTCGTTTGCACCACACCGCACTCCCTCCTTTGGCCATGCTAGATGAGAATGGTTTGCTCTCACCACCACATCTTTCACTTTGCGCTATAGAATCATCAACTGGGGTCCGCATACTTACACTCACAGGCACATCCCAACCCCTTGAATCCGAACATCAAGGGAGCATGGCCCAAGCCTTGATGTCATGGCTTTCTGAACAAGGAGTCAAAGAACTCTACGTGCTTGCTGGACTGATGGATGGACCGACAAGGAAGGAATGCTTCGTCGTCCCATCAAGCGCAGAACATCGAATCGACCTGGAAGCATCAAGCGTTGATGTCCGACGAGATGAACCACGTTCTGGCGCCATTGGGCTTGCGGCATTAATGGCCTCAGTGGGCCCACTCCACGGCGTTCGTTCGGCATGCGCCATAGCCACCACAGTTGGAGCGAGTGGCGATGTTTTTGCATCTCAGCGACTCCTTGAAGCCTTGGATGGATGGTTTGACCTTGGGATCGCACTTCCTGCTGATGCTCAAGCCATGTTGACCGAGAAACTGGCAGCCCTCGCTCCTAAAAACAAAGAAGATTACGTTTCAGAACTAACAGAATCACCAGATGCCTTCTACATGTGATGCCGATCAGGTCATCGTGCAATGAATTGGCGCCGAGAGAGAGATTTGAACTCCCGTGTCCAAGGGACAGTGGATTTCGAATCCACCGCAATACCGGGCTATGCGATCTCGGCCGTAATGTGTGGTTCAGCGCCACCGTCATAAGCATGGTGCTATGACAGGCAGCCATGCAGGTGCGCTTTCAGGGCCGAGACCATGACGTAGCCGTTGAGTGCACCGAAAACACGACTGTCCGTGCTGCATTGGCCCAGGCGGGCATCCTTGCATCCACCGTGATTGTGAGCTTCGAAGGTGTTGTTCTCCCTCATGCTACAACGCTGAATGCTGAAACAACATTGTTGGTCACAACAGTGTCGTCTGGCGGTTAATCTTCACGATCGACGCGCTCGGTGATTTGGATTTTCGAGTTGCGATTGATTTGGCCTTTGACATCGATTGCCCAAGCGTCTAAACTGATGTTCGCAGCAACCAAGGTGTCGCCAATTTCTGCAAGGTCGTATTGAGGACCCCAATCCGCTGCCCAACCTTCAACTTTCATGGAACCCGTTGCATCCAAGAGCATCATTCCTTTTCTGTGCCAAGATTTGCCATTCCGACCGACCCCTTTCTTTTCAAACCGATACACAAGTCGCCCAGTGACGTTCCAACGTGCTCTGAAGTCCATCAAGGAAGTGTCGATGCTTTCACCTTCCCCAGCGTGAACAACAATGGCGTGTGGATCAACTTTCAGCTGCAATTCCCCCTTGTAATTTGCAGAAGGGACGACACCGTCCAATTTCACACGGTCACCTTTGGCTAGGTCTTGAGGCCAAGCCGGTTGACCGTCTTGATGGGTGTCAACCAGCAGTTGTAATTGAGCAAAGTGACCACCTTGGACCACTTTGATTGTTGGGCGCTTTCCTTCACCCCCGCCGAGCACACTGAACACCTCAGCGATCAAGGTCATCCGAGGTTCAAGGGAACCGAAAGCGGTCAAATCAAACGAACCGGAAGATCCCGGCAAGAGCACTGAACCACCTTCTGGCAGTTCACTTGGACCTTTACCACCCGGGCATATAGCGTTCCAATCACAGCGGGAACAGCGGCTTGTCTTCGGGGCTTGGACAGAGACGCCCCCCGGTGCAAAGCCACGCATTGGCGATGGTTCAGGTGGGCATTCATCCATGCTTGGCTTCGTGACCTTGAGTTGGTGCCAAAGGCTGTTTAAATCGGACTCCATTGCTTTCATTTCCTCGATGGTTGGGACATCAATTGGCTTAATCACATCAGCACCGAGGTACCAGATCTCCAGCGCATCCACCGTTTCCTTTCGATCGTGGGTGACCCACCAAAGCATGGCATACATTCGTAGTTGTTCGACATAATTTCCAGAACGGTCCCCTGCACCTACGCTCGCTTTCAAATCGACAATGTTGATGGTATTGTCCCAGCGGTAGATAAGATCGTATTCACCTTGGAACCAATGTTCTGGGTGAATCGCATTCATTGCGAATTTACCTGCATTTGGATCAACAAACCAAGGTCGTGTGACTTCCCAAGCCTCAACCCAAGTCACAGGACCCTCTTGTGCCAGCGGGTGTTGGAATGGAAGGTCGTAACTGCGTCCATCTGGCGAAGGCCAGTGAGGCCGTGCCCCTGCACGCCATTGTTCAAGGTTCGGACCACCCTCGGCAACATGGCATCGCTCAACCTGTGCGAGGTGCATTTCAAGGCCCTTGAGGCACATGTCCAAGCAACGCCCAGAATCAACGCTCGACCAATCGCCCGCCTTACGTTCGTCCTTTTCCCATTCGACTTTCATATCATTCAAAGCCCGCGGCAGGTGAATCCCTAAGCGTTGTTGGGCCCATGTACGAAGTCCATCAAGGTCGTCTGGCCACATCTCTTCTGGCAAAGCCAATAAGCGATCTGCAGGCCAAACCATTCCCGTTTCACGCGATGGTACTCCGCTTTGGTCCAGAGGAATATTGGCTAATGTTTCCGCCGAAGCATTGGCTACAAGCAAGGCCGGTGTTTCCTGCAACATGCGGCAAAAAGCTTCTTCAACGGCTCGACCGACAAAGAGCACTGGGATTTGAGGCATCTTGAAGCGGCGTACTTTTTCGTAGAACCACAACCTTGGACATGAAGAGTACGCATTGACTTGACTGGCGCTTAACCGATTGAAAGGTCCAATCTCATCGACCTCAGGAACTGCAAGACGGACAGGCATAACTCGATGTCTTACACCGAGCCTTCTTAAACTCTAAGATGAATCTGTTTTGGACTTCAACGTGAGTCTGGTCTTTCTTGTGTCCATTCTCAATTGAGGCAAACCTGCTCGCCAGCCCAATTCTGCTGCCATGAGCTGGAGTTCATCGCCGGGACGAATCGACTCCATTTGTCCAGTGATGCTCGAACCGAAGGCAGCGATTTCGACGACGTGGTTGCCATCCCAGAGGTGCATTGAAAGCATGGTCCAAGGCTTTTCATCCAACCGGACTCCAGAGCGTTTCTGTAAACTCAGCACCACACCCTCAACGTTGGCACGGGTTCGAAGAAGTCCGAGCCGGGTGGTGTGAGCACTGAGATCTATGCCTTTTTCATCGAACCGCTGTTGAGCATCGCTTAACGAAAGCACCTCACTTTTGGCATCGAGGTACAGTCGAGGAGCACCACGCCAGACGCCTGGAAGGGCATCGAGGATGACAATGTCCCCTTTTGGACCTTCATGCAACTTTGGAAAAGATCCCGGTTCACTTTCTTCAACCGTCAACTGGACGCCGCCTGCAACCAGCATAGCACCTAAGACAGGTTCACTGAAGTGGTTTGGTAAAGGACCCCATGCACCCGTAAAAGAACCTTGGACGTTGACACGGTTCGGTATTTCTGAAAGGGTTTGACTTGGTGAAGTGATGTTCAGTTCTCGAATCGATGTGATGCTGTCGAGCAATTCATCGTTGGTGAAGGTGCCATCTTGATCCCGTGCTAGGCTGCACCAGTGGCAACCAGCAGCTTCGCCATCGCACGCATCTCCTGGAAGAGCAGGGAGAGCGACCGGGCCGGAACCCATGGTTTGCATCGCTTTATTGACCGAAAAGAATTCTTCTGTCATCGATGCGATTTCTTCGAGGGTCGGAGGTGTGTATTCAATCCGATGGGGTCCAGAGAGGTACCAGCCTTCCAAACCATCCACGAGCATGGTGTCGTGCGTCTCATGCCACAACCAGGCGTAGAATCGAAGTTGGTGCTGCAAGGAAGAAGCAAACCGAGATGTAGGATCTCCTGATTTGACATCAATCAAGCGTATCCGCCCATCCCAACGCATGACTAAGTCTAATTCGCCTGCAGCCCAACCACCTGGATGGTACAGTCGTTGAGGTTGATGAACCCGTGGATCTTTGACCCAAGGGCGAGCGATCTCCCAGGCTTCATGCCATGAAACAGGTGCGCCAGGGGCATTCCAAACCATCGGTTCATCTTTCGCCCATGTTCGCATTCCAAAACTTCGAACTTTTTCTGGAACTGGGAACTTAGGTTCGTCACCCCATGCCGGTGATGGAATCTCAAATGGTGCGTCGTCAGCACGGTAGCGTTCAACAAACGGGCCACCATGTTCGCTGTGGCACCGGTTGACTTCTTCCATGAACAACGTCATCCCCGATCTGAGTTTTTCTTCTAAGACTTCGACGTGAACATCGTCCCACGAAGACCCTTCGGCATGCCAAAGCGATGCTTGCCAGGCGGTCAAACCATCATCATAAGCCCGTTGTGCGGCCTCGGGTATTTTCTCGTTAATCCAAAGACTTAGCGATGTAAGTGAGTCTATGCTTGCATCTGGCCGATGCATGAATAAACCGCACAACTGATCTTCGATCACAATTCCCAACACCTGGGATGGGTTGGTTGGGCCAGAAAGCCCAAGTTTCCTCCCGAGGAACCATTGTCGCTGACATCGAAGAAACGTCGTCAATCCACTGGCAGAGATTCTGGATCTCGAGCGGCCTAATGGCCCTCCAAGTGGTGGATTTCCGACTGGCATAATCTCACCATTACCTCAGTGTTCAAAGGAATAGAAATCCCCAATTTCACGTTGCTCTCGATCTTTGCGGCTTGCAGGCTTATTGATTCGAGGGCGCTTTGAATCATGGTCTCGACGGAATGTGATGTTGACGCTTTGAAGGAAACGATTCATCCCTTCTCGAAGTCGGAACGGGCCTTTCGCAGAACCTTGTACCGCACCTTCGCCTTCGAACACGAGCAACGAGTCACTTACGATGTCGATGAAATATACGTCATGGTCAATCACAAAGGCTGATTTGTCATTCGTTTCCATCGTTTTGCGGATCGCTTTGGCAGCGACCATACGAGCGTTTGCATCAAGGTGAGCCGATGGCTCATCGAACAGATACAGGTCTGCATCGCGGCCCAGGCAAATGGCAATTGCAACCGCTTGGCGCTCACCACCTGAGAGTTTCTTCACTCGCTTCGGTAGCAATTTATCTACGCCAAGAGCACGAATCACGGTGACATTGAATTCACCAGAACGCCACTTTGAACCCATTTCGGTGTCGAGCCAAAGTTGGACGCTTCCATCAAAGTCAGCAGTCACATGTTGTGGTTTGTACGAAATTGTTGCGCCGTCGGAGACCCAGCCAGCATCGTAATCGAGTTCACCTGCAAGGATCTTGATCATGGTGGATTTCCCAGTCGCATTGGGTCCTACAACGCCTACGACCTCTGAGCGATGAACGGAACCTTTTCCGGTCCTCAGAGTGAAATCTCCAAGCTTCTTTTCGAGGTCGCCCCATTCGAGAACGGTGCTCCCAAGCTCATTTGATCGTTCGTAGTGCTTCAAAAATTTAATTGGTTTGTCGCGGATACGTACATTCTCTTCCGCCAAAAATCCATCCAAATAAGCGTTGATAGCGGTGCGGGTCGAACGAGAGGGCGTAAAGATCCCATACGCACCCTTCTCTCCATAAACGATGTGAACCAAATCACATAGAACATCCAGAATAGCCAAATCGTGTTCGACGACGAGAACCCGTTTGCCCTTTTCGGCCAATGCCTGTAGGATCAACACCATTCGCATCCGCTCGTAAATATCGAGGTAGGATGATGGTTCATCGAAGAAATAGATATCCGCTTCTTTGAGCAAGGTCGCACAGATTGCAACCCGTTGTAACTCACCACCTGAGAGAACGCCAAGTTTACGCCCAAGAATATGCGTGATTCCAAGCTGCTCAGAGAGTGTATCGATCTCATTTCTGTCATCGACCCTCTCGAGGAGTTCTCGAACTTCACCATCAAACACTTTGGGTAATTTGTCAATGTGTTGAGGTTTGACCGAAATCGTCACTTTACCTTCTGAAACTAAGCCGAGATAGTCCCGAAGTTCACCGCGTGGGAACATTGTGATGACATCCTCCCAATCAGGTGGGGGGTTTTTCCAATCTCCAAGGTTTGGTCGAAGGGATCCCGAAAGGTGCTTGATGGCAGTCGATTTACCAATTCCGTTTGGACCAAGTATCCCGACAACCTGACGTTTCCGAGGTGCAGGGAGGCGAAAGAGACGAAAACCATTCAATGAGAACTGATGAATCATGTCGGTATCGAGTTCTTCAGGGAGATTGATGATTTTGACCGCGCCATCCGGGCATAGCTTAGCTCGGATAAGGCACGGTGGGCAAGCAGACTCAAGGATCTTACAGTGATCTTCGTAGACTTGAATGCATTCGCCACCACACAATCCTGCATACTTTTGCAAGTACTTGAATGCGTTACTGTTCGGTTTGCAACGCTCTTGAAGAAGGATTGCGACTCTCATGAGACCAATTCCCTAAACAAGAAAAGAAAGGTGTGAGGTGAATCGGGGACGCAGATAAAGACGTGATTCAACTGTTGATGATTCATCTTCTGACCTCCGTTGTTTGCTGTATCAGTGGCTTCACTTCTATCTTAAGGAACTCTCGCCCAATAAGCCACAACAAACAGAGGTTTGTTCGACATTGGGCTAAGCCCAATGAATTTCAAATGAGACCCTTGAGGTGCTCGTGTCCTTTGATGAGACGGATGGTGCATGGGGTTGGGAATTTCATGCTGGCCTTTCGCAATGCATCACGGGCAGTCAAGTAGAATTCTGGATTCACTTGCAGTGAGATCACACGTTGTCCACGCTTGACACGTGCTGCTGTACCAACGTTCTTTCCAAATGCACAGCGCATTCCTTGAGAGACACGGTCTGCACCTGCACCGGTTGCTTGCTTGTTTTCACGAAGCACATGGTGAGGGAAGGTGTGGACCCGGAGAGCATATCCTTGTGTGCCAGCGAGCTTTCGGATGGTCGAATTGGAGATGACACGGGCCGCTTCGAGGGCGGTGTGGCGAATCTGAACGTTGTTATTGGAACGAAGTTCAAGGATGACGGGGAACTTGCCTGTCTCCGCAGCAACACGGTTTCCGACGTGGTACTGGTGGATTCTGTTGTTCGGGACACCGCCAATAAACTTACGTCGTGTGTAAGCAGGTCCTTTGAGTCGGCGATACATGGATGCTGGTTTGCGTGCCATAATTAAATCTCCAAGCAACCTTGCGACCGATGGTTCCTTTATCATCTCTCCGCCTCGGCACATGCGGACGTTTTAGCACGATGTCCGAACTGAACCCCTCCGATTCAAGGAGACAAAAGCATTCATGTGCTCCATTCGTTTGTTTCTCTTCATGGCGAAGGGATGGCGGGGATACCTCGAGGAAGAATCCGAATTCCAATGGATTGCCATGGCCGGATTTTTGGTCTTTATTCTGCTCGGAGCAGTTGCTATTCAAGGCACGAGCAACCTCCCTGGCGTTGAAGTCGGATCCAACAACGCAACCCATGAAGGGGCTCGGGTCCTCGACATCACCTACACCTCCGATAATTCATTCACGGCAACGATCGTCACGTCTGACGGGGTTGAACTCTACCAGCAGCCTGACAGCAACTCTGCCATAGAAATCATCAGCGCCTCCAACGGAGTCGGCGCAGACAACATCCAGTTCCTGACAACCCTCGAAAATGGTAACACGGTGATTTCACCCTCGAAAAATACCCTTCAAGTGATCCATTCCCTCGAGAACGAAGCGAGCCAAGAACCCCTCATTTCAACCATTGAAGTGGACGACTCAACTGGGAACTTCAGCATAATTGACTTGGCTGAGACCTCACATGCAGATGGCACTTCGTGGATGATGGTTACGAAGGAAGGAACGGAAAGCACCCTGCGTGGTTTAGGGGTCATCGGCGACGGTGCGTCTTCAGCAAACAGCATTGGTAACTCGATGTCCGCAAGTTCCCTTTCCCCAGCAATGCCGAACAGCGCCGATGTTGTTTGGCAAAATGTTGCCGCCCTGAAGGGAGACCTTTGGGTCGCATCAGGATACATGTCCTACGCCGCCACCGGTCAAGGGTCAAGCCCAGCAAGCCCAAACATCGTACCAGTTGTTGCAGTGATCAAGTGGAGCGCTGGAACCGTTGCACCAACAGTCGAAACAATGCACACCGGAGAAGGAGGCGCCTTCCACACCTTGCTCGAACTCAGCGACTCAACGGTGTTCGCTGCTGGAACAGACGGCAGCACCCACATTGATGCAACTGGGAAAATGAACCACTATGAAGCAATCAGTGTCACAGCTGTTGCTGATGACCTCGATCGTGTTTGGTTGTTCGGCAACGTTGGAAGCGAAACGATTCACAGAATCTCAAACGGAGAATCCGAGATGCTTTCACTCTCACGCCCCCTTACATTCCAAGCTGAAGCAAGTGGCTTTGGCACCCATTTGATCTTCTTGCATGGTGTTGATGATTCTGGCGAGGTCAAAACAATGACCATCGATACAACAGCGGCAGGCTCTATAGAGAGCGGGCGGGGCTTTTTGAACTTCATGTTTATGGCCGTATTCACGACCACAATGCTGGTGATGGCATGGACGGTAAGCAACCGTTTCCGAACCTTCCAACGCCGATGAAAGAATCGCTTGGAACCCACGAGAAATCACCATCTCCATACCATCGTGTCGAGAACCTTCATTTGCTCTCGGCCACGACCGAAAACTCTAGCGGAAGCAAGGAGGCCGAGGTGCATGACAAAACGGGGCATGATGGACCAATTTATGGACATCAAGGCGGAACACCCAGACTCCGTTTTATTTTTCAGAATGGGTGACTTTTACGAACTCTTTCACGAAGATGCTGTTACCGGCTCTGAAGTGCTTGGTTTGGCTCTCACTTCCCGGGACAAGAAAGCAGATGCACCCATCCAGATGGCTGGATTCCCTTGGCATGCCCTCGAGGACAACATTCGAACCATGCTGCGGTCAGGGCACAAAGTCACGGTGGCTGAACAGGAAAAAGAACTCAGAGAGGGCGCGAAGTTGCTCGAACGTATTGTCACTCGAGTCTACACCCCCGGAAGCCTGTATGAAGAATCCTTACTCGGTAGCGATGATCGCTCACTTCTCGTCAGTATTTGCCTGGCAAAGGAAACACTCGGCATTGGAATCATCGATGCTTCAACCGGCCAGGCATGGGCTTCAAGCCTTGAAGGGGATGACCGATTTTCTCGAGCGCTTGATGAGGTGCTACGCTGGCGCCCAACCGAAATTGTAGTCTCGCCAAAGGACGCAGAAGATGCGACACTGCGCGCCTTATTCACACACCTCGATGGTGTCACCATCAGCCAACATCGAGCCAGTGATTCAAAGCGAAGAGACCGCCTCACCAAGGTCCTCAAAGTCGCCGATTTAGGTCACATCGACCTCGATAGTGCTCCCTTGGCGTTGGCAGCAGCAGGGCTAGCAGCAGACTACCTCGCCTCAATGCATCTCACAGACGAAGTCCCACTGCGGGACCTTGAGGTCATGGAAGAGAACGCTCATCTTGTTCTTGATCAAACCACCTTGAGGAACTTGGAATTAACCTCAACGCTTGCCGGCGAGTACGAGGGGAGCCTCCTCTCAACACTGAATGCTTGCCGAAGTGCCATGGGTCGTCGGTTGCTCAAGACATGGATTCTTCGCCCCCTCGCCGATTTGCAAGCAATCGCAGCACGCCATGACGCAGTCGGAGCCCTTTCGCGCTCGGCTCGCAGGCTTGACGGATTGCGAGAAGCCCTCAAAGGACTTCGGGACATGGAACGGCTCGCCACCCAATTGGCATACAACCGTTCGAATGGTCGTGACTTGTTGGCCGTCGCTGATGCCTTGGAACGAATGCCAGCAATCATCAACCTCTGCTCCGAAACAAAAAACCCGCTTCTGCTCCACCTTTCATCGGACCTCAATGCTCTGCAAGAAACAGCCGAGAACATCAGAAGAACCCTTGTCGAGGAACCACCGCTTAGTGTTCGAGATGGCGGATTGCTTCGCCCTGGATTTGATTCGAAGGTCGATGCTTTGCGTGAGACTGCTGCATCGGGCCATACATGGTTTGCAGAATTGGAAACCAAACTCAAGAAAGAATTGGAAATACCTTCACTTAAAGTGAGAATGAACCGACAAATTGGTTGGTTCATTGAAGTCACGAAGATCAATGAATCAAAAACGCCAGAACACTGGAAGAGAAAGCAACAAATGACCAATGGTTCGAGGTACGTCACCGATGAATTATTGCAGCGCGATGATGCCTTGTTGACTGCAGATACCAAGTCGAAGGAATTGGAGTACCGGGCGTTTATTGACCTACGAGAAACATGCAGAACTGATGCGCAAACCTTGGCGCAAATTGCCGGCAAGGTTGCTGCAATCGATGTACTGCAGTGTTTTGGAACCATTGCTCGGACGCGAGCATGGAATCGCCCTGAAATGGTGGAATCGGGCATCATTCGAGCTGAAGGCGCACGTCACCCGGCCCTTGAG
>Ga0308011_10001506_pt1 | contig 10498 bp, 8 predicted proteins | sample Neamet177_FD_203144 | JGI IMG/M metagenome (GOLD analysis project Ga0308011, IMG submission 203144) | Marine microbial communities from water near the shore, Antarctic Ocean - #177 | ecosystem: Environmental > Aquatic > Marine > Unclassified | place: Southern Ocean | collected 2014-07-25
CATCTTGAAGTGGGATGGGTATATCAGGGCAAGACGCTCAATTGACCAATAGCTATCTATTGGGATTGAGAACAACGGCGCACTGGAACATTTAAACCAGTACAAGTGAGCAATAATTAAATGGAATGGGTATAACGGTTTCATAAATGTCAGGCACAAAAAAAGCGCCAATTGGCGCTTTTTTTACGTTTACTTCAAGTAAGTAGTAATTACTTCTTACTAAGTGAAGCGAAACGTTTGTTGAATTTATCAACACGACCACCGGTCTCAGCAGCTTTCTGCTTACCAGTATAGAACGGGTGACAAGCTGAACATACGTCTAAGTGAATGTCTTTACCTGAAGTAGAACGTGTAGTGATAACGTTGCCACAAGAACAAGTAGCTTTAAAGTCAACATAATTAGGATGGATATCTTTTTTCATAGGAACCTCGATCTCTTTTATAAGAGAAAATGGGCGCATCGCCACTTAGTCATTTACTTATTGTTAGTCTTGCAAGAAGTTACTTTATTAAGCGCATTCTATTAAAAATAACTGAAATACCAAGCACCATACGTAGTTAAAAATTAATGGTGGCGAATAGTAAAGGATAGCCTAAGTAACTGCAACATAAATCAGCTTAAACGGACTAAAAAAGGGCATATAAGTATTATTTAGTAAGAAAGCATCAATGTTACTTGGCAGCATTCATTACGATAGGCAAAATAGTGCCAACAATTACTCTCCATGCTAGCGAATAAAGTGCCTGAATACATTCAAGTTGCTATTCCTGTCCCTATGCGACAGCTATTTACTTATCAAGTACCAGAATCACTCAACTCACCCGCGATAAAAGTGGGTGAACGTGTTGCTGTTCCTTTTGGTTCGCGACAAGTGATAGGCTTAGTAATAGATGAGCAAGCTCAATGCGACTTTGATGTCACTAAAGTTAAAAGCATTAGCGGGCGATTAAATGACAACTTTAATTTAAGCCAGTCCTTGGTTAGTTTTTTACAAACCTGCGCACATTATTATCATCATCCTGTTGGTGACGTTTTTCAACAAGCATTACCTGTATTACTTCGAAAAATAGAGAATATTACCTTAACGCCCCCTATGGTATGGCAAGCACAATCTTCAAATGAAGACAGCGAAATGGTATTAGCTAAACTAGAGAAAAAAGCAGCGAAGCAATATGCGCTCTATCAAATAATAAAAAATCATCATGGCATTAGTTGGGTAGAGCTTCGTACGTTGGGGTATAGCAAAGCGCAGTTAAACGCGTTGCAAGCTAAAGAACTCATTATAGAAGAAGAGCAATTAGCCACTCAGTTTTCTTGGCAAGATGACACTCTGAACAAATCTGACAAATTACTGCTTTCAAGTGAACAAGCGATTATTGTCAGTGCTATCAACCATTCTCTAGGAGAGTTTTCTTGTCACCTCATTGATGGTGTAACGGGCAGCGGTAAAACCGAAGTTTATTTACAAGCAATGGAAGCCGTACTTGCCAATAATCAACAAGTGTTAGTAGTAGTGCCAGAGATTGGCTTAACTCCGCAAACTTTAAACCGTTTCGAGCAACGTTTCAATGTGCCTATTTCATTACATCATTCAGGCTTAAACGATAAAGAGCGTTTAGCCACCTGGCTAAGTGCACAACAAGGTAGTGCCGCTATTGTCATAGGTACGCGTTCAGCCATTTTCACTCCTTTACATAATCTTGGTTTAATCATCATTGATGAAGAACATGACTCATCATTAAAACAACAAGACAGTTTTCGTTACCATGGTCGAGACATGGCAATTTTACGCGCTAGGCAACTTGATATTCCCATTGTATTAGGTAGCGCTACGCCAAGCTTTGAGTCTTTACAAAATGCTTTATCTGGAAAATATAGTTACCACCAACTCCATAATAGAGCCGGTAAGAGCATTAAAGCAAAAATAGCCCTGATTGATATGAACCAACAACAAGTTGAATTTGGCTTGTCTGGCACACTTAAACATGAAATGAAGCAAACCTTAGCCCGCGGTGAGCAAGTTTTATTGTTTTTGAATAGACGAGGTTACGCGCCGGCAATTAACTGTCAAGAATGTCATTGGCTTGCCGATTGTCAGCGTTGCGACAAACCTTATACATTGCACCAAAAACAAGGTCTGCTAATTTGTCACCATTGTGGTAGTCAAAAACGTATTCCCCCACAATGTCCTAGTTGCGGAAGTGTTCGTATTGCGCCATTGGGACAAGGTACCGAGCAATTAGAATATCGTTTAGAAGAGTTATTTCCTGATAGTTCTATTGTGCGTATTGATAGAGACAGTACTCGAAAAAAAGGTGAGTTAGCAAAATTACTTCAAGAAGTTAGTGATAAAAAACATCAGCTACTTGTCGGTACGCAAATGCTAGCGAAAGGACATCACTTTCCTGACGTTACTTTGGTTGCCGTATTAGATGTTGATGGCGCATTATTTAGTTTTGATTTTCGCGCCAGTGAACAAATGGCGCAATTACTCATTCAAGTTGCCGGACGTGCGGGGCGAGCCAGTAAACCAGGAAAAGTTTTAGTACAAAGTAACTTTGTTGATCATCCTCTATTGCAAGATCTAGTACACAATGGTTACCACCACTTTGCTCACCAAGCGCTTACTGAACGTAAACAGGCACGACTGCCACCCTTTACTTTCCAGGCATTGCTGCGAGCTGATGCAAACTACCCATCTTATCCTGAAAAGTTTTTACGTGAATTAACCATTCAACGGATAACGGGTTGTGAATTCGCAGGCCCTGTGCCAGCAGCCATGGAGAAAAAAGCAGGTAAATTTAGATACCATTTAATCATTCAATCAAAGTCACGAAAAGAATTACACCGTGGGATATTACAACTATTGGCACAGATACCAAAAAATGAGTGGCAGAGTAAGGTTCGTTGGAGTTTAGACATAGACCCTATCGATCTTAATTGGTAACACTCCCGTTGTAATAATTAGCAGTCATTAATAATAAAAGCCCAAGGTAATCGTGTTTTTTCATGCTAGCTCGGTTACACTAGCTAAAATTTCATTGTAGTGACCTTCCCCTTTTCATGGCTAATCAAGATTACATTTCTCGTCCCCCGGTAAAAAAGAAAAAAAATAATCGTCGTGGCAAAAAACCAATTAAAAAAACTACCACTATGTCACTTAAGGCAAAGTTGATTAGTTTATTACTCCTAATATTAATTGGGGCTTTTTCTTACGGACTCTGGTCATTAAAGACAGACCCTAGTACTAAAACACCGTTAAATGACTCAATAAAAAAGGTTGTGAAAGTAGAAGCAGCAAAGAAGGAAAAAACCTTACCTGAGCCTCCTAAAGAAAAATGGACTTATGTAAAAGATTTAGAAAACCAAGATATTGATGGTGGTAAATATACGGTTGAAGAAAAAGGCCCCTATAAAATGCAATGTGGCTCATTCAAAACTCAAAAACAAGCAGAAACATTAAAAGCCAGAATAGCTTTTGTTGGGTTAGAGGCACAAATAAAAAGCGTATCCGGCCAAAATGGCACTTGGCATAAAGTATTTTTAGGTCCATACCCGCGTAAACGACTTGCTGAAAATGATAAACATAAGCTCAAACGTAACAATATTAATTATTGTCAAATTTGGTTATGGCGATAATTAATATTTAATACTCTCCTTGAAAAAACACTAAAGACCCCAATTACATTAACATTAGATAATCATCAACGAATTGAGTTTAAACGAGGTTAATGTGACTACTATTGTTTCAGTAAGACGTAATGGAAAAGTGGCTATCGGCGGAGATGGGCAAGTATCACTTGGCAATACCGTAATGAAAGGTAATGCCCGTAAAGTTCGCCGTTTATATAATGGTAAAGTACTGGCTGGTTTCGCAGGCGGTACTGCAGATGCTTTTACTTTATTCGAACGTTTTGAAAGTAAACTCGAACAGCACCAAGGTCATTTAACTAAAGCGGCAGTAGAGCTCGCTAAAGATTGGCGTAGTGATAGAGCGTTAAGAAAACTTGAAGCCTTATTAGCTGTAGCTGATGAAACCGCCTCATTAATTATTACCGGTAATGGTGATGTTATTCAACCAGAGCATGACCTCATTGCCATTGGCAGTGGTGGAAACTTTGCTCAATCAGCTGCTACAGCCCTTCTAGAAAATACCGATTTAAGTGCCAAAGAAATAGTAGAAAAATCATTAACTATTGCTGGCAATATCTGTGTTTTTACCAATCAAGAACAGACAATCGACGAACTATAACCCTTAATAAAACTAGATTAATGTAATGCCTAAGTATGAGTAAGATACTCCTTAGGTAATAAGAGGAATTAATAATGTCATCTATGACCCCACGTGAAATTGTCCATGAATTAGATAGCCACATTGTTGGCCAAAGTGACGCCAAACGCGCAGTTGCTATCGCGCTTAGAAACCGCTGGCGTAGAATGCAGCTTAATAAAGATTTACGTAATGAAGTTACCCCTAAAAATATATTAATGATTGGGCCAACAGGTGTTGGTAAAACTGAAATAGCGCGCCGTTTAGCAAAACTTGCTCATGCTCCGTTTATTAAAGTTGAAGCAACCAAATTCACAGAAGTGGGTTATGTAGGTAAAGAAGTAGAAACAATTATTCGTGACCTTGCCGACATGGCAATAAAAATGGTTAAAGAGCAAGAGATGGATCGTGTTAAACATCTTGCTGAAGAAGCCGCTGAGGAACGTATTTTAGATGTACTTTTGCCTCCTGCTCGTGACAATTTTGGTAATGATGAAGAAAGCGGAAATACCAATACTCGTCAAATTTTTCGTAAAAAATTACGCGAAGGTCAATTAGACGATAAGGAAATTGAACTTGATTTAGCAGCCCCACAAGTTGGTGTTGAGATCATGGCACCTCCTGGTATGGAAGATATGACCTCACAACTACAAAGCATGTTCCAAAACATGTCTAGTGAGAAAACGAACAAACGTAAGCTTAAAATTAAAGATGCTTTTAAAGCTTTACAGGAAGAAGAAGCGGCTAAAATTGTTAATCAAGATGACATCAAGCAAAAAGCGATTGATGCAGTAGAACAAAATGGCATTGTTTTTATCGATGAAATTGACAAAATTTGTAAACGTGCTGATAACTCAGGCGGTGGCGATGTTTCACGTGAAGGGGTACAGCGAGATTTATTACCTTTAGTTGAAGGTTCAACGGTAAGCACCAAACACGGCATGATTAAAACTGATCATATTTTGTTTATAGCTTCAGGTGCTTTTCAAATGACCAAACCATCAGACCTTATACCAGAATTACAAGGTCGTTTGCCGATTAGAGTTGAATTACAAGCATTAACCGCTGATGATTTTGTTCGTATTTTAACTGAACCTTTTGCTTCGCTTACTGAGCAGTATATCGCATTACTTGCTACCGAGGGTGTGTCGGTAACCTTTACTGATGATGGTATTAAAGCTATTGCTGATTCAGCTTGGCAAGTTAATGAGACTACCGAAAATATCGGTGCTCGTCGCTTACATACAATGATGGAACGTTTAGTTGAAGATTTATCGTTTAATGCGGATCAACGCAGTGGCGAGACGATCAGCATAGATGAAACTTATGTAACTAAAATATTAAGTGAAGTTGTTAAAGATGAAGATTTAAGTCGCTTTATTCTTTAATCGATTTTTACTTTAAACGATTTGTACTTTAAACGATTTGTACTTTGTGATTGTTAATCTGGTTAGAACCCTTAACTTAACCAGATTAATTAAATAAAAAAGTTAGGTTTACAGCAATGAAAATAACCCAATTTATTGTAGATAATACAGCCCATAATCTAACAATTGAGTTTACCGAAAGTCTTGATGTAAAAGCTAAGATTAATGATGCTCAACTAAGCTTTGAGTATTTGCGTATTAGCTCGCCAGAGGCCTCTGGACAAAAAAACAAGTCAGGAGTTGCACAAGTCACCTGTCACAAGAAAGGTGTTGCCCTAATCAATATAGAAAGCGTTGCTAAGCATGGCTATCGCTTAATATTTGATGATGGTCATCAGGCTATTTATAGTGACGAATATCTCCAAATATTAACGACTGAGTTCGATGTACGTTGGCCGCAATATTTAGCAGACCTTAAAACTAGTGGTCATTCCCGTGAAGCCATGATTGATTTTAAGCAGTTATAAAGGTGCTGGTTTTATACTTTCTCAAGAAGCTCTCGATATACAAAGCTAACGTTAACAACGTTTAAATTTAATAGATAGATGGTTTAGCTTCAGGAGGAATTGACTCTGGGTGTTGTAAATACCACCTTTCTAACCAAATTTCTATTTCTTCAGGCACTATTCCTGGGTGAATAATATCACCTTGAATCAACTCTCCGCCCATAGCAATATAAGCTTCAGATGCTTCATGTCTGTCTATATCGGTGCCAACAAGTGCTATTTTCATACTGCGAGTTAAATTAACAAGTGAGTTGGTGATAGCCTTATCTACTCGATTACTACTATCGTTGGTTAATGACTGACAATTTATTTTAAGTTGGTGAATCGCCATTTTCCTTACGTAACGTAAAGACTCATAACTTCCCGAAAAATTAGCGATTGAAATATTTATATCTAACGACTTAAGCTGGTCAATAATCATTTTAATCCGATCACTAGCGCTGAGCAGGACAGTCTCAGTTAGTTCTATCATTAAATATTTACCTGAAATATCATGTTTTTGTAACTGTTTTTCTATATAGTCAACGAGATCTACTTCAAATAAAACGTCACTCGACAACGTGACTGAAATACGTTGATATACTCCAATCCCATGTAGCGTAGCAAGGGTTGAAAGTGCTTTGTTCAGCATGAACTTTGTCAATGCATGTAACTCGCCACTCTGCTCCGCAAGCTCTACAAAGTCAGGTAATCCTAATGGTTTTTCCAATTCATTTTCATACCAATGTATCTTTAATTGAAAACCGACTATATTGTGATTTTTAATATTTACTTGTGGTTTTAGGTAACAAAACAAGTTTTCGTCTTGTACGTCTTGACGAAACGTCTCCATTCGCGCCAATAAAGCTTGGTTGTATAAAATACTGCTATTATCAAAATAACTAACGTGTTGATCTACCTTTAAACCGTTAAGTAAAGCATCTCCCGCATGAGCAATTATTTCATCAAAATCATTGCCATTTTCTCCTGATATAGCAATACCAAAAGCAAGTTCAAAATTTAATGAAAAGCTTTTAAAGCTCATAGCATCAGGTACGGCTTCCGATAACTGATCACAGACTTGATTGAGCATACTCTTATCATCAAAGCGGTTATCAGTTAAATTATAAAAAACTACAAATTGTAGGCTTTGTAAACGAGCAATGCGGACAGGATCAGGGTTAAGAGCAAAGCTTAACAAATTGGTATTATTTACTGTTTTTTGCTGTAAACAGTACGCTAGTTGCAATAATAACAAATCAGAATTATGGTAGCCAATCAAACTATTAACTTGTTGAAAATTTATTGGTTTAAAAACAATAGCAGCATAACGTTGTCCTGCTCCTGACTTGATAGCCGATTCAAAAGCTTTTGAAGCTTGCTGTGCTGTTGGTAAGTTAGTTGCTGGATCATGGGTGTATGAAAAAAGCTCTTCAACGCTAATTGTTTCACTATTATGATTCAAAGAATCAGAAGTGAACAGCCTAGAAATAAAGTACAAAGCCAATACCGTAACGGCAATAACTACGATAACGTAGCTAATGATAGCAATAATACTTAATGGAAGTTGATCACTGTAGAGTTGAGAAAAAAGTGCAGATACAGCAATAATCACAATTAACATTATAAATAATAAAAAATATTTGGGGTTAAAACGACTCATATTTAACCGCCTTCTTAGGTAATTTAGACAAAGTAATATGCCACACTAATCAAAATGGAAGCTTTTGTAAAGGTTACTATAACGTTAACGAAGCGTTATTTTTAGGTAAGTAGCTGTTTTATCTGTTTTAGTTGAAAAATTTTAATAATAATCTTCAATAGTTTTCAGTCGCCCTTTCTTTCCGGCATTCCCTAAAGATAAAACTGTAATGATTGATTAATGAAGCAGTCAATTCTATGCGTGATAGTTGCTCATTTTCACTTTCTTTCGCATGAGTTTTTAAGCGTCGTATTATTGCTTTACTATACTATTGTTGTCGTAAAAAAGAGCAATAGATGCAACTAACATGTGGCTTTTATTACCGGTACTAAGATTTCACGTTTTTGCGTTATTGGCTTTCTCCGTAAAATGCCTGAATGATAAAAGATTATCAAGGCCCCTTAGACTGATTAACTGGCTCGACATTCACAGATTCAGCAATGCGTGCCAAAAAGAGATAGGGATCTATATCTTTAAAACCTGGTGTATTTAACGAGTATTTCATCGTGACTGAGAAATTCCCTAAGTTTGCAAAAGATCTGGCATTAATAGTTTGGACGAGTTTACTCAAGTTTTCATCAACCTCTTGTTTATTTTGATGCTCAAATAAGAGCAGATACTCACCTTCATTTAACAATCCCGCATAGTCAAACTCAGCTATCTGTTGATTTATTACATTCGCTATATCCTTCATTACCTCATTTATTGTTTTACTATTGAAATGGAAAAGTAACTCCTCCCAATTATCAATAAGAAGATAGCCCACACTCAATGGGTATTGGAAGCGTCGAGCTTTTTTAAAGGATGACTGATAATGGAGTTTAGTCTTCATTGGCCCTGTCAGAGAATAACTCGGCTTTTCAGCCTCTTCATACGCTTTATTTATTTTTTGTGCTCTAAATCGAATAAGAAGACCAAATACAAGAAGTAATAATATGAGAACTACAGAAGATAAACTAATAATAATGACCCGCTGATTTTGATACTTATCAATAAAACTACTCGATAGCTTACTATTTTCGGCCAACCTTACAGCAATTTTTTTAGATTCCTCAATAGGTTCATGTTGCGCCATTCCGCCAATGGTTAGATGGGATACACTGTTCACTATGTTAGACGCTTTTTTATTTGACTTAAATTTTTCGAGTAATACTTGGCTGTGCTTCATGAGCCAACGATAGGCCAACCGGTAATCTTTTTGTTCAAAATACATCTCAGCAAGCATACGATAAAAACCTGAGTACTCATGTGAAATGTCTGTACCTTTAAGTAACTTAACTACTTCTATTAATAATACGTATGCTTCTTCTGTTTCGTTGATTTCTAGCTTAACCTTAGCCAATATAACCGAACTTTCTATCCTGTTAGAAAGCATATTATGCTGATAAAATATTTTACTTGCTTGCTCTAAGTGAGGTCGTGATTTTTCAAAATATTTTTGTTTAAGCAATACAATACCTAACCCTTTCTCTGCGTAGGCTATATTAATAGGTGCTTTTTTACTCTCTGCTGCTTTTTTAGCTTCCCAAAAAGCAGTATATGCATCATCAAAGCGCTCTAAATAAAAGTAGGCATACCCTAAATATAAATAGGTTTGGTCTATATTCATTTTTTGATCCATTTCGAATCTTAATTTTAATATTTTTAATTGCATGCTCAGTGACGTTTGATAATCACTTAATTGATAATAAGCCAGCGCTAATATATTTAGTAACTCAATGTGCTCTGTAAGTGCACTTTTGCTAATACCTTGTTCAACTTTCTGTAAGTCTTCTAAAGCCTGTTGGTGCTTTCCTAGCATTGTAAACGCAACACTGCGATAACTCAGAGACAGTAAGTTATACTTAGCATTAAGGTTTAAACTACTTTCTTTTACTAATAGCTGAGTCAAATCAAGCAATCGCTTGTACTCTTCTTTAACTACATACACTTCAGCTAATTTTAATAAGAGTGATAATCTTATCGTTTTATCTAGGCTATTAGCTGCTAAGCCTTTTTCTGAAAATAGTAAAACGTTATTAATATCACCTTGATTACTAGCAACTTTAGCAGAGAGTAAAAATATTTTAGCAACAACATCATTTGAGTAATGCTGTTGATTATTAGTGATTTTTTCAAGTAAATTTTTCACAGTGTCGCTATGCAACATTTCATTATTAATCTTTAGAAGCTGCTGCACTTGGTTACTCAATAATATTTGTTCAGATGAGGCATTTGCAGAAACATTTATTGTCATAAACAACAAAAATAGAACAGTTTTAACGGGAGAAACGATAAAAGAAAATAATTGTCTACTAGACATGATTACACCATTAATGATTAAAAACAGAGTATTGGGATTTATCCCATATTATTAATTACTACTTTTACCCTAAAAATGTAAATAAAAATAGTCATTTATGTTTACATTGATAGAATTTATCCTATAATGATCTTGTTAAGTATAAAAGCTTGATAAGGGCAAATCTAATGAAAATTAGAGACGCAAAGTTACCGGTCTAATGGGAAACCTATGACAGCGGGACTGCCAAGTGTAGATATAGTGGGGGCTTATCTTATTTTGATAATTCACTGTCTGTTTTCTTCCGTTTTCTTTGCGGGGGGGGGGGGGGG
>Ga0308011_10001511_pt1 | contig 10481 bp, 5 predicted proteins | sample Neamet177_FD_203144 | JGI IMG/M metagenome (GOLD analysis project Ga0308011, IMG submission 203144) | Marine microbial communities from water near the shore, Antarctic Ocean - #177 | ecosystem: Environmental > Aquatic > Marine > Unclassified | place: Southern Ocean | collected 2014-07-25
GTACCGTACAAACCCTTTGAGTACCCAGAGTACTATACTGAGGGATGGCTTAAACAAGCTCAAGCATTCTGGTTGCATACCGAAATATCTATGTCAAGTGACATTAAGGATTGGAACGAGAAATTAAAACCAGAAGAAAAAAATTTAGTTGGCAATATCTTATTAGGTTTTGCTCAGACTGAATGTGCTGTGTCTGATTATTGGACACAAAAAGTTGTAGGTTGGTTTCCAAAACACGAGATTCAACAAATGGCAATGATGTTTGGTTCGCAAGAAACAATACATGCAGTAGCTTATAGTTATTTAAATGAAACACTTGGCCTTGAAGACTTTGAAGCGTTCTTACAAGATGAAGCCACAATGAAACGCTTTGATAATTTAGTTAGTTATGACGGAAATAAACCTAGTGGAATTGCAAGAAGCCTTGCTATATTTAGTGCCTTTGCTGAAGGTGTTAGCCTTTATTCTGCCTTCGCTGTTCTATATTCTTTTCAACTCAGAAATCTGTTAAAAGGAGTAGGACAACAAATGAAATGGAGTGTGCGCGATGAGTCGTTGCACAGTAAGATGGGTTGTACACTTTTTCGTCATATGTGTGAAGAAGATAGTAATTTATTAAAAGATTGTGAAAAAGACATATTGGATGCAGCCTCAGCAATGCTTGAAGCAGAAGAAAACTATATTGACAAAATGTTTGAGCTTGGAGACATCGAAAACCTTAAAGCCTATGACCTTAAACAATTTATCAGAAAAAGACTCAACGAAAAAATCTATGAGCTCGGGTACGAGCACCACAGGGAATACTTTAAGTTTGACGAAACTGGAGCAAAAGCTCTTAATTGGTTCTACCATCTTACCGGGGGGCTCACTCATACTGATTTTTTTGCTGTTAGGCCTACTGATTACTCGAAGGCTAACGAAGGAGAAGATTTTGAAGATATTTGGTAAATATTAAATATAATTTAATTAAATTAATATGAAAGAAAGTACATTAATAGAAATGAATAAAAAAGTAGATTCTTTAATTAGAGTTTCACAAAAACTTATACACGAAATTCAACAAATAGATACACTAGCAAGAGGTACTATAACAGCATTACAAATGTTTGTTGGTGAAAAAGACTGGAATAAGCTAGTAGAAAAAATGAAAAAACAAGAAGAAGCTAGAGCAAAAAAAGAATCATCAACAGAAAAGAAATTAGACTTAAATGTGGAATAATGAATGGATTAAAGGAGAAGATTATCCTACTTGGGGTAATACTGATGTATATAAAAAAACAATTAGTGGAGGATATTTACTTCAAGGTGAGTCGCCAAAAGAAGCCTATGTGCGAGTTTCAAAAGCTGTGGCACGGCGTCTCTATAAGCCTGAGTTAGCAGATACATTTTTTGAATACATATGGAATGGCTGGTTGTGTTTAGCATCACCAGTTCTTTCTAACACTGGAACAGATAGAGGTTTACCTATCAGTTGTTTTGGTATTGACGTTGCTGATAGTATAAGCGATATAGGTACTAAAAACTTAGAGATGATGCTACTTGCTAAGCACGGCGGCGGAGTAGGTGTCGGTATAAACATGATAAGACCCGCTGGAGCTAAAATAACAGGTAATGGAACATCAGATGGAGTTGTCCCTTTTTGCAAAATCTATGACTCAACTATACTCGCAACCAATCAAGGATCAGTACGTAGAGGGGCTGCATCCGTTAATATCAATATTGACCACCCTGACTTTAATGAATGGTTGGAAATCAGAGAACCTAAAGGCGACGTCAACAGGCAATCTCTTAACTTACATCAGTGTGCTATTATTGGGGATAAGTTTATGCGAAAGCTCGAAGCTGGAGATACGGACGCACGGAATAAATGGTCCAAGCTTTTACAAAAACGAAAAGCTACTGGAGAACCATATATTATGTTTAAAGGAAATACAAACAAGGCTAACCCGGATGCTTACAAGTCGAACAGTCTAAAAGTACACATGACTAACATATGTAGTGAAATTGCTTTACATACAGATGAAAACCATAGTTTTGTATGCTGCTTGTCTAGTTTAAACCTAGCTAAGTATGATGAGTGGAAACATACTAATCTTATATATGATAGTATATGGTTCTTAGACGGAGTAATGGAAGAGTTTATACATAGAGCTAAAGGATTACGAGGATTTGAAAATGCTGTTAGATCTGCTCAAAAAGGTAGAGCTGTAGGACTAGGAGTATTAGGATGGCATACATATTTACAAGAAAAAGGTATACCATTTGAAGGCCTATTGTCACAGTATGAGACGCGTAGAATATTTAGTCAGATTAAAATAGAATCTGATAGAGCTAGTAGAAATTTAGCTGAAACCTATGGCGAACCACTGTGGTGTGTAGGAACTGGTATGCGTAATACTCATACAAGAGCTATAGCGCCTACGGTTAGCAATAGTAAATTATCAGGTAACATATCACCTGGCATAGAACCTTGGGCTGCTAATGTATTTACAGAGCAATCAGCTAAAGGTACGTTTATTAGAAAAAACCCTACGTTAGTTAAATTTTTACGTAAGTATAAATTAAATACTGAAAAGATATGGGATAAAATACTTAAAGACGGTGGATCAGTTCAAGACATTAAAGAACTAGATGACCTAGCTTTTACTAATGATATTCCTGCTAAAGAAGTATTTAAAACATTTAAAGAAATAAATCAACTAGAATTAGTAAATCAAGCAGGTATAAGACAACAGTATATAGACCAAGCTGTTAGTTTAAACTTAGCTTTTCCCTCAGAAGCAACACCTAAGTGGATAAATAAAGTTCATCTAGATGCGTGGAAAAAAGGTATTAAGACCTTATACTATATGAGAACTGAATCTGTTCTTAGAGGTGATATAGCGGCTGCTGCGATGGATGAAGAATGTTTATCCTGTGATGGGTAAAAATAATGAAGGGAGACCGTAATGATCTCCCTTCAATTGCAGGAACGTTTGGGGGTGGAAGCCCATTTTATCGTGTTCCTTTTTTAATATGTCCACACAACATCAGGATCTTTATCCGGATCCGCATCTATATGTATAAAGGTTTTAGCTATTCCTAAGCGAGTGAAACCTACATCCAACAAACAATTTATAAGATTATACCTATCTCTTGAGTTATCACAATGTATATCTACTGCATAACCTTTTAAATGTGCTGAATTAGGTTTACCACCTACTTTTGTATTGTGTTTTTTGGTTCTATAGCCGCTATTTATATGTATAGCTTTATCAAACTTAGCTCTTGCTTCGTCTAACATTTCTAGTACTGATTCTTTCATTACTCTACCACTACCAACTTGATCAGGACTATCAAACTCTGTTATATTAAAGTAATTCATACTTTAACACAGTTATTAACCATTTTTGTTTTACCACCAGAAGTTTTTTTACCACTAGGCGAAGGTTTCTTACCTTTAGCTTTATATCCATCCCAACAAGTATCTGCCATCATTGGTCCACTACTACAATTCATTCTTGGTTTTGCCATTATTTTTTTGTTTTACAATCACAGTTATCTTTACCACAATTACATTTATTTAATGATGATAAATTTTCAATAATTTCTTTTTGAATTTCAATTATCATTGCTTCTAATTGATCATTACGTTTTTCCATTTGATGACTCATTGTTTCTAATGATTCATTTTTTTTCTGTAGTTTAGTAACTTCATCCGGCTGTTGCCCTATTATAACATATACGACAATTCCCAAACTAGAAACTAAGGTTCCTACAATTGCCACAAATAAATCTTTATTTACTGGTGGTATTTCAATAAAACTTAAAAATAATAATAATAATATAATTAAAGTAAATATACCGGCTGCACCGATGTAATGACGCTTTTCTCTTTTTTCGTTCTGCATATTTATTTATTTAATGTTTCTAATTGTTTTTCTTTTTTTAACAATACTCTTACTCTGTCTTTTTCGTATTTTAAAGTTTTAATTATTGAATCAGATATTTTTAGTTTTTTTAGTAAATCTATTTGATCTTTTTTATTTAATTTAATTAAAGATTGTTCTCTTGTTAACTTAATTTTAGGTTTATTATCTATACCTAATTGCCATTTACTCCAACCGCCTGCAGAAGCTATTCTTTGCCATGTTTGTAAATCTTGATCTGTTGCATTTCTTAAGTTATCTATTTTCTTTATAATTCTATCAGCTGGAAAATTTGTAGCGGCAGATATTAAATTAGCAGAAGCTAATATAGCAGGATTGTCTATACTAACACCTTTTTCTTTTATTTCTTTTTTATTCCAAGAAAATGATTTTCCAGCAGCATCTAGTTTTCTAATTTTAGATCCTATTGGTGGAGATAATTGTGCTAATTCTTTTATTAATATTTCATTAAACTTAGGTGAGTTTTTATTATTTTCTTTAATAAGTTTTATAATTGTATTTTTTAAAGTAGAAACAATAGCACCACCAACACCAGAACCACGTAAAAATTGATCTGACATAGAATTAAGTATATTATAATATTTTTGTTGTTTTAATTTCTTTTGTTTTTCTGTAAGTTCTTCTTCATCATCTTCAAAAGCTACAGCAAACAAAGCTTGTTGCAATGTATTAAAAATTAAATTTTGAGCAACACCATAATATATTATCTTAGATACATTTGTTCTAGCATCACCTCTGCCATTCTTAAGATCTAAGGCGGCTTTTTTAATCTCTCTAGTGTATTGCATTGGAGTATTAGCAAAAGCTAATATAATACGTCCTAACGGACCAGCTTGTTGTTGACTGATTTTATCTGCTCTACTTGACTGTTGAGAAGTTTCTGAAGTTTCTATAAAATCTAACATAGCTTGTTTTTCAGCGTTTTGTTCTGTCATGCCATCCTTAACTAATGCTTTTATTCTATTTCTATAAAATGTAGCTCCACCTGAAGCAATAGCAAAACTATCAGCAATTTGTGTAGGTAAAAATCCTAGTCTTAAAGCTTTAGCAATAAAGTTTTTTGCCATATTACCTGGAGTTTTTGCCATATCAGCAATATCAGCTTCGTTTACGTTTATTTGAAGACCATCTCTACGTGCTAATAAAAATGGAGAATTCATTAATTTAATAAAATCTTTACTGTATTGTGGAATGTTAGCTAAAGCAGCCGCTGCCTTTAAAGGATTGTTATCTGTCCAATTTAAAAAATTAATAGAAGATATAGTTTGAAGTATAGCAGATCTTGTGTTAAAAAACATAATAGCACCTACTGAATTAGTAAGCCAATCAGTAAGTCTACCTGTTAAGTTATCAGTTCCAAAAGTTCTATTTCTACCAGTCTTCATTCTTTGTAGAATATTCTCTAATGCATCTCTATATTTTTTTCCAAAAGCTGCTTCTAGTTTATTTAAATTAGTTTCAGAAAACATAACATCAACATTTTGTTGCCAAACTTCTAAAAACTGTGCTCGTTTAGTTGTATTTATACCTTCTAAAAGATCAGTATCAATAGTTCCAGATGTCCAAAAATCTTTAGGTCCTATGTAACCATCGTTTTTGTTTATAGTAATTAAATTTTCAGCAAAAACACTTAAATCTTCATTAGCTGCAACATATGTGTTTAATTTTTTTAAATCTGCTTTAGATAAACCTGGTATATCCATTTCTTGTTCGCTCCAAATGTAAACTCTCACTGCTTGTTCTCTTGTAAAAAAAGAATCAGGTAGTTTTTTCTTTAAATCTTTAGGAACAATATCTAATTCTTTTTTAAGAGCATTAAAATCACTCATCAAAGCTAATCTAGAAACATTAAGATTATTTAAACCTTCAGAAAAAGGATCTAATAAATTATCTTTATAAAACTTCATTTGTTTATCACCTTTTACACCCTTACCTAAAGTAGTATATAATAAACCAACAAAATCTTCAGCCGAAGGAGGAACAAAAAATTTAAATCTTCCTTTTTCTAAACCTGCAACTTGAGCTTTTACTTTTTTGTATTCTATTTCAGATCTAATACCTGTTTTATTTTCTATTATATCATTAAAAGCAACGTTAAGATCTTTATTTTTATTTTCATTTAATAATTCGTCTGTTTCTTCTTTGTTTATTTTAACAAGATTATCTATAACATTTTTAGTATTAACAGGTTTTTTAACTCGTTTAGGTGTTGATAATTTAATATTTATACTTTCAGCTTGTTTTAATTTAGAATCTGCTAATTTTAATATATTTTTAAAATCTTTTTTATTTTCTATTTTTAATCCTTCATTTTCTAGACCTTTAATTTTAGCAATAACTCTAAGTGATGCAGGAGCTCTTTTTATACCATCAGCTCTTACTGTATTTCCAGAAAATCTTACACCAACTTCTAGTGTTGTACTTTCAGGTTTAAATTCATTAATATTCAAACCTAATGGATTAGAACCCATATAGTATAAACCTTTTCCTCCTATGTATATATAATTAACATTTTTTTTATTATAAATTTTAGTTATAAAATCATTTGTAGTAGGAATTTTAGCATCAGAAGCATCTTTAACTAAATATTGTATTTCATCTCTTTTATTTTTATCAAGTTTAAAACTAAAACCTCTGCCTATACCTTTATAACCAGCAGCTTTTAAATAAGTATCTAAAAATTTAACCTTATCTTTATAAGCTTTTTTTATTTCTTCAAAACCTTCTAGTCCTTTGTTTGGGCTTAATCCTTCAGCAATGCTATAAGTCATAGATCCACCACTCATCATGGCGTTTTGATTCATTTTAAACTCTATATTAAAAGGATTTCCGTTTAAAGTTGCTTCGATGTCAATGCTAGTGTTATCAGAACCGGCAGCTTTTTTTGTATTAATAACAAGACCTGGAATATTTTTAGATAATATTTTTAATTCTTCTATAAAATTGTTTTCCGCTTTAATACTAGCTAAACTAAACTTTAAATTTATATCTCTATCTATAATATTGTTTATTTCAGCAGCATCATTTTCTTTTATTTTTCTTCCTTGAGATTCCTCAGCATTTATTCTTTTATTTATTGTTTCTTCTTCTTTTAAAACACCTGGAATAGCATCTTTAGTTAAGTTTTCAGCTATAATACCTGCAAAACCAGTTCTTCTGCTTTTTCCTTTTAAAAAATCAATAGCTTTTTGTTCGTCAATTTTTATTTTTTTATAAATTGTAGGACCAGAAAGTCTATTTGTGTTTTTTGGTAAAACACCTTCTTTTATAGCTTGATCAACAGCTTTAGGTGATGAATTTATAGAAACTTTTTTTGTAAATATTTTATCTTTTGAAAGTCTTTCTAGTTTAACTAAATCAGCAACAGGTAATGTATTTAAAATATCTAATCCTTTTTCTTCTAAAAACTGAGGAGTAATTATTTTTCTTACTTCATCTAAATATTCATCTTTTGCTTGTTTATTTATAGAGCTTTTTAATTTTTTATCTGTAGTAGCAGGTAATTTACCTTTTAATATAGTTCTAGCTACTTCTTTACCTTTATTACTATCAATACCTAATATGCTTCTTAATTTAGATTTTGTTTCTTTAGGTTTTTCAATTTCTTTAGTTTCAGAAATAACACCTCTTGCTTCTTCTACAGGAGTATCAAATTCTTCTTTAGTAGAAGCTTCACCTTTATTAAAAACATTATTTATTTTGTTTTGCAATTGAGAATTAATCCAACCTGAAAAACTATCATTTACTTCAGGATTAAAATTTCTCATATGAGGTAACAATTCTACTACTGTTCCTTGTACAAAATCTTCTTTTGAAAAACCAGGTGGTGGATTATTAGGTATTTTGCTTTCTATTAAGGTTTGAAGTTTAGGTACTGTTTTATTTATTATATTATCTCTTTCGCCTTTATCCCATTGTTTTTTAGTTATTTCAGATGGAACTAAAGCATCGATTTCTTTTCCTTTAGATTCTTTAATAACAATATCATTCTGTGTTGTTTTTGAAGATTCAACAAGCTTACCTGTGGCTCCTTTAGAGGCTAAATTTATTTGAGATAGATTAAGCTCACCTTTTTCCATGCTAACATTAAAATCTTTTAAGAAATTATAAACATCTCTACCATTATTAAACTTAACTTTAATACCAAATTTTTGCATTATACCACGAACATAATCACCTATTTTCGTTGCTATAGAATCTTCAAATTTTATATCACCAGTATTTAAAGCATCTGAAAATAAAGTTAAAGCTTCTTCAGCTTTTTGAGCTTCAGTTAAATTTTCATTATTTTTATAATCTTGAAGTCTTTTTTTAAAATCACTATCTTTTAATTGGCCATCATCTATTTTGTTTAATTCAGATGTTAATGCTCGTTCTAAGTTAATAGCTGTTTTAGGACTATTTTTTAAAGTTTCAAATAATATAAAATGACCAGTTTCATGAAAGCTAACAGAAAAAGCTTGATCTCTTGCGGCTTGTTCTTTGTTTATAACAATAGTTTGCTCACCTGTTGATCCATCTTGAATAATAAAAGCTTGTTGTTCAGATGCTTTTTTATCTAAATTTTTATATTTTGGATCTTTTAATAGTTCTTGTATTTCTTTAGAATTTTCAAGATCTAAAACGTTTAAATCTTTTACTGATTCTGCTATTTTTTTAGTTTTATCTATGTTTTTTACTAATCTTTCAGCACTATTTCTTATATCATATATTTTTTGAGTAGCAGCTTTTTTTTCTTCTTTTATTAAGTTTAATTGAATTTCTTTGGTTTCAGCACTTATTGTTGTACTGTTATTAATTTGATTGGCCTGTACACTAAGATTAGATATTTCATCAGCGCTTATATTTATTTCTTCAATTTGTTGATCTGTCATTATTGCAACAACCTCATTATTTTCATTTATAGTGCTTGCTAATCTTTGTTTTAATTTATTTTGATCAATATTTAAATTTTCAATATCTTTTTCAGTTGTGGTTGTTAAAAATTTTTGTTCTTCTAAAGTTGATATTTCATTAACTAAACCAGCAATTTTTTGTTGTTTATTTCTAGGTCTTGTAATTGCTTTTGCTTTTAACCTGCTTCCAATAAACCCAATTCCTTGAGCACCAGCAAAACCTTTGTAATAATTCTCTAAACCAGCTGGAGATTTCATCAATTCCCACGCTGATTTTAATGCTAACTCACTATTTAAACCTGAAGACAAACTAATATTATATTCTTCAATACCCGCTTGAAACCATTCAGTGCCTCCTTCTCTATTTCCTACATTAAATAAGTTAAACATACCTTTCATACCCCCAGGCTTCATGGTATTAATATATTTTGAAACACCATTTAGTCCAGCTTTTTCCATTAAATATCCTGCAAAACCAAGAGCCAATGGTACCTTAAGCTCTCCTTTGTTTCTACTTAATAGCTGTGAAGTTGTTAAACCAAAAAAATTAGCTTTAGTGTTATTGGCATCATATATAGACTTTGCAATCATTTGAGTTCCAATACCTATACCTCCCGTTGCTGCGTAGGTAAGTGCTGATGCACCAAAACTTGTTAAACCATCTAATGTAGCTGCAACACCACCAAATATTGTTTCTGCAAAATCTCCAAATTTATAAACTTTTTTACCATTAATAATATTGAATTTATTACGTTTACTTAAATCTCCAAAGTTTACTGTTGGTAAACCTAGTTTGTTTTGTTCGGTTATTCTTCTATTAATATAATTAAATGCTTTTCTATTTTTTTTAGCCAATCTAGCTCCAAGTTCTTCACCAAAAGTATTCATCATAAAATCTTGATCTTGGAATATATAAGTACCTAAATATGCAAACTGCTCATCTAAACCATTTAATTGATTAAAACCATTAACTAGTGAATTATAAATACTTGTAGCTGCTTTAAGATCTTCATTTTTTATTTTTTTCAAATCTTCAGAATCCTTTGCTAGTGTTGTTCCAATTTTATCAAACAATTTACGAATTGGAAATGCAGCATTCATGACTGAATTTACTTGAGCAGATTGTATTTCTTGTATTTGTTCTTGAGTCTGAGCAGGAGTAACAACAACTTCATCTAATTCAAGCGCTTGAAAACCATCATCACCACCCTGTCTTAGTATAGCTCCTCCTTCATCTGTAAATTTTGAACCAGATTTTATTTTATCTTTTTCCAGGTTCAGAGAAGATAAATTAAACTCTGCAAAAGATTCAGAACCTGTGTATATTAAACCAGAGCCATCATTTGCTTGTGAATTTAAATTATTCAATTCAGAAACTAAACTTTTATATTTTTTTATTCTTCTAGGAGAATCAAGAGAATCCATTTTACCATTAGATCCTTCTAAAGATTTAAGTTGTTTTTCTATCTCTTTGATACGCTCCGAAAAACCATCTTCCGATGGAGATACCGTATTGGATGCTTTTGTTTTCTCCACAACCACATCCGGTGTTGTGGGTTCTTTCTTTCCCAACAATGTAGGTTCTTCAGTTGTAGTTTCTTCAACTGTAGTTTCTTCAACTATAGGTTCTTCTTCTTCTTCTTCTTCAAACCAAGAA
>Ga0308011_10001514_pt1 | contig 10465 bp, 4 predicted proteins | sample Neamet177_FD_203144 | JGI IMG/M metagenome (GOLD analysis project Ga0308011, IMG submission 203144) | Marine microbial communities from water near the shore, Antarctic Ocean - #177 | ecosystem: Environmental > Aquatic > Marine > Unclassified | place: Southern Ocean | collected 2014-07-25
TAATGTAACTTATGCAAATGGAAATCCTGGTTTAATTACTACTTCGGGAGGAAATTCTAATAACTATAACGGTGGTTCATCTGGGTCAGGAGGAAATGCAGGTATTGGTTCAGCTGGAGCTGGAGGTTTGATTGGTAACGGAGTTGATGGCTACAATAATGGAGGTAGTAGTTTTATTAACGGAGGTGCTGGTGGTAATGATGGGTGTGGTTTTGGTGGTTTTGGTGGTTTTGGTGGAGGTTCTGGTGGTGAATGGTGTATTCAAGGAGGGACAGGTGCAGGAGGAGGATATTCAGGTGGAGCAGGTTCGGATGGATATCAAGGTGGAGGTGGAGGTTCTTATAATTCTGGTGCCAACCAAAATAATACATCAGGCGTACAATCTGGAAACGGTTTAGTAATAATATCTTACTCTACCCAAACATGTACAGGTTGTACAGATCTAGCAGCACTTAATTATGATTCATTAGCTTTATATGATGATGGTTCTTGTATGTATTCTATTTCTGGATGTACGGACCCAACTGCAATTAATTATGATTCTTTAGCTATTTCAGATGATGGCTCATGTGAATATTGTTCAGTAACACTATTAAGTCTTGTTGCTGCTAATTGTTTAGACAGTAATGGAACAATCACTGTAGAGGCTCTAGGTGTTGGTCCGTTTACTTACTATTTAGAGATTAATAACTCTAATATTTGGTCAGCTTTTACTTCTCTTTCAGGATATGGCCCACAAACTTTCTCAAATTTACCTGCTGATACTTTTAGAGTAATTATGGTAGATAGTATTGGTTGTACTGATACCCTTGGTGGTGAAAACTTAAGTATAGTATCTTTAATTGATAGTGGTCAAATTATTTTAAATAATGCAGGAATAAATACGGATGATAACCATTCAGGAATTTTACCTATTGGATTTCCATTTACTTTTTATGGAAATACTTATGAAGAGTGCTTATTAAGTTCAAACAATTATCTGACTTTTGATGCTACCCAGGCTTCTACACTTTCTCCATGGATTATTGCAACTCCTATTCCTAACCCTGGAAGTCAACCAGAAAATGCAATTATGACTCCATGGCAAGATTTAAATCCTTCTCCTTCAGGAGGAGGAGGGTTAATTGAGTATGGAACTTATGGAAGTGCTCCAAATAGAATATTTATTGCTAGATGGAATGCTATACCTATGTTTTCTTGTAATACAATCACTTTTTCTTCTTATTTGTTTTTATATGAGGGATCTAATAACATTGAAACACATGTAATTGACAAACCTCTATGTGTTAGTTGGAATGGAGGAAATGCTATTCATGGTCTAGTAGATGCTACAAGTACAAATTATGATATTGTTACAGATCCAATTCAAGGACTTCCAAGAAATTATCCATTAGTATGGAGTGCAACAAATGACGCCTTTGAATTTACACCTAATGGGTCTAGTGATTATACAATTAATCAAATTTCTTATGGCAGTTCTTCTTATTCTACATTCTTATCAACCTCACCAATCTTTGGTTGTACAGATTATTCAGCAAGTAATTATAATGCTGCAGCTTCTTGTGATGATGGTTCTTGTATATATCCTATCTATGGATGTACAGATCCTTCAGCTGCAAATTATGATCCAACAGCAACAATAGATGATGGAAGTTGTATTTACTGTAATCAAAATGCAGTAGATACTTTAAGTTATACAGGAACTATGCAAACCTATACAGTTCCTGCTGGAGTTACAAATATTACTATTGAGGCTTATGGTGCTCAAGGTGGCGCTATTAACACTTCATATGTAGGAGGTCAGGGAGCTAGAATGAAGGGGGATTTCTCTGTGAACTCAGGTGATGTCTTAACAATAGCCACAGGTGGTCAGGGTGGTTTTGATCAATATTCATTAGGAGGAGGAAGCGGTGGTGGTGGCGGAGGTTCTTTTGTAGTTGATGCTTCTAATAACCCCTTATTAATTGCTGGTGGTGGTGGTGGTATCCGATTTGGAGCTAGCCAAAATGGTAATCCAGGAGTTATAACTCAACAAGGCACAACCTCTTCTGAAGATTTTTCATATGGTGGAGGAGCTCCTAATACCTCATCTCTTGGGATGGGAGGAATTGTTATTTCAACTTCTCAATATGGTTCTGCTGGTGCAGGTTTTTATGGCAATGGTATGGATGATCCAGGAGCTGGTTACGGTGGTATAGCATTTGTAAATGGTGCAAATACTCAAAATAATACATCTATGAGTTGTAGTGGATATTCTGCTGATGGAGGATTTGGTGGTGGAGGGCAAGGAAATGGATGTGATGGTGGTGGTGGTGGTGGTGGATACACTGGTGGTGATGGTGGTTGGATTGGAGGAGGTGGAGGTTCATACAACATTGGTACATCCCAATCAAATACATCAGGTATACAAACAGGTAACGGTTTAGTTATTATATCTTACAATATTCAAAATACTGCTGGTTGTACCGATCCTTTAGCTACTAATTATGATTCATTAGCTGTTTGTGATGATAGTTCATGTGTTTATACTTGTGATTTAACAACAACACTTACTATCCTTAATGCAACAGACTCTAGTTCTTGTAATGGTTTTGCTTTTGTAAATGCTAGTAGTAGTTACCCTCCAATTAATTTTGAGTGGTTTGATAATAGTGGGACACTTATTGCAACAATGCAAAATTCTTTATATAGTCTCTGTTATGGTCTTTATACTTTACAAACTACTGATGATATGGGTTGTGTGATAGTTGACACCTTCATTATAGGAGATTTATATGGTTGTACTGATCCATTAGCTTGTAATTTTAATTCTATAGCTACTATAGATGATGGTTCGTGTACATATTCAACTTCTTCTACTTCTAATGTAACTGCTTGTGATGATTATACTTGGAATGGACTAACTTATACAACAAGTGGAATTTATACTTATGTAACATTAAATTCAGTTAATTGTGATAGTACAGCAACGCTTTACTTAACGATTAATCTATCTACCGAATCATTTGAGACACGTGTAGAATGTGATTTTTATACCTGGAATGGAATAACATTCACGCAAAGTGTAACATCATCTTTTTTAATGAATAATGCGAATGCAGTTAATTGTGACAGTACCGCAACCTTAGATTTAACAATTAACAATACTTCTTCAAGTAGTGAGATAAGAACGGAATGTGATACTTACTTTTGGAATGGAACTAATTATACAACAAGTGGAATTTATACTTATAATACAACAAATGCAGCTAATTGTGATAGTACAGCAACGCTTTACTTAACGATTAACAACACTTCTTCAAGTAATGAGATAAGAACTGAATGTGATACTTATACTTGGAATGGACAAACTTATACAACAAGTGGAACCTATACTTATGTTTACACAAATGCAGCAGGATGTGATAGTACAGTAACCCTTGATTTAACAATTAATTATTCTACAGAATCAATTGACATTCAATTAGCTTGTGATTCTTATAACTGGAATGCGGTTACTTATACAATAAGTGGAATTTATATTTATGTAACACCAAATTCAGTAGGTTGTGATTCTATAGCAATCCTTTATTTAACAATTAATAACTGTAGTGTATTTGGTTGCACAGATCCTTTAGCAATAAACTATGACGCTACAGCTACTGATGATGATGGTTCTTGTCAATATTGTGATTTATCAATTTCATTATTTGTAAGTCAGAATTCATCTGCTTCTGCATGTGATGGATGGGCATTTGTAAATGCTAGTTCATCTAATGGTCCTATATCATATCTATGGAGTGATAATTCTATATTAAATAATATAATTGGACTTTGCTCTGGAACATATACATTACAAATAACAGATGCTGCTGGCTGTACTTCCGATACAACATTTATAATTGGTTCAGTTCCAATTTATGGTTGTACAGATCCTTTAGCAACAAACTATGATGCTACCGCTAATGTAGATGATGGTTCTTGTACTTATCCTCCAGCAGCATGTGCTAAGCCAGTTCCGACTGGGTTGTATATTGATGGTATTATACAGGTTCGAGCTATGATTCATTGGGATAATATGAGTGATGCAAATTGCATGGTTCTTAAGTATTATATTCAATCAAGACCATTAGGAACGACAACTTGGGCTACTAAATTCATCCAAGATGCTGGATTGTGTAATCAAGGTATATCTGTTCATGCTAAGAATATAACGCAATTAACTGCTTCTACTACTTACGAGTATAGAATGAAAGCAGCATATTGTAATACTTCAGGTCAGTCTGCATGGACGGCAATAGATACATTTACTACAGCTGATGAATGTCCTAATGTAGCTAACTTTACAGCTACTCCAGGTCCACAGACTACTAGAACAGTATTCTCATGGGATGCTCCAATGGCTTACGAGTTTGTACGTATTAAACTTAGAGTAGATAGTATTTCTAATCCTCAAGGTTCTGATTGGATTTCGGCTGGTGGTTTCGGAGTTAATTACCCAACACTTTCAGTTAGTAAGTGGGGTGTTGTTCCGGGAGAGAGTTATAGAGGTCAAGCTAGAACATGGTGTGATCCTGCTGCTGGTCTTTACAGATCTGTAAGTTGGACTCCATTAGTTTTCTGGACACAACCAACTTCTGCTAGATTAGAAGGTGGTACGGCAATCAATAACTTAGCTGTTTATCCTAACCCATCAAGAGATATCTTTAATGTGGCGTTTACGTCAGAGGATGTTCAAAATCTTGAAGTTAGAGTGCTTAATGTAGTTGGTGAAGTTGTATACACTGAAAGTTTAGAACAGTTTGTTGGTGAGTATACTAAATCAATTGATTTAGCTACTTATACTAAAGGAGTTTACTTCTTAGAAATCACAACTAATAATGGTGTGGTTAACAAGAAATTAATTCTTCAGTAAGAAGCTAGTTAATTCTTAATATTAAAAAGCCCGAGCATTTGCTCGGGCTTTTTTTTGTAACTATTTTTTTTAAAGTTCGTAAAATCTTAAAATCATAATATCTAGGACTATGAAAAAAGATAGAATTTTACAACTTATTTGTATTTCCATTATTACGTTATTAATTTTAACATTATCTTCTTGCGCTACAACTCATCGGCAATGTTCTGCTTATGCTTTGTTAGAAACAAAGTAATAATTTGAATACATAAGAAATATTGAACTAATATTTTTGATTTAATTTATTTATCATAACTTTGAAAAATTTTAAATTGAAGATTATGAAAAGAGTTTTACTATTATTTGCAATTTTACTATCCTTTTCGCATCTTGTTAAGGCACAATGTACTTCCAATTCTTTATTTAGTTCATTAGGTTTGCCTGGGGTTTATCCTCCTGAGGTGCCTATTTCTGGTGTGCCAATGGTTGGTGTTTCTGAAGGTATTGTTGGGAGCCCATATTCTCAAACATTAACTTTGGTGGTGTTAGAGGACACAACAATGGATGTCGCATCATTTTTACCAGCAACTGTAGTTTCTACAATGAGCTTGGCGGGTATTAGTACGGTAATGTCTTTGGAAGTTAATCATGTTACTTTTGATGTTGCTGGTTTGCCAAATGGTCTTTCTTATACTTGTGATCAAAGTGGATGTCAATATGTGTCGGGTGTTGATGGTTGTATTTTGATAAATGGAAACCCTACTCAAAGCGGGAATTTTTCTGTACCTGTAAGTATGATAATTAATGCTCAAATCCCTGCTATTACTGATCCATTTTTAGGAACAACTATTTTTGCAGGAATGGCTATTGACTTGCCTTCTTTTTCTGCAGTAGAATATGATTTATTAGTTACAGGTTCTACTCCAATTAATGAAGTTGGTAATTATAGTTCAAAAATATTCCCAAATCCTACTGAAAATGAGGCAATGTTATGCTTGTACTCAGTATCAGATGTTGTGGTGTATAATGTTTTAGGAAAAGAAGTGTTTACTTCAGTAAGTATTGAAGGAAATCTAGTTTTATCAAAAGCTGATTTAGGAAAAGGGATATTTTATATTATGATAACATCAGAAAAAAAAACAGAAACAATTAAATTAATAATAAAATAAAAATATGAAAACAAAACTATTCGCAATTGCATTAGCATTAGCGTCAATGAATATATCGGCTCAAGTTACTGTTACAGATACTGATTTAATGAGTGTGGGAGATATTATCTATCAAGCGTATGATAATGCTCCTGTACCTTCAATTTCTTTAGGAAATGCTGGTCCTAATCAAACCTGGGATTTTTCTGCATTACAAGTCCAGGAATATGATACTACTGAATTTATTGATCCTGTAGGGACTCCATTTGCAAATATCCACCCAACAGCAAATTTATGTATTGAAGATGATGGAGAGTATATGTACATTAATAAAGATGCGCAAGGACTTAGTATTGTAGGTTTTGATAATTTTCCATACCCTCAATTATTTTTACCTTTACCTTTAAATTATTTAGCAACTACTACTGTAGGTCCTGTTATTATTATGGATTCTGCACTTGCTAATCCTGGTTTTGTTGATCATTCCCTTGCTCCTGCTATTAGTTTAAATCCATTTCACAATCAGATTGATTCAATTAAATTTCTTATTGAATCTTCTACAGAATTTAATGTTGATGCTCATGGTGATGTTATAATTCCTATGGGAACTTTTGATGCTTTGAGGGTGAAAACAGATGGCATTACTACAACAGATTATTTTGCTTATTGTTCAGATAGTATTTTAGGAAATGGAGCTTGGTATCCTATGCCTGCTGCCATTTTCCCTTCTGAGGTTGAGGTAATTTCTTCTTATTCTTGGTGGACTAATGATCCATTAATAAAATTTACTTTAGTTCAAATTGAGGTTGATTCTGTAGGAGGAATTAATGCTGTAGATTTTATGCATTCTCCATCGCCATCTTCAGTTAATAATTTGTTAACTAATAACTTTAATATATACCCTATACCCGCTACTAATAATTTAACTATTGAAGCTCAAAATAATGAGTTGACATACTTAGACTTGGTAGATGTGACTGGTAAAGTAATTTTGAAAAAGGAATTTATTCAATCAACAAATTTAGATGTTTCTCATGTTGCTCAAGGAATATATTATATTAATTTGAAAACAGCTGAAGGTGAGTTAATGAAACAAATTATTATTGAGTAGTTAAATACAATAATGTATAAAATAAAAAAGCCACTCAATTGAGTGGCTTTTTCTGTGTAGCGGGGACAGGACTCGAACCTGCGACCTTTGGGTTATGAGTCTTGTTACTAAAACTCTAAAAAACTTAAATTAACCTAGTAAAAATATAAGTTAACTTTTTTATAATACCCTATTTAATCCCATTTTAGGTAGTTTAATCGTCATTTGTTGGACCAATGTTGGACCACTTTTAAAAACTACAAGACAATATAAGTTATTGAAAATCAAGAATTAGTAAAATTATATTTAATTTTTTTAAAACAAATATATGTAAAATGTTGGACCAAATGCATTTTTTTGTAGATTTGATTTGTATCAAGACAATATTAAATGGCCACTATTTTACCGGTAATCAGATTGAATAGAAAAAGCAGTGAAACTGTACCTATTCAAATCAGAATCATACATAAAAGAACTACATGTAAATTAAATATTGGACACAGGATCAAATCAAAAGATTGGGATGATGAAAAGAAAAGGGTTAAAAAATCGCATGATAATTCGGTTCGTTTAAATAATCTTATTCAAAACTATATTAGTAAAATAGATAATTACATTATTCAAAAGGAATCGTGTAATGAACCAATAATTTTTGATGAAATAAAAGAAAAGGTTTTTAATAAAACTAACACGTCTAATACCTTTAAAGAATACTCTTTGGAATACCTTGATGATTTACATAAGGAAAAAAAATATGCTCAGTTTGGTTCAAGTAGGTCTCAGATAAATAAAATGATAGCATTCTTTGGTGATTACGCTACTTTTTCTACTCTGACGATATAATCATATTAAAAAGTTCAAAGTATTTCTTAAATCGGATTATAATCAGTCTGAGAGAAGTATTGTTAACCACCTTATTGTGTTAAGAGCAATTTGCAACAAAGCTATAAGAGATGGGTTAATGAATAAAAACGAATATCCCTTTGGTGGAGAGGGAGTAGTTATTCGAATACCAAACAGTATTAAAGTTGGTTTGAATTTAGAAGAAATTAAACTTTTGGAATTGACTAAGATAAAATCTTTCACCTCTAAATGGAATGCAAGAAATGCTTTTTTACTTTCGTTTTATTTTGCAGGAGCAAGAATATCTGATGTGCTAAGAATTAAATGGACCGACATAGTTGATTGTAGATTACATTATAAAATGGGAAAGAATAATAAGGTGGGATCAATTGCAGTATTGAAAAAAGCAAATGATATTTTAGATCAATATAAAAAGAAAAGATGGAGCAAAGAAGAATTTGTTTTACCTGAACTTAATAATGCTGATTTATCGGACGAAAAGGATGTTTACCGTAAGATTATTACTGCTACAAAAAAATATAATAAATGGCTCAAGAAATTAGCTGATGAAGTTGGCATAGAGAAAAAAGTAACTTGTCATATCGCTCGGCATTCTTTTGGAAATATTTCTGGAGATAAAATCCCAGTCCAAATGTTGCAGAAATTATATCGGCATAGTGATATCACAACAACAATAAATTATCAGCAATCCTTTATCAATAAAGATACAGATGATGCTCTAGCATTAGTTATTGGTGATGATGAGTAGATTTTGTATTTTGATATACAGTTTTTTATTTTTAACAATAATTTAGTCAAATAATTATAGGGGAATACGGTCTGTTACAATTAATTACGGTTATTTACAATTAACAACAATTGTAAATCGACAACTACTTATTAAAATAAATTTTTACATTCTAAATTAATGTTATTTTGACGTTATTTTTTATTCTTATAACTTTAGTAAAAAGCAGATGTGATTACATAAGCTATTGTAGTTCAAAAATCTGTAACCTCTAATTAAAGTTTTAGTTTGTAAGTATTTATACTGATATAGTATTCTATTTATTTTTGTATGTTTATCATTCAATAAAAAATAATTATGAAAAAAATATATATAATCTTCTGTTTACTTATTTTTTCGATTTTTGTTAGTGCAACAACCATTGATATAACAACAAATGGGCAAAATTTCACACCTCAAATCACTAATATATATTTAGGTGATTCTATTCATTTTATATTAGGTTCAGCTCATAATGCTGTTGAAGTAACTGAGAATACCTATAATAATTTAGGAACAACTTCAAACGGAGGTTTTAATTTGCCTTTCGGTTCAGATACTACAATTCTTCTTTCTGCTGGCGTATACTATTACGTTTGTCAACCTCATGTAGGTAATGGAATGATTGGTCAAATCTCTGTAAGTGTTGGTTGTACTGATTTAGCTGCATGTAACTATGATCCATTAGCTTTAGTTGATGATGGGAGTTGTTATTATTTTACATCTTCTTATGCACAATCAAATTATAATGGCTTTGGAGTGAGTTGTAATGGAGATAGTGATGGGTCGATTGATTTAACTGTTAATGGAGGAGTAGGAGTACATACTTATGCTTGGTCAAATGGATCTACATCAGAGGACCTTTCATTAATAGGTGCAGGAACATATTCAGTAGTTGCTACTGATTCAAATGGCTGTACAACATCAGAGACTGTCATTATTACAGAATCAGTTACTTTAACTTCTTCTTATACACAGTCAGATTATAATGGGTTTGGGGTAAGTTGTAATGTTGGTTCAGACGGAACAGCAACAGCAGCAGGATCTGATGGAGCAGGAACATATACTTATCTTTGGAATGGTCCTTCTGAAACTACATACACGGGTATGGACTTAAAGCAGTACGGAACTGAGATAACACCAATGAATACGGCGACATCTAACGTATTTGTTAGCATGATGAACGCGTTTATCTCAGGTTCCAACGTTCAGGTAAAGATTATAGCTGGTACACCTTATCATGAGTTGGGTGGGACTCCAACGTCCTTGTCAACGTATCAAGCCTATGGTTGGATAGACGTTGTAGGAATTGGGGGCACCAACTACTTTGGTCATCAAGCACTCGTCTTTAATCCGCATTTCATAGCTGCTTATAATCAGCTGCAAAATGCAACGATTTTAGTCAAATTGATACCATCCGCACCACAAACAACAGCTGCAATTTCAGGATTATCAGCAGGTATATATCCTTGTGTAGTAACAGATGCAAATGGATGTAGTACATCTGAGACAGTTATTATTACAGAAGCTGACCCTGTAACTTCTTCTTTCACTACTACAGATTGGAATGGTTTTGAGATTCAGTGTAATGGAGGTAATAATGGAGAAATAGCGTTAGCTGTTTTAGGAGGAGTAACAGGACAATCTTATAACTATGATATTGATGGAGTATCAAATTCAACTAATATTTATTCTAACTTAACTGCAGGAACTTATGTTGTTAG
>Ga0308011_10001515_pt1 | contig 10462 bp, 6 predicted proteins | sample Neamet177_FD_203144 | JGI IMG/M metagenome (GOLD analysis project Ga0308011, IMG submission 203144) | Marine microbial communities from water near the shore, Antarctic Ocean - #177 | ecosystem: Environmental > Aquatic > Marine > Unclassified | place: Southern Ocean | collected 2014-07-25
TAGAAGCTGCAGGAATAGTTGGACCATTTGAAGGAAGTAAAGCCCGTAAAGTATTAATTAGAGACGAAATGGAATTAGAAGAATTATTAAGAAAATTAAATACCAATGACTAAATTACTTACTACCCTTTTAATTGCCTTCAGCACTACCCTTTTCGCTCAGGACCAAGTAGCCAAAGATGTACTAGACAGACTAAGTACAACAACAAAATCACACAAAAACATGACCGTAGGTTTTGATTTCATTTTTGAAAACAAAAATCAGAACATTAATGAAAAACAAAAAGGAATTTTAGTGTTGCAAGAGGAGATGTTCAGATTAGAAATGGAGGAGCAAATCATTATTAATGATGGAGAAAGTCAATGGATTTACTTAACGGACATGAATGAAGTACAGATAATGGAGCATGACCCTGAAGAGCAGATGATGAGCCCAAACAAACTGTTCACTATTTATGAAGAAGGTTATAAATATAGTTATGTAGGGGGTAACTCAGAAAAAGGGAAACGATTACAAATTATTGATTTATTTCCTAAAGAAAGTGGTGCTTTTATGAAAATAACTTTAGCAGTAGATGCCGCTAAAAACCAATTACATAAAATTACTATACTTGATAAAAATGGAGGAACTTATTCCTATTTAGTAAGTAGTTTTAAAAGCAATACTAACGTAGCTCCTTTTACTTTTAATACTCATGACTACCCAGGAGTTGAAATAATTGATTTAAGATAATTATTTAATCAACAGTACCTCTCCAACTTTTTTACGCAATGCACCGAGTTCATCCACTATTGCAATAGCCCATGAATATGTTCCATGTTGACAATCAGCACCAAACCACCAATCATTTATATCAGTAGTTTTAAATATTATTTCACCCCATCTGTTAAATACTAAAAATTCATATGATTGATATTCTTCCATTCTTAACCCCTTAGGGCCAAAGGAGTCATTGTCACCATCATCATTTGGCGTAAAGCTATTAGGCATATATAATACAAAATCATAATACATAATAATAGTATGCACCACTGAATCTACACACTGATTGCTATCAACAACCGTTAGCCAAACATCATAGGTTCCTGTTGCTTCAAACTCATGTACAGGATTAGTTAAAACACTATAAGCTAAATCACCAAAATCCCAAAGAAGGGAACTGTAGTAAGGTGTATTCGTTATAAAATTCATTTCTGGCTGTAAAGAAGAGATAGTAAAAGGAGTATATTCAAAATTAGCAATAGGATTATTATAAATAGTATAAAACTTTCCTATTGAATCAACACAAGCAAAATTAGTAGTAACAAACAGCTCAGTAAAATAATCGCCAGTTAAAGTATAGGTATACAATAAACTATCTCCATTTACTACATCTCCATTTTCAAAATGCCAAATACTTGACACAATATTACCTTGACTGACTGTGGAATTACTCACCAACATACTGGGCATATTCACACAAACTCCATCAACAATAAAATCCGCAACAGGATTTGGGTGCACATCAATATTAATTGAATTACTATTGTTTTTACAACCATTCGTATCCGTTACATTTACAAAGTAATTAGCTGTTGAATCAGCATATGTATAAATTGAGGTTGAATTATTATTCCATAAAAACGCACTATATACTGAATCTACTTGCAGCAAAACACTATCTCCTTCACAAAAAGAGATAGGTCCTGAAGCAAATATATAAGGTTGTGGTAAATCATGAATTTTCACTAAGATACTATCATATCCACTACACCCATTTGCATCTATTTCTTCAACTAGTAATTGAAACACACCTGTATTGTTAAGGTCAATTAAAATATGATGTGTTCCGTTACCAGAATCAATAGTTGCTAAAGATGGGTCACTAACTTGCCAATTATAAGCTAATGATGTAGGGTTATCTGGCACTCCAAAATTATGATCGGTTCCTACACAAAGATGCACAGTATTTTGTGCAACAACTTGTGTAGCAAATACAATAAGGAATAATATGATAGATTTTAGCTTATTCACTACTAATTATGCCAAATTGGTCCTGGTGTTGGTAATGGATTAATCTGTAAATCAACTTGTAAAGGCGGACTTATACAAGTTCCTGGCTGATCAACAACCCAATATGGATATGTAGTAACAGTAGTTGCATTACCTGCTGTACTAGCTGGTGGAGTAAAAGACGATCCAGTTCCAACCTGATTAGTTAATAACACATCATCATACCATATTAAATCAGCTCCTGTTCCTGAACCAATTGGGGATAACTGAGGATTTGCTAAACCAAAACAAACCTCAACAGGATTAACAATAATTGTAGGTATTAGAGGTAAATCAATAATTGTAAAAATAAATAGTACAGGAGGCCCTTCACATCCAGTAACAGAATTCGTTTCTGTAACCCAGTAATTAGTAAAACTCACACCTGTTTGAGTAGGTGTAAATGTATTTACAGAGTTAGCTATTGGAATAGCTAATGGATTTATTGCAGGATCAACATCATACCACTCAAAATTACTTGTACCTGTACTTCCAATCCCTTGACTTGCAGTAAATGTTGGATTAAGATCTCCAAGGCAAATCGTAAAGAATGTAGAAGTAGCAACACTAGGTAGTAAAGGTAGCTCATTTATAGTAAAGGTTGCTGTAGTAGTAGCACTAACACAATTAGTTGTTAGATTAGTCTCCGTTAACCAGTAATCATAGATCCCTGTAGCAACTTGAGTTGGGGTGAAAGGGGTTCCATTTCCAATTGCAACTGCTCCAATATTTATAACAGGATCAACATTATACCAATCATATGTACCATTAGCTCCACCGCTAGTAACAACAAAATCTTGTGGAGTCTCTCCCTCACAAATTGTAATTATCAAAGGAGTTACTGATGGACTAGCTGGAGGAGGGTTAATGATAAATGTGAAAGAAGTTGCTAGACTAGTACATGAACCAACTTCCTCTTCTAACCAGTATGTATATGTATTTGGATTAATTTCCGTAGAAGTATATGAAGCTATTCCTGTTGCTAATTGAGGAGCTCCTGAAGTTACTGCAGGATCAACATTATACCAATTAAAATTAGATGCACCTGTAGCAGATGTTGCTGTAAATAAAGGATTAGTAAGACCAAAACAAGCTTCATAAGGTAAGCCTATTAAAGTTGGAGCCAATGGCAAAGGCGTTACTATCACTGATACTAGAGTAGCAGTTCCCTCACATCCATTTACACTTTCTTCTGTTACCCAATAAGTATATGTATTATCTATTGGATAAGAGATTGGATCAGTATATGTTGACGAATTAGCTTGTAATAAAGTAGTTAATGCATTATCTGCATACCAATTAAACACACCATTACCTGTTCCTCCACCAGTTGCTGCTGTCATTTGTGGATTTGGATCCCCTAAACAAATAGGTGCAGGATTTGATGCTAAAGGAGGATTTGCTAAATCCTCAACAGTAACTACAACATCAATTGGCGAATCCTCACAACCTGTAATATTATCAGTTGCAACTACAGTTACAGTATACACGCCTACTGTAGTCCAATTTATATCGATATTGTCACCAATACTAATTCCCCCAATAAATGTACCCCCTGTAGTTGACCACTGATAACTATAATTAGCTGTAGGTGGTCCATTTACCGGATCTACAAGAGTGTAGGGTTCTATATCTCCTACACAAACAGTTTGTGTAGATAAACTAGAAGTTTGAGCCATTAAATGGCTGTTGCCTAAAAATAGTATGCATGTAGCAACTACTTTTAGAATTTTTTGTTTTGTTTTTGTTTTCATGACCTTAACATTTTTAATTAATTGATTTTAGTTATTTATTATTATTTTAATTGTGCCAAATTGAAAGAGAATTAAAAGTTACTATTGGTACCGTTATTGTTGGAGACCAACTACTAGGGATACAACCATTAGCTTCTCTAACTTTTACCCTAAATTGTATTGATTGAGTTATATTATTATATATAACTGGGTTATTTATATCCCATGATGGAGTAGTTAGATTAGTCCAACCACTACCATCATTATACATAAATCTATATTCATTTACAGAAATAGATGGAGTAGCAGTTAAAATAATATCATCTCCTATACAAGCAGGGTTTGGTGCTGCGGAAAGTATAACAGTAGGGTTAGGATTAACAGTAATTGTTACATCATCATCATCAGTACAACCACTACTAGTCTCTGTAAAAGTCACTGTATAAGTTGTGGTAGTTGTAAGAGGTGGTGGTGGGAAATTCGAACCAGTTCCAAGAACAATGCCTAACGGATCAGCCGCATCAACCCAAGAGTAAGTTCCTGCACTAGCACTACTAGCATTTAAACTACTTGGAGCATACCCATCACATATTGTTTGGTCAGCAGTAGCGGTAACTATTGGTAAAGCATAAATTTCTAAAGTAACAGAAACGGAAGGTCCCTCACATCCATTCAATGTTTCTGTAACATAATAAGTATACAAACCGACTGCAGTTTCTCCTGTAGCGAAATAATTACCTGTAAATACATGAATAGTTAATGCTGCATCTAAATACCAATTTGGAAGCGATCCATAAGCAAGTAAGTCAGGAACTACCCCACCTAAACAAGCCGTTTCTGAAATAGCTATTGTTGCAGTGGGTAATGGATTTACTGTAACTGAAATAGTAGCTGTATTCTCACAAAGATTGCCATCAGTTCCTGTTACTGTATAAATCACTGTTCCTGTTCCTGGGGTAAATGGAATGTTATCTACAACTCCATTATCCCATGTATAAGTTGTAGCACCACCTCCATTCAAGGTTAAAGCATCACCATCACATAAAGGAGATGCAATAGAAGAACTAGCGGTAACTGTTGGTAATGGATTTACAGTAATTACTACAAAATCAGTAGCAATACAGCTATTTCCATCTGTAAAAGTTACAGTATAAGGTGTAGTAGTAGTCAATCCGTTTGAAAATACAGGATTTTGTGCATTTGCATTTATAAAATCTGTAGCAGGCTGCCAATTATACGTTCCACTAACGCTCCCATTTGCAGTTAAATTATTAGGCACTCCACCATTACAAATTGTTTGATCTGATCCTGAAATTACCGATACATTTCCTGAGCCACTCACTATTGCTGTATCAGTTTCAGAACATCCATTTGCATCAGTAATTGTAACGGTAAAAGTTCCTGCACTTAAATTAGTAGCTATTGCAGTAGTTTGCCCATCTGACCACAAATAACTTACAGGTGTAGCAACAGCTCCATTTACCAGTATAGTATAATCCTCAGTAGAGCCAAAATAAGCTGTTGCATCATCACAAGGCAATGCTTGGTTAGTGGGCTGATACTGATTATTCTGAGCAACAATTCTCATTCTGCTTTGTCCAGGTATCGCTCCAACCGGAACAGTAATTGGAATAGTATGTGTTGAAGGGCTTTGAGTTGGACCTACTTGTCCCACCCACTCATTTGCATCATTAAAATCGCCATCTATGTTCCAATCAACGTACACATTAGCTATATCTATAAGAGCAAAACCACTCGCATTACACGTCCCTAAATCTACATTTAAATTATATGAACTTCCTGGATTCACATCAGCAGACTGAGCAGTATAATCCTGATAAGTATCACAAATACTTGATGTATTATTTGATATAGTAGTATTATCCCCTACCAACACAATATTATCAATAGTTGTGTAAGTATTATATTGAGGACTAGAAGTACAATAAGTTGATATTGCTGAACCACCAACTCCTGTAATGCTTACTGTTGCTGAACCTTGTTGTGTACAAGTAGCGTTAATTACTGAAGTAGCTAAGTTCATTTGTGCAAACTGACTTATACCTATATTTTGTATTCCGCATGAAATACCATTGGCAAATATCTCATAGATATGTGAACCTCCACATTGATTATCTAGTAAATATGGCAAAGGCGTAATTGGATAAGTATTAAAAGATGATGAGTAATTTACCCCATATATAGCAATTTGCATACCAATCGCAACTTCCACATTACAAGTATCAGGACAAGCCTGAGTGGGATTAAACTGAAAAGATGGTTCAGCTTCTAAAATTTCAAAAGTATCAGAATAAATCGTTGAAGGGCAAGATGAAGAATATGGACTACTAGCCGTTATGACATATAATCCAGCATCTAAATCTGCTCTTATAGTTCCTCCATAACCACCCCCTCCATTATAAAGCTGCCCATTAGTTATATTTTGCCAAGAATAATTTATATAACTTGCTTGTATGATATTCGCACCACCTATTGCCCCTCCATTAGGACAAGTAATGTGTTGTAAATTAGCAATATCAACTGTTACAACACATTGTGCTTGATTCTTATTGTAAACAATAAGAAAAAAGAAAAGGGATAATATTTTTATAATTCTATGCAAATTTGCAAATATATAGAATAAGAAGTGATTAAATTCTATTCAGCAACAATCAACTCATAATCAATATAATGACACAAAGGAGCATAGGTATTTATCTTTCCTCCTTCTTTTAAAGGTTTAAACCTAAATAAAGAAAAATCAGAACAAAAATGCATCAAAGTATTATACGCAATATGTGTATATTTAGCCTGATTAGTATTGTACTTTTTTTCAAATAATTTAACAAAAGAAATATCATGATTACTATATTTACTAAAGCTATACGGATTAGGAAACTTAACATCCAAAAACATTAAATTATGAATATCCAAATTATCATATTTTTTCCAGTCATACAAACCAAAAACAAGTGATGTAGAATCCAGGCCCCCGATAGATCCAAGAATTTTACTCACAAAACCTTTATTTTCTGATGGAATAATTACAACTTGTTTTTCCGAAAACATTTTACGGATAGAATCCACCTTAGCATATTCTACAGTAAAAGTTTCAACTTCTTTTTCATGCTGCTTAAACAAATGCTTAATATAAGCTGATTTTCCCTCATACCCTTTTTCGTTAAGTACAATAACCTTATCCTGTTTATGGTGTTTTAAAACATATTCCTTAATTATATTTGTTTGCACTTTAAAAGAAGGAGAAAGCTGATAAACGGATTTATATTTCTTTACATTGTTAGTGTTTTTAGAAAGAGGAGAAATTAAAATTTTAGTAGTATCATCACCATATTTATCACATAAAACTCTAAAATTATTAGCATACAAAGGCCCAATAATAATATCCATATTTTCCAAAGCCTTTGAATTCACAATTTGATGTACTTTTAAGGCGTTCTTATTAGTATCAAAAGTATGTAAGCAAATATTTTTTCCTTGCTTACGTAAAGAATCAAGTGCCAATTCCACACCAACATGAAAAGAAAGAGATACCTCCGAACCTTTATAATAAATATCAGGAATTCCAGTAGTATCCTCAAAGTCATTAAACATGGTGTCATTCTTTACCAAAAAATAAGGCATTAACAAAGCAATATTCAACACAGAAGTATCTTTTAGTTCAGAAGAATTTTCAATTTGTTTTTGAATGCTAACATCAAAAGGTTTACTCTTATTTTCTTGTTGATTATAAAAAATAGGAATGTATAATAATTGTTTATAATACAGACGTTTTTCTATCTCATTATTATCAATAATATCAGCTGTTTTAACCTTATGTAACTTAGCTATTGATTTAAGTGATTCTCCTGCTTTAACAATATGCTTTACATAAATATCACCATCAAAAAAAACAGTATCAGTTGCTGTTTGACCCGACAAAACAAAAACAGATAATAGTAAAAATACAACTAATATTTTTCTGATTATTCCCATTCAATAGTAGCTGGTGGCTTTGATGAAATATCATAAACCACACGGTTAATTCCCTTTACTTTATTAATAATATCATTAGATACTTTTGCTAAAAACTCATACGGTAAATGCACCCAGTCAGCCGTCATTCCATCAGTTGATTCTACTGCTCTTAGAGCAACTGCATATTCATAAGTACGCTCATCTCCCATTACTCCAACAGACTGAACGGGCAAGAAAATTGCTCCTGCTTGCCATACTTTATCATACAAACCAGCAGCTCTTAATGAAGAAATGAAAATATGATCCACTTCTTGTAATATACTGACTTTTTCAGCAGTAATATCACCTAAAATACGAATTGCTAAACCAGGACCTGGAAAAGGATGTCTTCCTAATAACTCCTTATCAATCCCCATAGACTTTCCAATTCTCCGTACTTCATCCTTAAATAAAGTATTCAAAGGCTCAACAATTTTAAGTTTCATATAATCAGGTAAACCACCTACATTATGATGAGACTTAATAGTTTGTGAAGGCCCACCTGTTGCCGAGACTGACTCAATTACATCAGGATAAATTGTTCCTTGTGCTAACCACTTTACATTCTCTAGTTGATTCGATTCATCATCAAACACATCAATAAACATTGACCCAATAGCTTTACGCTTTTTCTCAGGATCTGACACTCCAGCTAAAACATCATAAAACCGATTTTTAGCATTTACTCCTTTTACATTTAAGCCCATTCCTTTGTATTGTTCCAAGACACTTTCAAACTCTCCTTTGCGTAACAATCCATTATCAACAAAAATGCAATATAGATTCTCACCTATTGCTTTATTTAAAAGCACTCCAGCAACAGTAGAATCGACACCACCAGAAAGTCCTAAAACAACTTTATCATTGCCTATTTTTTGTTTTAAATCAGCAACAGTTTCTTCAACAAATAAAGCAGGAGTCCAATCTTGTTTAAAACCACAAATATCAACTAAAAAATTTTGCAAAATGGTTGCTCCATGCTTAGAATGATACACTTCAGGATGAAATTGCAAAGCATAAGTCTGTTCACCTTCAATATGATAAGCCGCAACTTTTACATCATTAGTTGAAGCAATAACTTTATAATTATTAGGAATAGTTGCAATTGTATCTCCATGACTCATCCATACTTGTGAATCAGCAGGAACACCTTTCATTAACTCATTCTCAGCATCCACAAAAGATAAGTTGGCTCTACCATACTCTCTAGTATTTGAAGGCAATACTTCTCCTCCAAATTCGTGTGCTAAATGTTGTGCTCCATAACAAACTCCTAGCAAAGGTAACTTTCCCTTTATTGCTGATAAATCAGCAATAGGTGCATTTTCTTCACGTACAGAATGTGGAGAACCTGATAAAATAACAGCTTTCCAACTACCATCAATCTCAGGCATCTTATTGTAAGGATGAATTTCTGAGTAGATATTTAACTCTCTTACTCTTCTAGCAATAAGTTGTGTGTATTGCGAACCAAAGTCTAATATTAATATTTTTTCGTGCTCCATTTAACTATTTTATTTTAGGATTCAAAACTACAAAATTAGGGTTTAGTGGATTTAAATTCTCTTTTAATATTTCAATAAAGTTATCCCCACCTTTTAAATAAAATGGAATGAAATTATCATAGCGTTCTTGTAAACTATTTTCAGGAAATAACTGCTGTTTTATTTTACTTATCTGATTTAAAGAACTTTCATTTTTTTGCTTAGCTAATCTCAATAATTTTTCTTCCAATTGCTTAAAAGATTTTAATTGTTTTTGTTGTTGGGACTTTATATTGTTCTGAAGCCCTACATCAGTAGTTTTGGCAGTAATTGATTTATATATATCTTCAACAGCATCCATTTCATCCTGTAAGGATACAGCAGTATCATTTTGATTTAGCACAAACATTTTTTGCAATTGATGTTCTTCCAAAAACAAATCATTAAGAGAAAAACCTAAAGCTTGACGTTTTTGATTCTGTTTATCATCCATAAATAAGACAGAGTTTCTTAACATCAAAATTGGGAATGGAATATTTTCCTGCTCAAAAGCAGTTTTTAACTGCATCCAATAAGCAACCTCAGCCCCACCACCAATATAAGCAATATTTGGCAAAATAGTTTCCTGATAAAGCGGTCGTAACAATACATTTGGGCTAAAACTTACAGGATTATCTTCTATCTCCTTTTCAGTAGTTTCTCCTTTTATTAATTCTCTTTTCCCTTCTGATAATTTGAAGAAATTGATAGGACGAACATAGGCTTGGGCTTTATATTTAGTTGCCAAATCCTCACTGCATTTAGTAATGGATTCTTTAAAACCATGCCTTAAAACATCTTTTTTAATAGTGGAAATAAATTGTTCTTTCAGTCTTTTGTCATCACCATCCAAAATAACTAATCCATACTTACCAAACAATTCGTTTACCAAATAACGAGTAGCATCAGCCAAGTTATCATGATTTAAATATGATTTTTCAAAAAGAGAGATTAATTTATCTGCATTTTCTGAAGTTCCAAAAACTGATTTCAATTCCGTTAAGATACTTTCAAAACCATCTAAATTCATTCTGCCAACAGCACCACTTTGTTTGCTGTCCCAAGCTATTTTTTTGCCAAAAAGATTAATATGATTAATTTCCTGAAAGTCATGATCCTCAGTTGCCATCCAAAAAACAGGAACAAAGTTATTATTAGGAT
>Ga0308011_10001516_pt1 | contig 10453 bp, 8 predicted proteins | sample Neamet177_FD_203144 | JGI IMG/M metagenome (GOLD analysis project Ga0308011, IMG submission 203144) | Marine microbial communities from water near the shore, Antarctic Ocean - #177 | ecosystem: Environmental > Aquatic > Marine > Unclassified | place: Southern Ocean | collected 2014-07-25
CCACCACCGCTGCTGCGTCCGGAATCTCTTCCACCGCCGCCACCATAGCCACCACCGCTGCTGCGTCCGGAATCTCTTCCACCGCCGCCACCATAGCCACCACCGCCGCTGCGTCCGGAATCTCTTCCACCGCCGCCACCATAGCCACCACCGCCGCTGCGTCCGGAATCTCTTCCGCCGCCGCCACCATAGCCGCCACCGCCGCTACGACCAGAATCTCTTCTGCCGCCGCCACCGCCGCCTGAACGAGCCAGACCACATCGATTACACTCATCTCTTCTTGCGAAGTTATTGTTATGGCACTTAGGACATTCCCAATCTCCGTCCATGCGGTTTTCATTACCACCGCTACGGTTATCGGATCCACTGAATCTATCTCTTCCACTATCTCTGCGGTCTCTGTTTCCACCATCTCTTCCACCGCTTCTGTCACTTCTTTGACGAGAAGGGCTAGGTGCTCCGCCTTCTTTTTCAAGACCACATCGGTTACATTCCGAACGGAATGAGAAATTACTGTTTTGACATTTAGGACATTCCCAATCATTACTGTTATCTGGACCATCTCGTTGTCCATTAGAACGGTTAGAATCACGTCCACCGTCACGACTTCCACGGCGGTCATCACGACCTCTGTTGTCATCACGGCCACCTCTATTGTCGTCTCTACCGCCGTATCTTTCATCGCGGCGAGAGCTTGAACGACCTGAACTTGGTCGAGGCGCTTCACAGCGGTTACAGTTTTGACGGAATGAATAATTATTATTTTGACATTGAGGGCAATCCCAATCTTCACTTGGTTGGTGACTTTTATCCTGCCTTCTTTCGTCACGAGTTCCACGGTAGCCATCACGGTCTCCGCTTCTTTCAGTACGTTGCTCGCGGCGTTGGTCACGCTCGTTTTGGCGTTCTACACGAGGTTTTTTAGATCTCACGCCAACTTCCTTTCCAACTAAGGATTCTAGGTCGAGTTTTCTTTCAATATGTGCAACATGAACTAATGGAGAATTAGTGTTTCCTAATACCGAATCCACCTTACCAATATAATCGCCAGTGGCAACATCGGTGATTATAGATTCAAGCGCAGGTGACGAACCTGTAAATTTGACGAGTAATCCACCTTCGTGGCTCAACGACTCAATAGTACCAGTAAACATGGTATTCCCTAAACACAATGCGGAAGCCCTCCTCCTTTAAGGGGGTCGGTATTCACAAATATTGTTTTCTTTGCCAAAATGCCATTGCTAATAATGTGATTATCAGCGTTGAAAGCATAGATAGGGATGGAAGTCCGCCTTCTTCAGAAGGCTTGCTCTCATCTCCTGGGTAGTCACTATTGTCCTCAGCATAAGGATCGGCAACGAACACAGATAAGGTTCCGATAACTCCGGATTCATCAGTGGCAGAAATAATTACATCATATTCAGTAATTCCTTGCTGCATGCAAGAGGCTATTGAAACATCGATCTCCCAATTAGTTCCGACTTGGGTGAAATCAGTTGTTGAACCACCGCAAAGTGATAGCAATAGGGTAACTTCTTCGCCATCTGGGTCAATCACTATACCTTTCAAGGTAAATTTCAATCGGCTATCATCCCATGTAGCATTTTCTTGACTGATTCCAGTGACCAATTCTATAACAGGCGGAGAGCTTGATTTTTCTAGACCAAAGTTTAGCATAAAGGAATATGTCATCATATTAGTCGCATCAGCAGTTCCCATTACCATGACCATACCAGGTCTTAATTTCTTGAGTGATAAACCAGTTGTTAATTCACTCGTTGCAACAGTGATTGTTTTTGCATCTGCCATATTATCCGATTGATGGGCATGAGCCATGATTGTCATTTCACCAACCAATCCAGTTGGTGTGATGGTAAGTTCTAATTCCTCACTTTCTTCATTCATCACAGCACTTGATGTAAATAGTTGACCAAATGTCCAAGTTCTGGATAGTTCTGAAGATTCTCCATATGGGTCAACGAGGTTACATGTTGCTTGTGAAGAACCAGTGCCAACAGATGTGATGATAAATGCCCCATCCTCATCCATTTGACTTGACCAGCCATCTTCAACGAAGTTACAATCTAATGTCCAACCATGGTCATCGCTTGCCCAAGTTCCGGTGACGTCTCCATCAAATAAGATCCTATTTCCATCACCAGATAACGGGATAACCATGCCGTCATCAGGCGCACTACTGCTCCAAATTGGTATGTCATTATCCTCAACTTCTAGAGTTGTGAAATCAATAAATATTTCACGAATTACTGGGTAGTTGGAAGCAGGATATTCAACATCAATTGAAACTCTCATTCTCCCATTGGGAAGATTTTCTATTACAGGGGTCTCAAGGGCATCATTCTGAATCCCATCATCCATTGTGGAGAAATCTAACATTCTCAAACCTTGGGTTTGAGGGAATGTAAATACAAATATAGCATCTGTGACATTTGTGACATTTATTGCAAGAGTGAAATTGGACTCCCCTTTGTTAGATAATTGGTTAAATTCGGTATTATATGTCTCTCCATCGGCAAGGAACATACTGATCTCTAAATCATCAGTTGCTGAAACAGGGACTTCATAGCAACCGTTAGATGCTAATAAATTTTGACAATTCCTTTTTTCTTCATGATCGGATGGAACTAGACTTACCTCATCCAATGCGATTCCATCTTGAATGAAACTCCACTGATTGAAGTCAACACCATGTCGAGGGGCCACTCCTTCTTTCAAACCAATTCTTGTATCCATGTCGGCGATACAATCTGGTCCAATCGCTCTAACAGCATCTCTTTCATCAGTACTCAACCACCCGTTTCCGCCGCCAGGGACATCTTGAGTGCCTATTAATTCATCAAGATTTTCTCTTACAGTCGCTGCATTTGAACCGTTTACCCAAGAGTTCGCATAATAATCTACAGTGGCCCAATCATCAAGGATATTGATTTCAAAACTTGCAAAATCATAATCAAATAAATCTTCAAAAGTCAAACCGCTACAGTTAACTTGTCCGACATCATCTTCCCTTGCTTCAGCATCAAGAATAATGTTCTCTTCAAATCCATTTTCTTGGTGTTGAATTGGTGATAATGTCATCATTAACAATATCACGGTGAGAACCAATGAAGAAATTTTCAGCCGAGTGTTTACACCTGCCATATCAATTGATACTAGGTGTCATCTAATACACTTGCCCCTTTGGGGGCAGTGTTTTGCTATGTTTTCAAGGAACTAAATTTTCCATTCGTTTTGCAAGTATCCAAAGTGGCAAAACTGTCCAAGCAATTGCCATTATCCAAATATGCCAACCAGAAACACCTCGTTGAACACCTGACAATCTGGTCTCTAGTATGTGGTGATATACCCCATTTGGTGAAAATAAATCAAGTGCTCCTTCTAATGCAATCCAAGAAGAATCATTGTCTTGTCCGATAGCAATTCCAGAAGCAAAGGCAACCATACTTGTTACCAATGCCCACAAGAATGTGAAGAAAAACCAAATACCGACGCCAAAAGCCATCGCAGTCCCTTGCTCTCTCGCTTTTGAAGAGGCGATTAGTGTAAATAATGTATACCATATTAATATCAATCCAGTTGCGATAATGTGAATGACGAGATCCATCAGTTCTGGCCAAACTCCCATTCTATAACGAATAATGAATGCAGAGATTAACACCAAAATGGTTACAGGAATAATTACTGCAATAGAAGTACCATGCACTAGAGCAAGTGTTTGGTTCAATCGGGACATAGGCTGAGCCAATTTGACTTCTAGTACTCCACTTGCTCTTTCTTTGCTCACACCATCAAACGCCATTAAAACTGCACACATAGTTCCACCGAAAACAATTCCAAGACTGGAATAAAACAGCACTTCCATCGGAGTCTCAGGGCGGTGTCCACCTGGGAGAATGATGTTGGGATCAGAAAAACCCCAAGCCATTCCAGGGATAAACAATAGTAATATTGGGAACATCAATAACATCCTTGTTGAGAATATTTTCTCTTTGACAATTAGAGAGGTTACTTTTCTGTATGATATCTTTCCACTCATTCTTCTTCCACCTCCCTATGAATCAATGGCAGGAATGCTGATGAAGTTATTTCTAAGCCAACATCCTCTACCCTAAGCCCTGTTGAAGAGCATAACATCTCTACCAAATCGGGTGCATGCGGTTGCCAAGATTCTACTTCAATACCTTCACCGATGAGTTTTTTCAGTACACCGTCCGCATTACCTTTCAGTTGCATTTGCCAAGAGTCTTGGTTAGTTTCAGATTCAAGCAGTTCCATTCCTAATTTTTCAACCAATTCAGATGATGGGGGCTGTGAAGTTCCTGTTAAGTCAAACCTATCACTCAAGTCTAATTCTTTTTCGACCGATTTTATTTCACCTTCGATTAGTAGTTGGCCACGATGAAGTAATGCGATTCTATCTATTATTCCAATTAGCCCAGATACTTGGTGGGATGAGATTACAATAGAAACTCCTTTTTCACTCAATTGTTGTAATAGTTGGGTAAATGCTTGTGCTGCAACAGGGTCTAATCCATTGAATGGTTCATCGAGAAGTAGAATATCTGGGGAACCCAGTAATGCAGTGGCTAAAGTCAGACGTTGCCGCATACCTTGACTCAATTCATCCAGCGGAGAATCAATTCGTGAGTTCAAACCTACCAGTTTAATCAATCCAAGAATACGATGTTCGGACGAACCTCTCATCGCAGCAATTTCAATCATTGCATCGTGAACAGATTTCTTGCCTTGCCAGCGAACTTGCTCCGGCATATGTCCAATCACTTTTCTCAACTCTACGCTGGTTGATAATTCCCTTTCAATCGTTTGGCCACCTTTTAGAGAGGTCAGCACAGCAGTCCCTTTCTGCAAAGGTAAGACGCCTGCCAACATTCGTAGCAAAGTCGTTTTTCCTGCACCATTTGGGCCAACAAGACCCAATATAGTACCTCTGTGTAAGGTCAAGTCGATTTTGGCAATACCAGGGCCACGAATTTTCTTCCATGGTTTTGTTGGCGTTGGAGCGCTAATGTAGTGGCGACAAGATGCGCCAACAAGTTGTAAAACGACCTCCGCCATGTGTACGCCTAAATCGCAATCACTTGATATTCTACCGTTTCATAGTCTCTCAAAGCAAAAGTATCATCACTGAAAGGTATCCAATCTATTTTCGGGAACAGCAATGCTAGGGGGTATACTTTATTCTGCGGGCCTTGTTGTTGCGGTTATTGTTGTCATCTATTTGCAGTATAGGGAATTCGTTAAGCAACAAGCAATTGAAGAAGGAAACACTTCTGCGATCTTCAATTATAGAGAAGTATTCGGTCCAATGGGTTTAGAATTCCTCGGATTATCCGTACTTATGATTTGGATAGTACCTTACGGTGTTTTGGTAATTGCGCCACTTGGTTTGATATTGTCAGTATTGTCGCCTGCTGGCCGAATAACATGGTCTCAAACAAAAGTTCCTAGAACGATGGTTTGTGTTTTTCTTATTAGCATGATAATGCTTGGAAGTTTAGCCCCTGTATCTCAACCCAAATCTCCGGATTCGTGGGGGAATCCGTTGTTAACTGAGAATCCAAATGCACCAATTTGGCCAGCTAGTCAGCAATATACGTGGCTTATGGCGCCATCGGCAGGTGAATTGGATTTAGAAATAATACAATCTATTTCTATTAGAACACCCCATCAATTAGGCGTCTTTGGTGCTGCGAGTTCAAGTTTAAATTTGGCATCATTGATGGGGCTGGAGCAATCTCGATTACACCAAGCCATTGAATTATTAGATGATGAATTATCATTTGTTAGATTAAACCCTGAAGAAATGGCACTCACTCCCATACCTAATCAAGAGACACATCGCTATGTGAGTAGTACACTTGGAATTGATGAAGATATTGTGATTCGTCAATATGAGCTGCGGTCACTATCAATAGGGTCTAATGAAGAAGGAGTTAAAGTCGGCGAAGTACTTTGTGCAGCGACCTCTACATGGGGTGGTGAATTACAAGTTTTAGTTATCATTAGACCTCTTGGGCATCCAGATCTTACAAGCGATAGGTATGCGGAGAAATTAGTATTGGATTGGCTTTCTGCATGAAATCCCGTCATAAGGCGAAATTTAGCACTAATGCCGCGGTAGCACGCGGTTTAGGGTGCCCTAAACTTTCATATAGGGGGGTGTTTTAGGGCGGCCTAAACCGGAAGGTCATATTATGGAACCAAAAACGCTAAAATCAACATTGCTCGTATTTTTAATTGCCACAGCCTCACTTGCAGGCTGCTTAGGTGGTGAGGATGAAAAAGAAACCCCAGACTTAGAAGAGTTCGTCATTGCGTACAGTATCAAAGACGACTACACCAACGTTGATGAGAATCCTCAGCGATTGGCTGATTATTTGGGCGAAGAACTCAATATGGATGTAACACTATATCCAATTGATTCTGAAGGTGCAGCTCTCGAGGCCCTTCGCTTTGGAAATGCAGACATGGCTTTCATGGATGGCGGTGCTGCTTGGGTCGGTTGGCAACAATACGGTCTAGAGGCACTTGCAGCAGATCAAAAGTCTGATGGTCGAACCTATTACAGCGCTCATGCTGTTGTTCTCAAGGATTCTGATGTGGCAGCTGCCTACCTTGATTCGGATCCAAATACGGACCCATTCTCACTTCTAGCAGGTAAGACTTCGTGCCACACAGGGTGGCTGAAATCTGCTGGAATGTTGCTACCTATGGGATTCCTAATTGGAAATGGATACGCTAATGTTATTGGCGATTCCAGTGATGTTGAATCACTTCGCAACACTATTACTAACTTTTTCAGTGAAGACTCAAGTATCCCAGACTCCGGAACTCCTTACTATTCCTATTCTGGTGCAGTCAAGTGTCTTTCCGAAGGCGTAGGTGATGTTGCCTTTGCAAAAGATTCTACAGTTGCTTCCTATTGTGGAAATGCAGACGCTTCTGAAAACCTTGAATGGTGTCTTCCAGAATCAGATTATATCTTACTTCCTTCGTACGGAAATGCTCCATCACACCCAGTGATGTACAATCCAGACTTTATGGCATCTGACAAGATAACCCTAGTGCAAAATGCATTGGTTACTATGAAGGATTCAACAGAAGGAGCATCTATTCTTTCTGATGTCCTCAACACTCCTGCAATCTCGGCTACAAATGCACTTGACCACCTTGGTTCATATGGAAACCTCATTGAAGATGTCCCTGGAATCTCAGCATACTACAACACGAAATTTACCATTAACGACACAGTTGCTCCTACAGTTTCAAACATTAGAATCGCTTTTGAACTGAAAGATGACTACACCAATGCTGATGAAAACCCGCAAATCCTTGCTGATTACATTGCTGAACAAACTGGTGTGACTGTAACATTGTATCCTGTTTCATCTGAAGGAGCTATCATCGAAGCTCTCCGCTTTGGTAATGTTGATATCGCCTTTATGGACGGTGGAGCTGCTTGGGTTGGCTGGAAAGAATACGGCCTTGCTACAATGGCAGCTGATCAGAAATCTGATGGAAGAACATATTACAACGCTCATGCAGTAGTATTGAACGGTTCAGATATTGCAGAAGCTTATCTTGATAACGATACATCAACCGATCCATTTGCAATGATGGAAGGTAAGACTTCTTGCCACACAGGCTGGCTCAAATCAGCCGGTATGTTGCTCCCGATGGGTCACTTGATTTCCCAAGGTTATGCACCAGTTGTCGGTCCTCAAGATGATATTGAGTCACTCCGAGATACCATCCACGCTTTCTTTAACGAAAACGCAAGTATTCCAGACTCCGGAACACCTTATTATTCTTACAGCGGAGCCATCAAGTGCCTCTCTGAAGGAGTAGGTGATGTTGCATTTGCCAAGGACTCCACAGTCGCAAAGTACTGTGGTTTCGACAATGCAAGCCTGAATGAAGAGTGGTGTCTACCTGAATCAGATTACGTCCTGCTCCCTTCATACGGATCAGCACCATCTCACCCAGTCATGTACAACCCTGCTAAACTTGACGTTCAAACACGCACAGCAATTCTCAATGCATTGCTTTCATTGAACGGAGAGATGTATGTTGAAAATTACTCCATGCAAGGGCAAGAATACACTGGATGCTACAACATGGGAACTCACATGATTGACAGCACTTCTCCTCAAAACCAATGTGGAGATCAAATCCTACTGAATGTTCTCAACACTCCAGGACTTGTTGAAGCAAATACCCAAGAGCATCTTGGAAGTTACAGTAGTCTTATCAGTGCGATTCCAGGAATCTCATCTTACTTCGATTCCAAATTTGAAATTGCTGAATGAATAGTTGGAGATAACTTTTGAAAACATCGTCGGTGAAATGGTCCTTGTCCTCACCCAATATGGGGGCCATTTCACTGACCTTTGGGGTGACAGAAATGAAAATAAACTTAAATCCTTTTTTGTTATACCCAACCGTTTCAAAAAGTAAAGGCATTAGGACCGTTTGAGGGGCATCTATGGTTGAATCAGTACTCATTCTCAAGAACTTGAGTGTTGGTTATGATGAACCGCTGATTTCCAACATCAACTTGGAAGTCATTCCAGGCGAAGTCATAGCGATTCTCGGTCCTTCTGGAATCGGAAAAACAACATTGATTCGTACGATTTCAGGGCTTATTAGACCTCTTTCAGGATCATTTGACTTGAATGTCGAGAAGCGAGGGGGATTAGGATATATTCCTCAGCGTTTAGGATTGGTAAGACATGCAACAGTTGCGCACAACGTATCCCTTGGAGCCCGGTCAAGGATTGGTTTTTCACGAAACATGTGGAAGGAGCGTTCTCAAAGAACAATGGATGCATTACGCATGCTTGGGATTGCTGACAAATCAAATGAACCTGTTCGCCGATTATCCGGTGGGCAGCAACGTCGTGTTGCAACAGCCAGAACTTTAGCTCAGAGGCCGCAATTGATGCTGGCAGACGAATTCCTTGGCGAACTGGATCACTCAAATGTTGAAATTGTATTTGAAGCAGTTCAGAAATTGGTCGATGATGGTACTGCTGTAATCATGGTTGAACACAATGATGCTAATGCTCAATTATTCGCTACACGAATATGGGATATTCAAGACGGTAAAATCGAAGATATTTCAATCAAAGAGTGGAACAATCGAAAGACTGGGGGTGAAGAGGAATGAAATACCGTCTCTTTGGAATTATTTCCATTTTGTTGTTACTTGCTTGGCAAACGCTCGATGGGTTAATTGAAGGCGATTGGGGCCGGCTTGAGGGAGGATTTGGAAATCTATCAATCTTTTTTTCTGAAAGTATGTGGCCTCCAAATTGGAGCGTTATAGAAGCACGCTCTTATCCCGTGTGTGAATCTGAAATTGAATTCTTCTGTTCTGTTGGTTATATTGGAATGATGGAAACAATAAAAATCGCCTTTGTTTCAACAATTCTTGGGTTTATAGGGGCCTTGTTTTTTTCATCTCTTGCAGCTCGTAATCTTGTACCCCTCTATGTAGCAATCCCAGTGCGTATTTTACTCTCTGCGATTCGAAGTCTACCAAGTCTAATTTGGGCGATTCTATTTGTTATTGTGATTGGTTTTGGTCCTCTTTCAGGTGTTTTAGCGATGACTTTCTACACAGTTGGGTATCTTGGTAAATTACAGTACGAAACATTTGAAGGAATGGCCAATGATTCTCTTGAAGCTAGTCGGGCAATGGGTCTTCCACGAAGTAGCATCTTGCTGAATGTAGTTATCCCTGAAAATAGTAATCATCTATTGAGCCAATTAATGTTCATGTTTGAATACAATGTCCGCCATGGGACAGTGATTGGAATTGTTGGTGCAGGTGGAATTGGTTATTACATCAGTACTTATCTTAAATTCCTCCAATATGAGAAAGTCTTCGCGCTCCTCATTTTGATATTTGTTGTCGTTGTAATCATTGACTTACTTTCAATGATGGTTCGCTCGTTTGTTAACGATGAGGGGGACGTCCGTCGTCCAACATGGTTGAATCTTGTACTTTCCCCAAAAGAAGAATGATTAATTTCTGTTAATATTTAATCGACAGCGATGTGAAGAGAACCATCCTTGTAAAAGACTTGAATACGATCAGGGACTTTCTTTGTCAAGGAAGCAATCGCTTCGTACACAGCATCGTCTTCAACTTCAAAGATTTCTGCAGCGTCCTCTGTTGACCACGGGGTAAGGTGGAAATCTGATTGACGTAGCCACTCAAATAATCGGGCTTCTAACTCTGTCAATTCCGCCGCCATAGTATTGCCATAACGCTACCATTCAAAACAGCACCGCAGAATAAGCAGTTTTACAAAGATTCAACTCAGCTGAGGTTGACCATTCTTCGACAGCATTCTTCTGCATCAATATCCCCGTCAAGTAATGTATTCAATGCCTTGGTGAATGG
>Ga0308011_10001518_pt1 | contig 10450 bp, 7 predicted proteins | sample Neamet177_FD_203144 | JGI IMG/M metagenome (GOLD analysis project Ga0308011, IMG submission 203144) | Marine microbial communities from water near the shore, Antarctic Ocean - #177 | ecosystem: Environmental > Aquatic > Marine > Unclassified | place: Southern Ocean | collected 2014-07-25
CAACAAGTTCTAGGACAAGTTCGAATTGGAGCGAAATCTGCGCATATTAATTAGGTTTCCTGGCACGCGATTGGTCGATCCTGTTACCAACCTGTAGCCTGTATTTATGAATGGATTTCATTCAAACTTGATATTTTGGCCTCATTCAATAAGTTCTTTGTTGGAATTTCTTGTGAGCATTGTAATGCTTTTGATCCTTTATTTATGCATTGACATCTATTTATAAGTTCATATACACCTTTTGTCTTGTTTATGCTCTAAAACGTATTGTTAATCAGCATATGTAGAACGCAGACAGGGGAGGTAACCAGTATATTGTACTAGTTAACTCCCTTGTCTGCTATTGTTGGCACTGTAATTTTCTTATGTGTCAAATGATGATACAGGTTGATACAGGCATGTTTAGCCAGTAGAGCGATACAGGCCCTCTTGGGCCTCTTGTTTCTTTTCCAAAGCACAACCAATATGGCCACTTACTAAAAATAGCCAAAATTATAATGGTCTTCTCTGTAACCAGCTGCAGTTGTCTGATTTGGATGAAATTGCATATGTTAACTCATTCGTCCCTCGACCAAAGCCAAAGAAAACCATGCCACAGACGCATTACAGCAACAAGTGTGACGAATTTGATTGCATAGTTTACCCTTTAAACTTCTTGAGCCCTATTGACATTCTGACATTTGACGCCTGTCAAATCGTCACGTGAAATAGATTAGCGGGAAAAAAGACATACTAAGTACGTGTACTCTGAACCAATCAGATTGTAGCGCGGAACCTCTTGTATCTATTTGCTACCCAAGAAAACAAGTCTTATGGCGAGCGAAACAGGCCTGCCGCCAAAGCACTGTCTTCCATCGTCGGCACTTTTGTATTTGGCTTTGATGTACCGATTCTTGTGCGACGTGAGGGATCGCTTTACTAAAACTGGGTAGTAGTAAATTAATGAATGGTGGACTGGTGACTGACAAACCATGAATAATATACGGTAGTTAAGCATACTGAAATGCATCCCCACCGCCGCTGGAAACATATTCCACGTGCCTGGTAGCTGGGTAGCCTAGCGCAACTACAAGGGGTACCAGGAAAGTTATGTCTCAATGTGGGCGGGACCTAATATCTTGTAACCAATAAACGTGCACGTAACATTCGTAGACACTCTGCAGTCCAACCAACTGCTCCAGGGATACAGGTAATCTGACAGTGCTAAGGCTCTAGAGAGGGCAGTGATTACTGCACACAGCAGTGCTAGGAGCTAACCAGCAGAGCAGGCTCAGGGTGAATGAGTTAAGCACTTGAGCCTCTCTCAAATTCATGTTTTTCATGATCAAATTTTTTCCAATAAGGCCACCATGGGGTCACGTTTGTTCTATTTGGATTGAATAGAATAGATATCTTTTAGCATAATGAGCCTCTTTCAAACGTACATGTATGCATATTCTTCACATTTTCGAAGATGGCCACCGTTTGGTTGCAGTACAGTAGTCCCAGCAGTTAGCGATATCTGCTAGCGTGCTGTCTGCATGAAGCCTATAGGCCTGTTTAACCAGTAGAGCATCATCAGGCCTTCTTGGGCCTCTTGTTCTCTTCTCATTTCTCTTTTAAAACAGACGAGCCGCAACACGGGAAAAGAGTCCAAAAGTCTTACGGCCATATGCAAACTTAACTATAAACCCAGCTCAGCTTGCGTGTTCACACAGTCTGATCAGGGTCTACACTGTTTGCCAAAAGCAAGACTGCTATCTGTACTTTCGTTCAGCAACAGTGTAGACCCTGATCAGATACACATGCACAGACTAATCTTGGTCTACACCTTTTGCCAATGGCCGAATGAAGCTTTTCCTATGTTGGGACTCCTGTTCCTGACAACATGTCCTAATGTCCGATGTCTCACCAAACCCGAAAAATAACAGACTGAGGTTTTCATCTCCTCAAGAGTAACAATCCTATGACGTATCAATAGTACTGGCTACTTACGTGTTTTAGGCGTTGCTGGCGCCGACTCCGAGACAGCAGTGACTGAGGATCTGTAAAAGATTTGTATTCGCATCACATACTGGGGAAATGCAGTGCTCAACTCATTCATCCCTAGCAACGCTTTAACGGATATTTGCAAACAGCATAGATGCAGATGAGATGGCTTCTACAGGAGTCATTTCATCAGGATCTATGGTGTTTGCCATTCTCCACATATTTCTTCTGTGAAACACCCCTTTTCTGATCAATGGAATGGCCCAAATTCAGATCTTGATGAGTCCACTTTAGAAACCTGGGGTGAAAGCGTGGACCCGGACCAGACAATGTTTCACATCATGCTGACCTGGCTCTACCACAGTACACAGAGATGTAATAGAGGCTCAACATCTTTGGATGTGGAACAGTAGTCCCCTTGGCAGAAAGGTGTTTTTTTCCATACTGGATACCATCAAATAAAAAGTATGTCTGGTTACGGGGAAAAGGGACTTTGGTTATATGCCATATATGCAAACAGTGTAGACTCCGATCAGCCTGCGCCTGTACACAGTCTGATCAAGGCTTACGCTGTGGAACAAGAGTACAGATAGTATTCTTGCTTTCGGCAAACAGCAGACAGCATTGAGGTGCAGGCTGATCAGGGCCTACACTGTTTGTATATGCCATATATCACCAATGGTCTCGTTTCCTACAGCAAGCCTCAAATGACACACAGCTTACTGATGAATACAGGTACTTGAGGTACATGCATGTACTTACAGAGCTCTACACACTTTACAGAGACAGAATACATTTTTACCAATCTTTGAAACTCAGCAAGAGATACATGTATGTACACAAACAACTCTCGAGAAGAAAAAGTTCTATTTTTTGCTATTTTTAGTAATGGCGGCCATATTGGTCGAGGAGGTACAGGAAAATAAACACTAATTTTCATCGCACTGAAGGAAGGAACCTTCTGTGAAAGGTTGGTTGCAATCGGCCTAGCGGTTTCTGAGGAGATGTTGCTAACGGATGGACGACGCATCATCCCATAAGCAAAGGCCAGTACACCTAAAAACGTTCGGATTGGACAGAAGGTCGGATTGGACAGCATTCTCTTACATGTACATGTATATTTGGAACTATGAAAAATGTTCGGAAACGGCAGAAGTTCGGATTGGACAGAGTTCGGATTTCGCAGGTTCTACAGTAACTGTATATTACGTCATGTAATCAAGTATATTATTTAAAGTTATCAAGTATTTTATTACATGTACATTTATACCAAGTGATCAAATATATTTTATAATTATACTAACCTGCTCTTTCTGGGGGTCTTTGCTTCTTCAATGACTTTCTCCTAAACAAACAATATGCCAGTTATGACAATACATGTACATCTACCTTTATTATTCAAACAGTAAAGAACTTTCGACATCAAGAAGCAAAACCACAAAGTCTGAAAGTAAAACGTCAATATCTGAAAGCCAAACCCCCAAATCAGCGTTTCAACAGAAATCCTATTAATTGAGTCATGTCGTGGGAAAAAGGACCTTCGGCCATATGCCAACAGTGTTGACCCATATCAGCCTGCGCATTCGTGCAGTCTGATCAGGGTCTGCATTTTTGCTGAATGATAGTTCAGGTGACATTTTGCTTTCGTCTAAACAGTGTAGACCCTGCTCAGACAGTACGAAGGAGCAGGTTGATCTGGGTCTACGCTGTCTGTACATGGCCGAAGGTTCTTTTGTCCTATACTGCTGCTTCAATACACTTGCCAGTTTGCAACAGATTATCTACTGAACACAAAGCAAACCACCCCTGTTACAGTAGACATAATCAGATTTACGAACAACTCTTATACTCGCACTTAAATTCTGAGCTTCCGGCATGATCCGTTATGCAGTTGCTGTTCAAATGGACCAATCAGGGTGCTCAGAATTTGAATGCTAGTGTAAGCATTGTTCATAAACCTGGGGCCTGAAGCTCTACACAGAATGATGACCATGTATCTCGGAATGCCTTCTTGGATATGATCCGACTCGAAACAGAATCAGCAAATTCTATGTCATTCATATACATGTACAACAAACAGGCCAGTGCATGAGAAGTTACCCTCATCCCAACAGAGTCGACCCAGATCAGTGTGTGCATTCATTCAGTCTGATCAGGGTCTGCACCTGTCACTGAAAGATTATAGCGAATGTTTTCTCACTAATCAGACTGTGAATGCTAAAGCTCATCTGGGTCTACACTGTCGGCAAATGCGATAAGTGTTAGTTTCTCATGCAATTGCTTGTACTGAAAGTTCTTTCTTTTGTCAGTAAATGAACTCACCTTATTTGGAGATCTGACCCTTTCGTCATCTGTAGTGGACACAAAGTCATAAATACATGTATCTGTCTCTTTAGCTTGAGCAGGTCTCTTTTCTCCAGCCTTCATCTTGGCATCTGTTTTCTTCCCTTTATCTTCCTTTACGTCTCTTTCCTTTAACTGGGGTCCTACATAATTGCCTATGGATTTCCTACCCGGTACAGTCTTACTAGGTGTTGCTACAGGTATTGTTTCCTCAATTGTTTCCTCAATGTCGGACAATTTGCGTTTGGCCTTCGTAGGTTGCCGTGCCTCTGATTCTGGTCCCAAGTCTGTTTTCCTGGCAGACAAGGTTCTCTTGCCCCTTGACGAAGATGGGCCGTAGTCACTGCACACAGTTTTGCGTCTGGTGCTCCTCCTCACTATACAAGGGAGGGAAGCAGATATGACATAATAGTTATTTAACTCATTCATCCCTAGTGACGCTTCAACTGATATTTGCAAACAGCATAGATCCAGATGAGATGGCTCCTAGAGGATCTATGCTGTTTGCCATTTTGCTCATATCTTTTGTAAAACACCCCTTTTCTGATCAATGGAATGGCCTAAATTCAAAGCTTGATGAGTCCCATTTCAAAACCCCAGGGGTGAATGGGTTAAACTTCTGAGCTGATAATTATCTATTGCATAATGAAATGTGGGCTTGACGTCAGCTGGAGTGCGGGCCATGTGACCGCAAAAACCTTCTACTTCTAAAGATTGAATCGTTCTCTGAGGACATCAACAAAGCCTTATCTGTTCTTCAGATACCACCAGACATCAAACAAGAACTCCTTCAAACGGCCATTGATGAGAAAGTAGAAACATCAGTTGATGGACTGGTCAACACAGTGCTAACCCATGGATTGAAGTACATTAAAGGTTGTATGAATGCCACTGAAGTCACAGCCAAGTTATGGACGGTTCTCCAAATACAGGGCTACATACCCAACAGATTCAGGTTTCCATGGCAACAGCTGTATCAGTTACCCTTGAAAGAAGTGAAGAAAATGTTCAAAAAGGTTGTTAGGGAAACCCTGGAGGAGTTCCCGCTCACTGAGGAGGAGAGAAAGAGACAGTGACATGAAGCACTAGTGACGGCATATAGGGACGTATCACCAGACATCATCACCAAAATCCAGCAAGTTTACTTCAATGACTTCTCAATATTTGACTACAGCTTAGAGCCACCAAGCTGATATCTTCAAACTCAACGCCCAGGTCTCTATAAGTGGCAGTTGACACAGACTGTGAAGTGGCAGGCTGTCTATAGTAAATCTCTATATATGGACCTAATACCAAGATCTGTTCTTGTTTATATGTACAGGTACCAGAGATACGTAATGGCTAATCTGTAGTTTGAAATCTGACAATCGTAGCCTTTATTCAAGAGCCATCTCCATTTGAGAAATCACTCTGCAAGTTGTACCAGTGTTATATCAAACTTTCTTCCAAGGGGTAAAATTTGACAGGAGGGAGTATTTGATGTGACACTGGTATTATGCACAGTCATCATAATGCTGCATTATGTACAATGTTCAAGTATACATAACAATTCTATAGTTAATTAATACAGGTACATGTATCATACAAATGATTGGTATCTTTGGGTTTCCTATGTCAACACTTTAACTCATTCATCCCTAGCGACGCTTTAACTGATATTTGCAAACAGAATAGATCCAGATGAGATGGCTCCATCTCATCAGGATCTATGCTGTTTGCCATGATTGAGTCTTCTGTAAACATCCCTTTTCTGATCAATAGAATGGCCCAAATCCAAAGATTAAAGAGTCAATTTTCGAAACCCAGGGGTGAATGGGTTAATATGACATTATGCAATTGATGAGTAGATGTACTGGTCAAGATCTCTTGCAGTATCGTTTAGCCTGAACAATGACCATACTTGTATGGGGTACACCACAGAAAACCTTTTTACCATATACATTTACATGTATGCAAATAGTGTGCACACAGATCATTGAGCAATTGCAGTTTTGATCAGAATCTACACCGTTTGCTGAAATAAGGGAGTTAATTCATCCGTGTGCGACAAAGTGTGTATTTCCTAATCAGAGCACATGAATGAGCAGGCTGATTGAGTGTCATATGCATACCCTGGTCAAAGGTATGGTATCTTGTGGCGTACCACATTTGTTAGTTTTAGACTATTAGTTTGTACAATACACTGAACCAATCTACATTAGGTTCATGCAATTTATCATGAGCCACATAGTATTATAAGTACTCTCTGTATTTAAGAAGATGCAGCTGCAACCACAGTTTATGGACAATGGATTTGTGCTGTTTGACCAACACAGTGTGCTACAAGCCAGACAGAAGGATTCTCATGAAGGCAACAAGACCTCATATACTGGACAGGTTTTTTATGTGAGTAAATTAAACAAGAAATATCTACTAGTATGTCTAGAATAGCACACATGTACCGTATATATCAGCCAGCGGATGAGAAAGTCAGCCTAATGACATCTGCCAACAGTGCAGACACAGATTAGCCTGCACATCTGCAATGTGCAATGAGGGTCTGCACTGTTTGCTGTCCAGGTACAAACATAACCTATAAACTTCAGCTAACAGTGCAGATTGCAAAGGTAAATCTTTAATGGACTAACTATTTCAGCTGAGTTGTGCAAAAACAAACATCAGCCGAACGCAAACAATGTAGACCCAGATCAGCCTCTGCATTCACGTAGTCTGATCAGGGTCTACATTGTTTGCCAAAAGCAAGAATGCTATCAAAACTCTTGTGTAGCAAACAGTATAGACCCCTTATCAGACTGCGTGAATGCACAAACTGATCTGGATCTACACGGTTTGCATGCATATGGCTGAAGGTCCTTTTCTCCGCGAAGCTACTCATTTGCAAATGGAATCAGGGTGACTTTTCAATGCATTCCATATACCTCAATAACAGTAAAACCATTTTACTGTGACTGCTGTGGTAACTAACCTATAATGGAGAGCCGCATGTCATTCCAAAGACTGTCATTATCCCCCAGCCAGTGGCCGCTATGTTTGCCGCTACCCGGGAACGTGGATCTCGATATGACAATACCTCTCTTACCAGTTGCCTGGCGCAGGCCCATAATAAGAATAAACAAAAGCATTTAACACCGAATCTCACATGAGTTATGCATGTCAGATAAAAAACATCCTGATCATCTTCCGGGACCCGGAGAAAACAATACACACAAGGTCAACATGGATGCTGATAATTCAATTAAATCAACATGTCGATGTGCTGGAATCCCCTGCAGCTATTCTCGTGAACTTAGTACCAGCACGTCTTTCACACGTGCACATGTACCAGTAGAAATGTTGGCCAGGAAAATGCATAACTAAAATGGTGAGTGACGTTCTCAACAATGTTCTCGAAAATGTCAAAAAATACCGGACTCGATGATTTCGTATAGGAGTAGCTATCATCCATGGATATTTGTGCATAAACAGTCTACACACAAACATATCCATGTATGATCCTTGCGAACATTGTAGTGTCTGTACTCACTGTAATGTGGATTCTGTCTGACTCCAGCCGTACAGGCTGTGAACATCGTAGTGGCGGTATTCCCCAGTCTCACCCTGTCGAGCTCTCATGCACACCGTCTTGTCCGATATCATGGCCATCTTGTTGTTCGGCTGACTATCATGAGTAAATGCCGCCACTGTAAATGTACACAATCTTCAGCTGACCGTGGTATAGTATTGAACACGTGGGGGGGAATAGGTGAGTTACTTATAGACTGCCTGGTCACCACCTCTATATAGTGGCACTTGAACAAAGGGATTATACTTTCACATACTTAAATAACACATTCCTCCCTAGCGATGCTTTAACTGATATTTGCAAACAGCATTGATCCAGATGAGATCTTTTCTCCAGCCTTCATCTTGGCATCTGTTTTCTTCCCTTTATCTTCCTTTACGTCTCTTTCCTTTAACTGGGGTCCTACATAATTGCCTATGGATTTCCTACCCGGTACAGTCTTACTAGGTGTTGCTACAGGTATTGTTTCCTCAATTGTTTCCTCAATGTCGGACAATTTGCGTTTGGCCTTCGTAGGTTGCCGTGCCTCTGATTCTGGTCCCAAGTCTGTTTTCCTGGCAGACAAGGTTCTCTTGCCCCTTGACGAAGATGGGCCGTAGTCACTGCACACAGTTTTGCGTCTGGTGCTCCTCCTCACTATACAAGGGAGGGAAGCAGATATGACATAATAGTTATTTAACTCATTCATCCCTAGTGACGCTTCAACTGATATTTGCAAACAGCATAGATCCAGATGAGATGGCTCCTAGAGGATCTATGCTGTTTGCCATTTTGCTCATATCTTTTGTAAAACACCCCTTTTCTGATCAATGGAATGGCCTAAATTCAAAGCTTGATGAGTCCCATTTCAAAACCCCAGGGGTGAATGGGTTAAACTTCTGAGCTGATAATTATCTATTGCATAATGAAATGTGGGCTTGACGTCAGCTGGAGTTAAGTCATGATTGATTTGGGGTCTGCTATTTCCAACTATCAGTAACATTAGTATTTCTGTATCAAGTACATCTTAGAAATTATACTATTTACATCCGCCACATGGCACTGAAGCACAACAGCTGTGACTACCGTACTGGCTAGTGCGAGGAGCCTGTGGCCATGTTAGATAAATTATCAATTAAACAAACAGTCCTGCTGTATATTGGTGCTATATTCTTTAATTAATTTCCAGAACCATTTTACCAGTATACTCTTTCTGAATCAAGATCTTTCTCTGTAATAAATCATTACGCTACATTCACGCAAATCTCTGCCTGAAAAGCCAGTAGAGCGGCACTGGCCCTCTTGGGCCTCTTGTTGACTTTAAGAAGGATTGTTGCTGGGACCAACATAATTCCTCATTATTAGCATGGTACTCACTATTTCCATACTCGCAATACCGAAGTTCAACTGTAATTCATTGTCAAATAGCATATTGAATGAAAAAATTAAGAAATTGCACAACCTCTGATGTTATCTACATGTTCATGTAGTATGTGTATACTTTTAGGAAATGAATGAGTTGAAGTCTGTTGAAGACCCAACACCTGTAGATGTGACGATGTTGGTAAGTTGTCTACATTGGTAAACTGTACCCAGGCGATGATATGATAAGTCCTTTACCTTGGGGTGAACAAACTGTACTCCGGTATTGGCAAATCCTCGCTCTTGATTGTTGCCAAGTCCTTGCCATTAATTAACCCATTCATTGCTAGCGACACTTTTAACTGATATTTGCAAACAGCATAGATCCAGATGAGATGGCTCCTACAGTACAGTCAACTACCATTGATTAACTGTACACAGAGATGTTCGTATGACATCCACATTGGATAACTCTGCACAAACCACATGTACATGTATGTAAAACTGTCGAATTGGTGAACTAGTAGTATACATGTATACATGCATGGCTTTACTCTTCCATTCATTGAACATGAAGGTTGTGTCAGGACAGTGGAGTGAGATTGCACATCTATAGATACATTTTGAGAACTGGAGCGTGACTGCACTCTTCCTTGAAATACGGATGCAGTCATATTTCTTTGCAACGAACTACATGTAGGTGTTCTGAACGTAGCTGTATATGACGGACATCATGATGCTGTTCAATAGACATACAGAATTTGGTTGGTGGTTAGGGCACCGTCAGCCGCTAGTACCAAAGGTTGTAGGTTCGATTCCCAGGAGTGGAGATCCTTCTCCACTGTCCCATTGCGGAGACGTTATCATGATCATTCCTCAATATCATCGCCTCTAAATGACTGAAAATTGCTGTAAAACCCCAATCCATCCATGTGACATACAAGATCCTATTATGACAGTCATGTAGGGTTATGTTGTGACCGATATATCGGGTTACATGTGTGTTGGAATACTGTGTTGTTGAGTGTTTGGTCAGAAGTGTGTTTTAACTCATTCATCCCTAGCGACACTTTAATTGATATTTGCAAACAGCATAGATCCAGATGAGATGAGGTTTTCATCTCCTCAAGAGTAACAATCCTATGACGTATCAATAGTACTGGCTACTTACGTGTTTTAGGCGTTGCTGGCGCCGACTCCGAGACAGCAGTGACTGAGGATCTGTAAAAGATTTGT
>Ga0308011_10001526_pt1 | contig 10421 bp, 17 predicted proteins | sample Neamet177_FD_203144 | JGI IMG/M metagenome (GOLD analysis project Ga0308011, IMG submission 203144) | Marine microbial communities from water near the shore, Antarctic Ocean - #177 | ecosystem: Environmental > Aquatic > Marine > Unclassified | place: Southern Ocean | collected 2014-07-25
AAGTAGCTAACTCAAGGCTTGGAAAAGCAGCTGTAGGAGCTTTCAATACAGTTAAACAACTTAGATCAGGGAATGTAAAAGGAGCTGTAAGTACTGTAAGAAGTACAATAAAAAAAATAAAGAGTACGCCTAAACGTGTTAAAACAAAAAAATAAAAATGGCTATAAAAAAAAAGAAAGTACAAGTTACCTCTACAACTACAGTTAAAAGAAGAAGAAAAAGAAAAGGTGAAACTGTAGGGAGAGTAAAAAAATCTACTACTACAAGATCTGATGGAACTAAAACTGTTACTAAAACTAATAAAAGAGGCACGACTACAAGAACAAAAGCCTATGGTGCTGGTAAATCAAAACCAAAAAAGGTAACGGTAAATAAGAAAGAGACTGGAATGCGTTATGCTTCTAAAAAAGAAAAAACTTATAAAAAAGGCGTTAAAGGAGCTACAATTAAAAAAACATCTCGCCCAGGAGAGTTTGGTAAAGAATCATCGTATACAACAACTCGTAAACAAAGAATAAAAAGAACTAAAAAAGCAATCGGTAAAGGTGTAAAAAATACCTTAAAAGCAGCAGCTGTAGGCGCAGCGTTAAGTAATCCAGTAGGATCGTCTCTTTTAAAAGGAGCTGGAATGGCAACAGTAGGATTACTTGGGGCAGGAGGTGTGCGATATGCAAAAAATACTGCACAAGACATTGGAAGAAGAGCTAAAAATGTTGGCAAGAAAGTTAAAAAAGTAATTTCTAAAAAAGTTAACAAAATTAAAGCAAAGAGGAAAAGTCCGAACAGAAAAAGAGTATAAAAAAATTCTTATCTTTGGACGGTAATAATAATTATTATATTTGTTAAATAAAAAAACTAAAATGGCATTAAGAAATAAAACATTTGGAGGTACCAAAGACGGAGCAACAAGAGGTGCAGTAAGTAAAAGAGGTGGAAAATCAAGAACTGTAACAGGTACTTCCAGAAAAAGTGCTAAAATGACAGCAACAAAAACTAAAGATTTTAAAAAATTAAAATCTAGAGGATTTAAAAATAAAGCAGTTAGTGTTGATCTGCGAACTAACAAAGGTACAGTTACTAAAAAAAGAACAAATATTGTTACTGGCAAAACAAAAACAAAAGTAAAATCTATTAGTGGAAAAAAAGCTGTTAGAAAAGTTGTTAGAATGGGTAACAAAGCTGAGAAGATGATATCTAGAGTTAACAAAAGAAACGCAAGAGTAGTAAAGAGAACAACTAGAAGTATTAAAAAACAAACTAGGGCTAAAAAAGCAATAGGAACATATAACAAATAAAAAAAGAAAATTATGAAAAATGCAGGAATGGGTGGACAAGGATATAATTCAAGAATGGATGAATCTTTAGGATCTAGAAATGGCAAGAAGTCACAATCTATGAAGTCTCGTAGAAATGAAAGTAAAGGAATGTCTAAAGCAATGGGCAAGCGTTCATTTAGCGCGGTTAAGTCTATGGACTATCAACCATTATCTTCATGGAAAACTCACAAACACTTAAGTTAACTGAATGAGTTTTAAAAAAGTTCAAGCCAAAATAGCAAAAAAGGGAGGTTACTCTAAGAAAGCAGCAGGTGCTATATTAGCATCAGCTTCTAGAAAAGCTTCTGCTTCTGCTAAAAGAAAAAACCCTAAACTTAAAAGAGTTATGGGCAGATCAAAAAGATAAATACTAATTTAATTTAATTCAATGGCAAAAAAGAAAACTTTAAAAAAGAAAACAGCAAAAGTAAATGCAGTTAAAGACATTAAGGTAGCAGAACCAGTTGTTGTTAAACCAAAGGTAAAGGATAAGGGCGTTCCCCAACAAGTTGTGGTAGAAAACCAAGTTTGTTATGTAGATTACGTTCCACCAAAAAGACCTTTGTACGACAAACGTGTTCACTTTAACCCAAATGATTTAAATAAAAAAATAATTGCAGACAATCCGTTTGAATAAATAAAAAAACAAAAATGGGAAAATTATTAGTTATATTAGGACAGAAATTACAACAAAAGTGGTGTAAATTCCAATGTGGATGGAACTGGTTGGTAGCTAAAATGTTATTTAGCGTAAAAGATTGCCCTCACAAGTTGTGTACTTGTAAATAAAATGAAAAGAACTAGAATTGAATCAAAAGGCTTAGGAGACACAGTACATAATGTAGCAAAAGCTATAGGTGCTGACAAACTAGCAAACAAAATAGCAAAAGCAGCAGGTAAAAGTGACTGTGGATGTGGAAAAAGGAGGGATACGTTGAATCGTGTCTTTCCATATAGTAAATAAAGAGATTTTTAACCCTCAAAAAAATAAAAATGGCGTACCAAAAAATTGTAGTTAATACAAACATCGCAAATGTAGTTAACTCATCAGATAATGCAAACATTCCAATGCCTAGCGCAAGAGTTTTTGCAGGAACACAAGTGTCAAAAGCACAAAGAACAATAACATTTTCTAATAACACCGCTTTATTAGCAAATACATTAATAGATACTTCTCAAGCAGGTAATAGTGCATTTAATGCAGCTTACGTAGGAACAAATGTAATGCCTATTATAGCAGGTGTACCTTTAGTAAACGCTGAGTTTGCTGTATCAGCTCAAACAGCAGCAGCAATTGGAGTTACTGGAGCATTAGCAACAACAACAAGCAATGCTGGTAGTGGTGATGATATGACTGTAACAGTTTCATGTTCAGCTATAGGTGGGGCTGTAACAATGAAAGTTGTAACACAAGGGTCAGGATATGTAGTAGGTGATGTTATTACATGCGCTAAAACTCTTATAGACGCAGACGGATCTATTGGTGCGGTGTCAGCAAATGTTACAGCCACTATAGCTGCAACAGGATTTTTAGAAGTAAACTCTTATCAAGTATATAACGAATCAGTTCCTGCAAATGCAGTAATTGTAGGTGTTGATAATGGTACAAATTTATCTTTAGATAGTGATGCTTTTCCAACAACAGGAGCTGTAGATGATGCGTATTCAATTATAAGAAGAAATGCTTTAGTAGATAAGTCAGTAAACTTTTTAGATGTAGCTGTTTACCCAGGATTAGAAGTTGGAGCTATTGTTAAAAATAACACTTCAGGACAAAGCGCTTATGTTATTTCTTTAAACAACATAGGAGCAGCAGGAAAAGTAGCTACATCACATCAATTAACTTTATCAGCAGAAATATTTGGAACACTTACTACGGTAGTTGCTCCTTATACAATATATACAAATGCTGCAAACCCTAAATCAAAATCATCTGGATTAGATTCATCAGAGTGTTGTTTACTATATGTTGGCTCTAATGTGGCAGCTATGACGGACGCAACTCCTTTTGTTGATGTAAGAGTTTTAACATGTGCTGATAATGACGTTACATTTACTAATTTTAGAGTAGGAGATTACTTACCTGTTCAGATAAAAAAAGTATTTAGAACAGGTACAGACCTAGCAGCACAAGATAACTGTATAGCAATTTGGTAATAACAACACTTTGAAAAAGGAAATGAATAGCGATTTGAAAGATACACTTGAGGTAGTAGTACCCAATGCAGGAGCTATAGGGTTAAGCTTAGCAGATTTTAATGAAATTTTAACAATGATATCTTTAGTTTTAGCTATATCTATTTCATTATTTAAACTCTACAATTGGAAGTTTAAAAAGAAATAACATCAATAAAATTGATGAAAGCTCCAATAAACTTTAAAGACTTTGCTGCTAATCCTTTAGCAGGAGGATTGTTTTTTTGCATTATTGCAATTGGTTATTTATATATAGATAATAAAACAACTTTAACAAATCAAATAGAAAATTTACAGGAAGAAGTTATTGTATTAAGAAGTGATTACAAAAAACTTAATGATAAATTTATAGAAACTTTAAAAAACTTAAATGAAGATTAAATGTTTTATATTATCAATTATATTAACATCTTGTTTGTCTTCTGAAAAACAACTAGAAGAAAAAGTTGTTTATCCTACTGACGTAGACAGTCTTTTTTTATCAGCAGATAATGCAGTAAAAAATATAATAAATACTAGAGAAGAAAAAGTTTTATTAGAACAAGATTTGTGGAGAAAGAAAAGAGACATTAAAACAATTCATAAAATTTATACAGACAGTATCTGGAACTTAAGCAACATGTATGAACTAAATACTTTAAAACTAGATAGTGATAGCATTCAATATAATTATAAAATAGTATTGAGAGAGCTTGTTGATACTGTTAGAATAGTTGTTACAGATTCTATTTGTAATGTTTGCGAAACAAAACAAAACAAAAAAGATAATAGATGGTACAAAAAAACTTTTAGGTGGATTAAAAACATATAACTATAATGAGAAAGATAGATAAAATTATTATTCATTGTACAGCTACTCCTGTTGGAAGAGATTTTAGTGCAGAAACAATTAGAGAGTGGCATGTAAAAGGAAACAAGTGGGATGACATAGGATATCATTATGTAGTAAGAATAAATGGTGATTTAGAATATGGAAGACCTATAGAAATACCAGGAGCGCATTGCCGAGGTCATAACAAAAACAGTATAGGTATTTGTTACGTTGGAGGAATGGATAGAGAAATGAGAAGCTGGGAAGATACACGAACCAAAGAACAAAAAAAATCTTTGCTATCTTTGTTAAAAGTATTAAAGCTTTTTCATGGTGATGCTGTAGTTTACGGACACAATGATTTTTCAACAAAAAAATGCCCAAGTTATGACGCGAAAAAAGAATATGAAAAAATTTAAAGTACATAATATGTACAGTAAAACAGGTATAGCAAAAAAAGCTACAACTATGAAACAACATTTATCTTTAAAGAAAAAAGGATATACTCATAAAAATAAATAAAATGGCTAAAACAGGATTATATGCAAACATCAATGCACGTAAAAAAGCAGGAACATCAAGATCTAAATCTAAATCTACTATAACAAAAAAAGCTTATAGTAATATGAAAAAAGGTTTTCCTAAAAGCAAAAAAAGATAAGAAGAATGGCTATTGCAAAAACCACAAAGGGTAAAGGAGCAAACTACAGACCAACAAAGTCTGGGGCTGGTATGACACAGAAAGGAGTTTCTGCGTATAGACGTGCAAATCCAGGAAGTAAATTAAAAACTGCTGTAACTGGTACTGTGAAAAAAGGAAGTAAGTCAGCTAATAGACGTAAGTCATATTGTGCAAGAAGCGCTGGACAATTAAGATTAAGTAGTAGAAAAACTAAAAACAATCCTAACTCTAGAATAAGACAAGCTAGAAGAAGGTGGAAATGTTAATGCAATGAATATATTAAACAAATTATTTGGAAACGGAGCTTCTAGTGTTGCTAATAAATTAGCTGATATAGCTGATAGATTTATTAGAACAAAAGACGAAAAAGCTTTATTTGAAAAAGAAATACATCATATGTTAATTGATGCCGAAGCAGACATGCAAAAGAATGTTACTGAAAGATGGAAACACGATATGGCTAGTGATAATAAATTAAGCAAATCAGTTCGCCCTCTTACATTAATCTTTTTAATTGTGTCTACAATCTTGCTTATTTTTATTGATTCAGGTTTTATTACCTTTGCAGTAGATGATGAATGGAAGGAATTGTTAAAAGTTTTGTTATTGACAACTGTAGCAGCATACTTTGGGGGTCGTTCATATGAAAAAGGTAAAAAAATAATAAAGAGAAATTAATGGCTAGAATAAGTACATATGTTAATGATTTAACTATTAACCCTGGGGATAAATGGATAGGAACAGATGTTGATTTTTTAAACGCAACTAAAAATTTTACAGCTGGTGCAGTAGCTACCTGGATTGCTGCATTAAATTACATAGACAGTCCATATCCTAGGTTTACTTATAAAGACATGACTATAGCTTCTAATTCTCCAAGAGAATGCGGAACAATTACACAAGATCCTGCTGTAGCTGGGGTAATTCCTTTTGCTACGCTTACAGATTTTATGCTTAGTGAATCACAAAAAAATAGATGTACAGTAAACATATCAGGATATTATGTAGCTCCATTACAAACATCAACTGTTATAATAACTAAGTGTGAGGATATCTCACAATGGGCATTATACACATGGAACACAGCTACACAAGATGCAGTAGAACCACAGTTTTGGGATATCAATTTAACTTATCAAGCAGGCAATGGGGGGTTTGAAAATGATGTAGATTATTTTATATCTTTGTTGGACTATGGCGCAGGTGCTGGAGGCGGAGATAAAAACTTTGTAGCAGCATTAAGTGGAGCTTCATCGTATGTAGTAACACATGGATTAAACAAGTTTTCATCTTGCACAATAGTAGACGCAAATGAAGATATAGTAGAAGCAGAAGTAGAGTATAAATCAAATACTCAAGTAGAAATAACGTTTTCAGAAATTGTAACAGATTTTAGAGCGTTTTTTAACTAAAATAAAAAAAAAGAAAAAAAAAGAAAAAATGGCAAACATAAATTTTTACGGAGATATAGATCTCAAAAATAACCAACTAAAGGAATTTAAGGTTTATAATGTAGCAGGAGGTGGCTCAGGTAATCCAGGTGGTGAAGGTCAATTAGTATATGACACAACTGGTAATGTTCTTCAATATCACGTAGGTGGTGGAACATGGGTAACTTTACAAGCTTCTTCAGGTGCAGGAACCGTAACTAGTGTTGGCCTAACAATGCCAGCGGCATTTACTGTAGCTAATTCACCAATAACAACTGCTGGAGTATTAGCAGTAACAGGTGCTGGTTCTACTGCTCAGTATATAAGAGGAGATGGTACTTTAGCTACATTCCCAACAATACCGCAAGGAGATATTACATCTGTATTAGGTGGAGCAGGAATAACAGTTACAAATAGTACAGGCCCTTCGCCTTCTGTAGCAGTAGATTATTTAGGTGCTGATAATGTTGTATTAGCTGCGGCTTCTGGAACAGCAATCACAGTAGCATCTGGAGACAGACTTTTACTTTCAGACACAAGTGATAGTGGAAACGCTAAGTATGTAAATATTTCACAATTAACAGCAGCAGTAGGAGGTGGTACAGTAACAAGCGTTGGATTAGCAGCACCATCTGCATTTTCAGTATCAGGTTCGCCTGTAACTGGGTCTGGAACATTAACATTCGCAGGAGCTGGTACGACATCACAATATATAGATGGTACTGGTGCATTACAAACTTTCCCTACTATACCAAGTGGAGCTTTCACAGTTGATGCTCCTAATGGAACAGGAACTATGACAATTTCTTCTGGAGATACTTTTGATTTTGAAAAGACATTCTACGGTGGTGTTTACATGGAAAAAGTTCCTGCATCAGATCAACTAAAAGTAGGTTTAGATATACAATCCTTGATAACAGTAGCTGCTATTACTCCAACTGACTTTATAGCAATACAAGATTCAAGTCAAGTAAACAATACTTATAAAGTTTTAGTTAGTACATTATTAGGAACTTTAAACTGGACACTAGCAGGAGATTCTGGTACAAACCAGATTATAACAAACGGAAACACAGCATCTTTTGAAGGTGGTGCAAATGGAATTATATCTACAGCTGCTTCAGCAACAGATACATTAACCATTACACACAAGTTACAATCTCAAGCAAATACTGCAAGTACATCTACTCCAGGTTCTGGTGGAACATTTACAGCAATTGATAATGTTACAACAAACTCAACAGGTCACGTTACAGACTTTAATCTTAAGACTATAACAATGCCAACGTCACCTACTGTTTATTCAGGGTGGTTATTAACTGGTGATTCAGGAACAAGTGCAAATATAACAGCAGGAGCTACTGTAGACATACAAGGAGGAACAGGTATTTCAACAACTTCAAATGGATTTATACTTGATATTGTAAATGATGGTGTTCTTACTAATGTAGCAGGAACTGGCATTGGAGTAAGTGGTGCAACTGGAAACGTAACAATATCTAACACAGGTGTTACCTCAATAGTAGCAGGTTCAAACATATCAGTAAGTAGTGGAACAGGAGCTGTAACAGTAGCTTATACTGGAGGAACTGGTTCTATGAGTTCATTTGTTTTAGCAGGAGACTCTGGTTCTAATCAAACTATATCTAATGGTAATACGCTAAGTATATTAGGTTCTGTAGGAATAGATACAGCTGCAAGTGCAACAGATGATTTAACCATTACTTTAGATTTAAATGAATTACCTACAACTGCAACATGGACAGATTCAGCAGATACATTTGCTGTAGTAGATGGAACTGCCAATGCAAGAATTAAATCAACTGATATTGATTTAGGAAACTTTGGTACTTCAATGCAAAATACAGCTGGTACAAACCAGAAGATAACTAATCTTTCTCCTGGAACAGCAGGAACAGATGGAGTTAACGTAAATCAATTAAATGCTGCAGTAGTTGGCCTTCTAGAATTTAAAGGAGGGTTCAATGCAACATCAGGTGCTATTGACGGAGGTGCAACCAACTTAACTGTAGGTGCAGCTAGAGTCGCAATTTCAGTCGGTGATTTCTACGTGTGTACTACTGCTGGTAATTTCTTTGGAAATGCAGCAACTCCATTAACAGTAGGTGATCAAGTAATAGCAACAGCAGCAGCTGTAGCAGGAGCATCTGTAGAGTCTAATTTCGTAATAGTTCAATCTGATACAGATTTAGCAACTGCAACAACAGTAGGTTTAGCTAGCTTCCCAACAGCTGGAGGGTTAGTAGTAACAACTGGTGCAGTAAGCATGGCAACAATTGGTGGTGCAGGATCAGTAGGTTCAGCAAGTCAATCGTTAACAGTTACAACTGATGACAAAGGACGTGTAACTTCTAAGTCTGCTCAAAGTATACAAATTGGAGCTAGTCAAGTAACAAACTTCTGTGCTGAAGTTGAAGCTTGTGTTGACGCAGGATTCTTCTATCAAGTAACATTTGGAAATACATCTGATTTAAATTACACGATTAGTCATGGATTTAATACGACAGATGTTATGTGTCAAATATATGAGGTATCAACTGGAGACACTCTATACGCAGAAGTTGAAAGAACTTCAGTATCAGCTGTAACGGTTAGGTCTAATACTGCTCCTGGAAATAACGCATGGAGAATATTAGTAACTAACGTATCAGCATAATATTAATTTTACATATATTTGTAATGCATGGCTTACTCTAATCATTATAATGACCTAGTACTACCATCTGGAACTAAAATACGTCTAGATGGTAGTAGCTCAGGTACTACTTTCATCTCCAAAGTTGGGGCTGGCGCAGCTATCACAATAACTACAGGTGGAACAGCTGCAGCAACTTTTTCAGCAACTGATACAACTTTTGCAGGTGATATAACAGTATCTGGTGGTGATATTACTCTTGGAGGAACAGGACGTATACAAGGTGTAGACACAGTATCTGCAAATACGGACGCAGCTAATAAAGCTTATGTTGACGCAAGAGAAGATACAGGTGTTCCAGCTATACTAAGCAATGGCTCAACGCCAAGTTTAAATAGTGGTATTTCAGCTCTTGAAGTAAGAACTTTAATTGGAGCAGGTACATCATCTTCTACAGGTACAATGTCATCTTGGATAGTAAGTTCAGATTCTGGGTCTGCTACAATTACTAATGGTAATACAATGAAGATTGCAGGGGGAACAAACATCTCTACATCTGAAACCAGTAAAATTGTTACAATAACCAATGATATTACAAATAACAATCAACTTTCTAATGGTGCTGGGTATATAACTTCAGCTTCATTACCATCAGTTGGTAATGGAATATTAACCGTTTCAGGAGGAACTGGGTTAAGTGGCGCAGGAACATTTAGTGCAAATCAATCAGGAAATACTACAATTACTCTTAATAATAGTATTACTAACAACAACCAATTAACAAACGGTGCAGGGTATACAACTAACACAGGAACTACTACTGCAAGTAATACACAAACATTCACTAACAAATCAGGTCTTATAAGTCAATGGACTAATGATTCAGGTTATATAACCTCAGCTTCTTTACCATCAGTAGGTAACGGAACACTTACTATGACCACTAGTACAGGTCTTGATGGTGGCGCATCATTTACAGCTAATCAGTCTGGTAACTCAACATTTGCTGTTACTTTAGATTTAAATGAATTAAGTGCGTCAGGCACATTAGTTGGAACAGATGATATAGTAGTTGTAGATGGAACTTTAAGTAGAAAAACACAAATATCAACTATACCCCTAAGTATATTTAACAACAACGCTGGGTTTACTACTAACACAGGTACAGTTACAAATGTATCTGGTGTAGGAAGTGTTAGTGGAATATCATTATCTGGAAGTGTATCTACCTCAGGTAGTTTGTCTTTAGGAGGAACGTTATTTTTAACGTCATCTAATGTAACATCTGGATTAGGATTTACTCCATATAACAACACTAACCCTTCAGGTT
>Ga0308011_10001531_pt1 | contig 10402 bp, 26 predicted proteins | sample Neamet177_FD_203144 | JGI IMG/M metagenome (GOLD analysis project Ga0308011, IMG submission 203144) | Marine microbial communities from water near the shore, Antarctic Ocean - #177 | ecosystem: Environmental > Aquatic > Marine > Unclassified | place: Southern Ocean | collected 2014-07-25
TGCGAAATCTTGTAAGGACTTGTTTGCGTTCCTCTGCCACATTCTGCCGTTATCCCCTCCAGAATCTAACATATGCGTTCCAGTGTTCTCTGTTAACATTGAGTAAATTAATTGTTCGGTGTTGCTTGTTGTTTTTTGTGTTTTTGTTTTCATAGTTTTATTATTAGTTTAATTATGTTCTTTACATGTTGGGCATATTCGAATATCCTGATCTAATTCATCACCGCAACAAGAATAAAAGCAATCATTACAATAGCCATTATCATCATTATTTTCTGCTACTTCTTCAGGTGTCAAGTAATTAGCACAAAGGTTGCAAGCTTGCGCTTCTGGTTCGTTCCATTCTGTTGGGTCATCTCCTTGCGTGCTTCTGGTGGCTTCTGTGTAGCTTTTAAAAGCATCTGCACTAGCAAAGGTTGAGTATTTTAAGGATTTTTTCATTTTTTTTAATTGTTTTTAGTTAGTTTAAAGAGTTATAAAGTCAATTAGTGTTATTATCATACAAAGAGCATATATTAAGCCGTATAAGGTCGCAAATGATAATACTGTAAATAAAATATTTTCACCTATCGTGTATGTTGGTTTAATGTTTATTTTTGTAATGTACTTAGGATATTGTTTTTTTGTCATAGTTTTAAGTTTTAAAGGTTTATAAAAAGTTAATACAGTAATAAGCTATTGCAGTTGGAAAGCTCATTAAATAAAGTACTGCGAAAATTGTTTCTTTTGTGCTGCTTTCTGTGTTTTGTGTTTTTGTTTTCATAGTTTTTTGTTTTTAGTTGTTTTTGGTTTGTTTTACAAAATTTTTTAATGTTTTATGTAGGCTTAACATTTTATCATTTATTTTCTTTTCTTCTTTCATTCTTCTAAAAGATTCGTCAAATTGTTTTTCTAACATCCAGTTTAAGTTTTCGTTTTCTTCTTTTAGTTCTCTAACTTCTTTTTGAAGTTCTGAAATTTTTAATTTATCCTTATCCATTTTAATAAAATTTTATTTTTTGTAATTATTTACAGTGCAAAGATAGAAAGGTTTTACACAATTCAAAGCATAATGTGTAAAAGATTTATAAATATTGAAATTTAGAATGGTTCTAAATAACTAGCACCCAACAAGTTATAGTATATAGAACGCACATACACACGCATACACGCACATAGGAGATCTCCAGCAGTTTCACAGCAGTTTCAGCAGTTTCAGGGCAGTTTCAGGGCAGTTTCAAAACAGAAGTTAAGAAAATTGTTTAAGAAATTTTAAGAAAAGTTTTTTGTAATTATTTTATTTGCATATACCAATCCAGAATAGCGATACACTCGTCTAATCCTTTAACAACCTTAGCAAAGTAACCTGCCTCATTAAGGTCTGCTACCCATTGTTTCTGCTCTTTGGATGGATAGCCTGTCTTATCAGCTTTAATCTCTAAGAACAGTCCTGCATACTCGCTATTAACCTTCAGCACTTGCATATCAGGAAAGCCTTTAACATATCCAGTCTTCTTAGCCATTATAGCTTGAGTCATTGATGTTCTTATACCACCTAGAGATGCACAGTACCTTGTGTCAGGGTAAGATAGTTTTATGTATGTGCAAAATGCTGACTGTACTCTTGCTTCTTGTTTCATTGCCATACCCTTATCCCCTATCCCCTATACCCCCTATCCCCTTCATACCCCCTATCCCCTTATCAGTATAGGTAGTTCCTTTAAGTAGCTGATACATTAATGGTTGTGATACTTCATATTTCCTAGCCATAGCAGATATAGTTATCTTACTCTCTGATGTATTGAACTCTAGTCTAATTGCATCAGCTTCAGCAACAGTAAACTTTCTTCTTGAGTAACCACCACCTCTCTTATCTTTTCTATCTCCTACTTTTATCTTTCTAATCTTCGGCATAATATCTATTTAGTATTCATCATCAAACCTATCAGTAGTTTCACCATACTGGTATTCAACATCAACATTCGTTATAGTGATGTCTACTTTACTGAGGTTCTTTTTATTTAAGTAACATATCCTATCTATCAGTTCTGTATCTTTCTTTATCTCATCTATGTTAGAGGTTAGTGCAAATGTATCTAAGATACCCATAATAACCTTCCTTGTTACGGCAGCTTTATTCTTTATCTCATACGATACGAATACCCTAAATATCGGTTTCTTCATTCTTAATCTTATCTAATTCAAACTCAAGATGATTGATTGCTTTCTGTATGCACTCAACACTTGTAGTGTGCTTCCTTTTTGCTCGGAGCAAATATGTGGTGGCAGTACCGATATTATAGGATAAATCAAAGTCCTCTATTACTTTCCTAGCCTCATACCCATACACCTTACCAATGTAGTAGTTAGGAATCTTATCTTTACTGTAATCTAACTCATCCTTACTTAACAACATCTTAGGGTTAATTTCTCCTCCACTCCATTTCTTACTCTTATCTTCTACCACCTCATCTTTCCAAGTGGTACTTGTATTCCTCCCCTTCTCGTAATAATATTTACTGTGTTTTTCGCTCATATCTTTATTATAAATACCATATTCATTTCTTCTTATTGTCTACCTCCATATCATCCATTATAATATCTTCATCCAATATAGTATCATAGATTCTATCGTGAGCAAGTCCTCCTGTTCTTGTAACGACCTTATCTCTCTTTGGCATATTATCTATCTTCCATAGGATTCTTTCATTTGCTTTACTTCTTATCTTACTTTCTATAATATTCATTATTATAAGCATAAATGCTATAAAGAGTACTACTCCTGCTATTAGGCTTAAATACATCATTTTGTTAAAAGTTTTAGTAATTGACTGGAAGTGTAAATCCGTTCATCTCCTGAGTAGTCGTTATAGATGCAGCGAAATTCGTCATTTGCCCACGTCCATAATGATTTGACATTATTCTTTATATGTCCACGCAAGACATTCTTTATAGTTGAGTACGTTCGTTCTGATTCTTTCATATTTTATTTTTTAAATTGTATTGGGGAGGAATCTGAAGCCTCCCCTTTACTACTCAGACTGAAAAATTAAAAGCTCTTTAGGTCTTACCCTTATATTTTTTTAATTAGTTTTTTAACTGAGTATTTGTCATTAATCTATCTGTATAGGAAATCTATCCTCATAAGTATTCCCTAAGAATTTACTTGCTGATTTAGCTTTAGATGATGAATCTCTAAGTCTTTTCCATCCAAACTGCATATAGTATGTTAAGTCAGAATTAATAACTTCTGGCACTTTGAACTTCTCTATCTTTTCTTGCTCTGTGTTTTTCATTGTACAAATATATAAAAATAATTCAATTTTATACTAATTAGTTCCTAAAACTTTTACCCTTGATAACCACCACCTTACACTTCCTTAGCCTATCTAAAGTCCTATCATCATACCTTTCTTTTAATGCTTTTGATGCTAAATTAGTTGTTATTAGTAAAGTCTTTGAACTATCCTCTGCATAAGAGATTGCATCTGAAACTGCATCTATCTTAGTTCCATAATCATTCTTAATACTCTCAGTTCCTAAGTCATCAATTATAATAAAAGAAGCATCACTTCTCTCTATAGCACCAAGTTCTTTAGCTGGTATACTTTTCATACTCTTATTTGTTTTCGTCCTAAAGATTGCAGGTATAACATAGTTTAGTATTGTAGACTTCCCTAATCCACACTCACCCATTAGCATTAAACCCCTTCCTTTCGTGTCTGATAACCAATCTATTATCTCATCATACTCAGGAAGATGCTTATAAACATCAATCGTTCTATCGTAATGCTTAAATGCTTTAATAAACATTTCTTTCAATTCTTCTTTAGTACCTAGCATATACCTATTGTAAATCTTAGGTTGTAGGAAATTTTCTATCTTAAATGTATCTTCTATTGTTCTCATTGTTTTAGTTTTTAAAAAGAACCATCTCCATAATCTTGACCTTTCTCGTGTCTATGTGATGTAGTCCTATCGTTAGTATTATTGTTTCTGCTTTTTTCCCACGTAATTATGCAGCTTTTCCAACTTTTCATTTTGTTCTTTCCTATTTTCCAATCTTTAGATTCATAGAAATGATAAAATGTTTCTGCATCTACAGAATTTTTTCTTTCTAAACAATATTCTTTAACATCAATAATTGTTGGTTTTTTAAAACTCACACTACCCTTTGTAGTATTACTATTCATAGTATTAATACTTGTAGTATTACTCTTTCGATTTTTATCGCATAGGTCTTTAGATATTTTTAACATACCCTTATCGATTATTTTAATATACCTATGTGATATTTCTCGTGTACCCTCCTTGTATGTATATCGTATCTTAATGTATTCATACTTAACTAATTGACTTATCCATCCAGAAATAGTTCCTTTTTCTTTATCGTATAGGTCTGCAAAGTATTTATTAGATGCAAAACATTCAGCATTCATATTGCACAGGGCAGTTATTTCAGCGTATAAGAGCTTAACATTAGCCTTTAGTCTATTATCGTATCTAACCTCAGCAGACAGGATAGCATAATAGTTTGGTTGTTCTTTCATTGTGTTATAGTTTTAGTTAAAAAGAAGAAGAAGGAGTATATCTCAACTCCAACTTCTCCCCTTTATTTTATTTAGAATGGTAAGTCATCCTTATCATCACTACTAGATTCTTGCTTAGGAGCTGTATTAGCCTTCTCCTTTGGCTCAAAATCATTTACATAAGCATAATGTGTTGCACCTTTTTCCGATGGCTCTCTCCTTTCTGAAATAACCATTGACACCCAACCATTCTTTGAGTTCTTTTGCAACTCATCTAATTTAAAGTTGGCAACCATCATTTCCCCATACTTTGTTGGGATGTTTTTAATGCTACTCGGTAAGTAGACTTTCTCTTTTTTCTCTGACATTTTGTTGTTTTTTAATTTTATATAATTTAGTTAATGAATCCTTGATTTTATTCCTTCTAAGCTCTAATCCTAATATTTCCTCATCTATCTCTACTTCAATTATTTTATTCTCTATCCTTTTAAATAAGTCAGATTCTTCAGTATAATTATTGTAGAAGAATTCAAACTTTCTAGTATGATGAATTATTGATGAGTGATGTAAGTTGGTAACACCTGCTATTTCTGCTAGAGTTAACCCAAACATCTCTCTTAATATGTATATATACATTCTCTTAGCAAATATAATGTTTTTCTTTCTGCTGCCTAAAAATATTCTATCTTTATCTACTTCATATATATCTGCCAATTCAGACATAATTATATTGTTATAGTAGTCGCTAAATTTTAATCTTCTTCTTTTCATTGTGTTTATTGTTTATTTAAGTCGTACACTATTGTATCAACTACATCTTGAACTGTTAATCCTATAAAGTCCGCTAATCTGTGTGCGTGTATAAATCTAAGGTTGGATGGTATCTTTATGAAATCTCTACTGGTAGCATAATTAACTCCTATTACTTTACATAGAGTTGAATTAGATATACCATAAATCCTTAGCAGTGCTTCAAACTCATTCCTTGATTGTCTTATCTTTAGTAGTGAATATTTCTTAGTCATTTCTATGCATATGCTTTTCAATCTTATCTATGCTTACTTTGAACTCTGTCTTATTGAAATGATAAAAGTCTAGTAATTGTTTTTCATCTAGCAGACTCATAATCTCATCTTCTGTAGCGAAATCTAATACACTTTTGTTCTTCCATATAATATAAGTGAAAGACTCTAGGAAGTGTCTAAAAATCTCTATGCTTAAATACTCCATCTTTGAGCATTTTGAGCCATTGTTTTTGTGGGTCTTTTTCATATCTATTGTTGTATAGTTTAGTTATTATTTCCTCTGCTTCTTCTTCTGATAAATCATTCAACCTATTAAGAATATCAGACTTCATTGTTGTTGTGAGTGATGTGAAGTCAATGTTCCCTTCAATGGTCAGCCATTGTGAGTATGTTAACTCACTAGGCTTTCCATCAAAAAGTTCATCTATATCCTGATTACTTAGGCTCATCTACTATTTCATCCTGACCAAATACTCCTTGCTCATAGAATCCTGTAAGTTTAAGAACTACTCTACTCATTGCTCTTTTCTCTGCCATTGATACTGGGAATTTCTTACCACCACCATTTAAGTTAGCAGGAGATGCTTCTCCAAAACTCATTACATTTCTAACATCATTACCTACTTTCATAGTTCCTGCTGCCTTCAATACACAGATACCTTTATCTACATCCATAGTTACTACTTCATACCCAATAGTGATTCCATTCTTAGCAGAAATCTTATCAATACCTGTTCTAGTGATGATTACAAATCCTCTAGGGTCTTTAAAGACATCCTCAGCAGTTAAGCCATTCTCTTTATAAAGTCTTCTTAAAGCCTCTGTTCTTGTTTCAACAACTACCTCTGGTTGTTTTGTTAGTTTTTCCTGCATTGTTTTTTTTGCCATTTGATTATTTAATTGATTAGTATTCTGATTCTGTGCAATGTCGTGCATTGCGTTAATTGTTTCTTCTCTTTGTTGAGTAAATTGTTCTTTCATCTTTCCCATTTTTGTTTATTGTTTTAGTTATTAATTGAGGCAAATATATAAAATTGGAATTAATAAACAAGTACTTTTTAACAATTCTTTGAAAATTGTTAATCTACTAGAGTAAAATTGTATATGTATTGTGCTTCTGTTTAAAAGTAATGCACTAAACGAGCTACTTGACCACTGTCTTTTTCGTGCAGGAAACTCTCAACTGCCTTAGGAATTCCTACATATCCCTTTCTTGAGTGCCAACTATCAGTACCACTTGGACTTCTCATATATTCAACAGTAACACCAATGTAATCCTTACCATCTAACCATTTTTGCTTAACCTTGTGATGTAAATGATGTAGATACCAATACCTATGAGTAGTTTCAGCCCATTCTTTAGGTCTGTCATTCGCCATTGTTAAAGGAAGGTTAGCCATCTTAGCACCATCTCCATGTTCAAGTCCTATTAAATTCTTTCCATACTTATAGTACTTTCTATGTGCTACTGATATATCAAAAGTTACTTCACTATCATTTCTGAACCAACTCCTTAATGCGTGTGCTAAATGAAATCCACTCTGGTAATCGTGATTACTCATTGAATGAATGACATCTACAGGTGCAATTTCTCTAAGTATCTCAACACACCTAACATATAGTGCTAGTGCAATTTCAAAATGCTCCCACCATTTACCATCTACATCTTGATTAGTACCTGCTGTAGTTGTATTGTAAACATTATCTATATGCAGAATATCGTTCCCTATGCAAAATAAAACCCTATCCACCTCAAAGCCTTGAGATTTATCTATAAGCCCTTGTAGACCCTCTAACACCCTCTCACAAGCAATCTCTACATTATAACCATCACCAGTTTCAAGATGATTAGCATATTTACCTATATGAATATCTGCAGGATTTATTACTAACAAGTGATTATTCTGTTTAGTTGTTCTCTTTACTGAAGGGTAATGAGGAGAGTGCTTCTCTATAAAATTACTGACTGATTCTAGGATGTCATTCTGATTAGCAGTTAAATCTTCCTTAGTTACAATACTAAATCTAAATTCTCCACTAGCAGACTGCCAATGTTTTACAGATACCACATCTTTCTTGTCTATACCTCTATCTGCTAAATTAAGGTCTAATGCATTGTTACCATTAGTGTTAGTGTTTGACTCTGCCCTATCTTCTCTGACTAAGTCCACCTCCTGTGCTGTAAGCCTCATTCGGTTATCTCTTTTGTCTTTGCTCATATCTATAGTATTAGTTATTAAGCAACAAACATACGAATAAAAAAAGCTATATAATACAAAAGTGAGATGTTTTTGAACATCCCACTCTTGAAAACTATAAACAATGAAACAAAGACAGGCACAACCCTATCTAAATCTTAAAGCAAAGATACTTATTTTTTACAACTACAGTTAGTATTAGTCTTATTTTTTTCAAATACTGAAAAGCATAATGGTAAAATTCCTAACCCTGTTAGTATTAACGCATTAGTATCAATGCCATTCTTTTCTATATATAAACTTGCAGCTAAAACTATCACACCACTGATTGTTCTCTTGCTACTCCACTTGCCTTTTGTGTCCGTAAATAACTCTTTTACTGCTTTTAGTAATTCAGTTATTGGTGTTATGCCTCCCTTCATTAGCATAGACCCTATCCATTTCTGAACCACTATTTCTTCTTTGGGTAATTAGGAATAAGAGCATCTATAACTGTATCTAACCAGCCAAATATTCTGTTATCCTTATCTGAAGGAGTTAAGTTTGTAACAACCTTTACTGCTGCCATTAGTCCTACTAATAACTCCAACCAATTTTCTGTAATAAAATTCATAATATATATTTAAGTTAATTTATTAATTAATATAACCAAATCGATGGATTTGATTTTTTCTCATCTATGTCTGTATGGATAAAAGTATCTGCTATTCCGAATCTTTTAAACCCTACATATCCTAAAGCATCAATAATGATAGCTCTTTTCTTACTGTTTGTGCATTTAATATCTACTGCCAATCCTTTTATATGTGATGATGTTGGATTCTTAATTGATTCAGGATGTTTCTTACATCTATAACCACTCGTAATGACAAATGGAGTCTTTGCAAAATCTCTAGCCTCATCTAGCATTTCAAGAAGGTGTCTACTTATAACAGTTTCACCACATCCACACTTACAAGTGAACTCACTCTCTTTAAAATAATCTAAAGTCATTTTTTTATTTCTTAAGGCTTTTAATAACCTTATCAAAATACATACCAAAACTATCTTTAATTTCTTCTTCTTCCTCTGGACTGTATTCCTCATCTTCTCTTTCAGAATCATAAGTAAATAGAATAAGCATTTCTCTACCATCTTCTTCTACTTTAACTTCTAATCTACCATCATTATGTAATTCATCCATCATTTCTTGGTTGAAATGAAGGTGATAATCATGATTTTCATCATCAGCATAATATTCTTCATTTTGTAAATCACATTCTGATTTTGAGGAATATTCACACTTTCCAGTTTCTCCAAATCTCCATAATCCATTTTCACATTCGTAACAAGGCATAATTTCTATTTTTTTATTTTAAATAAATTAGCATTAAGCTGTAACCATTAAAAACTCAACATCTATAGCCTCAGTAGTGTGGCTAGACTGACCTACAATTGTTTCAATATCTGCAAATGTTACTGCACCTACAGCTGTAGTTGCATCTAAACCAGCGTCCATAAGCAATAAACTACTCGCAGGAGATAACTCAAAGAATACATAGTCCACTCCATTATAAACCCTAAGATTTAGTGTGTTTGCTGTGTCTAGGTTTGTAATTCTGAAGTATTTATAATTTAATTCAACAAACTGTCCCTGACCATCAGCAGTAGATAGTGCTAGTATACCTGTAAAATCACTTCCATCTCCCTTACCAGCAATCGACATAACTCTTTGAGATACCTGACCATTATCATTATATGTCTTATTCATTGTATTACCATAACTCACTCCATTAAGAGTGTATGATTCTGTAATTGTTACTATTAAATCTGATGGTACTATTTTTGTTGCCATAATTTTATTTTTTTAAGTTGTAAATATTTTTATCATTGCTCCTATTGTTAAACCATAAATAACCCACATTGCCTTAACTAAAACCTTCCTCATTGATGTGTTTCTATTTACCCTAGCAGTAACACCTGTATCTGGATTTAATAACTTCTCAGTTAGCATATCTAATTTTGCATCTATACTATCCATCTTCCCATTAATTGAGCTTATATCTTTCTTCATCGAAACTAATTCTTCTTTAGTAGTCATTAATAGGTAGTTGTTTGTATAGTTAATGTCATATGTAGTACAGACCCAGCTACTGATGATTTAATCATAGGAAATAAAATATCTCCTGCTGCTAGTGATGGAGTAGTTATTGTTGTTGTATTTATTCTAACACCTTTAGAGTTACTAGAAAGCCCTGTTATATCAATCTCCTCAATAGCAATAGGAGTAACAGCATCTACAATACCCTCTACTGGAGTTATCTTACATAAAGCTATAGTAGCAACAGTACCTTGATTATTTGTTATCCATCCTGTTATAGATGTAACTGTAGATGCTTCAGGAATAGAGAACCCTTGACCAATTTTAAAGAAATTTTGAGGAGTTATAGTATCTAAATTAACATCAGGCGAACCAAAATCAACATCCATCTGAAATGGAGAACGAGTATCTTGGATGTCCTCCCCATAAGCATAATTTGTAGTACTTGAAGTTGTATATCCTTGAATCTTATAGTTAGTAGTACCCATAAAAGACTTTTTTTGCCATATTAGACTACCATCAGTACCAATAGAAGAAGTACCTAAACCCTTACTTAATACAGTATCATTAGTAGCAACTTCAAACCCCTTT
>Ga0308011_10001532_pt1 | contig 10379 bp, 10 predicted proteins | sample Neamet177_FD_203144 | JGI IMG/M metagenome (GOLD analysis project Ga0308011, IMG submission 203144) | Marine microbial communities from water near the shore, Antarctic Ocean - #177 | ecosystem: Environmental > Aquatic > Marine > Unclassified | place: Southern Ocean | collected 2014-07-25
CCGTTGCATTTATCTTAGCCTCAATACAATTAATTATAGTATTAGCATCTGCATTAATAACAGTATCAGCTCCACTATTAATTGTAAATTGAGCAGAATGAGTAAATGATATATTCCCATCGTTAAGCATTACAACAGTATCACCATTTGGGTTTATTATTTCTATTGAATTATCTGGCTTTATATTTACAGTAGTTGGTCCTACTGCTGTAGCATAGTCCATCATTATTCCTTTTTCCTCAGTGAAGAAAACCTTAACATGCTCGCCTTCTCTATCATTGGTTACTTCAGTACCATTCTCACCACCAGTTAAACCAAAGGCAGTATCATAAATAAGTACATGTGAGTTTTGGTATGATGCTTCTATTTCAGCCTTTGTTTCATCTGAAGGATAAATATTTTCATGATAGATTGGTTGATAAAAATTTCCATTATCAAAAGTAAGTCTAACAATAGATCCTATCTTTGGTATTTCAAATTTACCACTACCTGTAGCACTACCACCATACATTAACTGATGTGGTCTTGCCCACGGTAAGGAAGCAGTTGGAAGTTTATAATCGCTAGTAGGATCTTCAGGATCTACACGATCATCCATTTTTCCATATACTCTTATCTTACATCTCCCTTCAAAGATATCATCAGCAGTATCTTCTACAATACCTACCCATTGAGTAGATCTTAAATCATCTGCATTAAAATTTGCTGGATTAACTTTTCCCATTATTCAAAAATATTTGATGAGGCTAAACCTCCGTTATCTTGCGCTGGCCCTGGTGCACCAAATGCGTTTATACTTGCTAAATCATTTGCAGATCGTGCAATCTCGTCAAAAACTGCATTAGATCCAGTTAATGTATTATTTACAGGTAAAGGATTGCCGCTAACATTATCTCCTAAGCTAGTACCACCAGATAATGAACTATTAGTTGCAGGTAAACCTGCGCCTTGTATAGAAGCACCTACTGCTGCATTTAATAAACCTTGTGGGTTTGATATTGTTCCTAGTAAGCTATTTCTTAAACCAAATACATTACCTAAAGTAAGACCCTGTATTGCACTAGAAGTAGTTCTTGTTGCTAAGTTAATTGCACCTGCTGCTGCGTTATCTAATTGATCCTTTCCGAATTGTTTTATTTTACCTAAAAAGGCAGGATCTGAATTTGATTGTAATTTACTTTCATCTAATTTACTATCAAAACCAGAATATTGAGAAACATTCTCCATTGTGCTATAACTAAACTTTATATCAGTTGTTGCAATAGTTCCACCAACATTGGTAACCCCTTCAAATACTTTACCACAAGCACCAGGAATCCATAAACATTCTGTAAATTTAAAACCAACCTGTGAGGTATTTTCATTTACATATCTTTTTGTATCTGCGCCAGCATCACTAGGATTTAATGAACCTAGCCAATTTCTTACAGTTTTAAATTTTCTTATTTCTTGTACATAAATATAAATATCAAACCTAAGTAAATTTTTAGGAACAATCATTCTTTTATATCTTACATCATAAACTGCCATTTTATATAAATTAAACAATGCAGTCATTTTTAAATCAATTGCTTCTAGACATCCTATAGTAATACCATCAGCATCGTCACTTCCTGTAAAAGGATCTTCTGCAAACTCAAATGATTTAGTCCAAGCTTCTAGTAAACCACCAATAGTTTGAAAATAATATGGTCTCTCTTTACTAACTTCTAATAATCCTGTAACAAAAGCTCTTAAGTATTCAACTCTATTAGTTTCTCCAATCTTATCTAAATAACCGATAGCAGAAGGTTCTGATGGAAATGATGGTGTACCTGATAACGCGTCTGATACTGCACCAGCAACTTGAGAAACATTTAAATTGCCATTAGCGTTTGGAGCAGGGCTGAATTCAGGTATTGGTATGTTTACAGCTGCCCTTGTAGCACCATTAAATAATGGAGAGCTAATATCAAACATTAATGTAAATCCTAGGTATGTAGGGTCATCTAATGCAGTAACACTATTATTACCACTACCTTCAGCAGTGTTTGCATTATTTACAAATCGCTTTGCAAATTGATAACTTGACGGAAATGATGAGCCTCCTAAATAGGAACCAAATGGCCCAGCTAACTGTGCGAGTGCCTGGCTTCCTACAGGGTTTGCTAAATCTATTAAAGGCATATTTTTATTTTGTTTTTATATTTATTAAGTAGACGGAGTGAACTCTCGACGCTTTAATATTAATTTCATTCTTATTGGCCCAGGGTATGTTAATAACCATTCTACACCAGCAATAACATAAAAGCCAGAAAGGTACTCATTTTTAATACCGTTTTGTGACTTTGGATCATCTTCTGCATCAGCTGGTCTATCTTGTTGATTATTATTATCACCAAGAGCACTATCTGACGGTTTAAGTAATGTATTTTTTACAGTAGGTGCATATTCAAAAATTTCGCAATATATTCTACTATATCTTACTAATGCAGGATTAACAGTATCTAATTCTACAACCATTCCCATTTTATTAACTTCAGTTAAATTCTGATAATTAAGTACTGTACTATATTGAAATTCTGGATGGACATTATCACCTTGTGTTCCTAGATACTTATATTTAATTTGATCATTTCGTGGACCTTCAACTTCACCATCAACTATTCGTCCTTTTGTTGCAGGAACCATACCAGGTGTATCATTAGTTAAAGGGTCTACAAATTCATTTACCCATTCCTTTAGATTTAAATCCCAATATTGAGTATATCTTTTATAGCCGTTTTCTCTACTTATTTCACCACTCCTATTAACCATTTGATATTTTGAAAGATATCTAGAACTCCCTTGGAATTGTATTTTATTAGTTAATATATTTGGCATATTAGCTGATTGCCCACTGGCACCATCTGCACCTATAGTATCATCTTGATTTTGATTAAATCCTAAACTTGCTTCTATTGCACCTTCTTGGCTAAACAGTCTATTTACATCAACCATTGTTAAATAATAGTAAGGATCAATATAACTTGTAAAAAATGTTTCGTCATTTAAATAACTGTTTGCAACAATATCCTGAATCCAACTCTCTGTTGTATCATTAGGATTTGTCCATGTCATAATATCAGCAGTCTCTTCAACATTAGAAGCATAGCCTAATTGTAATCTTTCTGCTATATTTAATAAAGCATCCCAACTGGTAACCTCTTCTTCATATTCAACATTCTCTGTAAACAGACCTGGAATAAACATTCTACCTTTTATGAGATATTCATTTGCACTTACATTTCCACCACCACCTACAGGTTTACAATCAATAATAGTAAAATCTATTCGTATTGGTTTAAATGTAGTTTCATCTCCTTGTGATCTAATATTAAGTTGTATAAGATCACCATCTTTAGGGTAAAACCTTGCAGTAAATGTTGAATCAACATCAGCAAACTGTATACTAATGGTTGGGTAAAATTTATTATTTTTTAAACAAAAATAATTTAACCTATCCCCTTGTACATTATATCCATTAACTCTAACCTCAGGTATTATCGAGGAAAACTTAGAAGGTTTTTCCTTCATAGTTAAATCATCAGAATTTGCTGAATCACTCTCTGCATCTGGAATTGACAGTTCATCCAATTCAATTGCAGGTTCTATTATTGTTAATATATTTCTTTCAACTATACTATCTGACATAACTTACGTTGTTGAGTTTTTATCTGTTTTTTTCTTGGTTGGTAAATTTGCACCTAGTATAATTCGACCACCTTCATATACTTTAGCCTCTTGTCCTTGCTGTAACATATTAGGTGGTATTGGTGCTTTAACACCATTCTTTTTAGTTTTAGCTTTTTGTATTAATCTCTGTACTCGTGATTGATCTTGTACACTTTGTCTATCAGTATTAGTATATTGAGCAAGTGTAACACTCGGTCTTGATGCAGGATTAGGTCTTTTATAAACTAAATTTATATCGTCTAGTTGTGGTATAGCTAAAACATCACCTTCTTCAACTGTGAATGGATTAAAAATATTATTTATAATACATATAGCATCAACATAAGCACTTGTTCCAAAATATTGTTCAGATATTTTATCAATTCTACCTGCCTGGTCCACTGTAACATAATGTATAGCTTTAGCACCAAGCTCTCTTTTGTATTGAAATGAAGGTGCTGATAAATCAAAATACTGTTCTCCAGTTTTTTCAATAGTTAACCTATTCTTTAATGTTAAGGATTCAATATTCATTTTGTTTATATTTTTTTAAGTAAGTAGCATATCAGATACTGAAGTAACATAGGCGCTAGCTGCTGATTCATTTGCTGCTTTAGTTGATTTTGCAATACCTTCATTTGGATTAACCTGAGACGGTTGTGGTCTATTAGCACTTTCAGATAAACCTGCTTTTGCTTGCGCTGCTAATGGTACATTTCCGTATGTTGCAACATCACCAAAGTTAAGTATACTTACGTCTTGTGCATTTGCATATAGCCTACCCTGCCCTGCATTAAACATGTTTTCAATATCACCCCTATCTCTTGGCTTACCATGCTTTAAGTCTACATCAAATTTAACTTCTACTGGAAAATCATCATAACCTAAACCTGAACCTAATGTCATTACTGTATTATCACAAACCATATTACCCATCATAAGAATAGGGTTAAGAGGATTACCAATAGTTACATGCCACTGCCCAGTTGGTTCACCACTAATTAAAGCCTTAGTTGCCTGTGTACCTGTAGAACCACCTACTGCCGAACTTAAGAATCCACCTAATAAGTTTCCTAGCATAGCCTTACCTGCCTTTAGTCCTCCTTTTACAACAGACGCTACATCAAAGCCACCATCTGCATTTCCAAATAAAGATTCAGCTCCTGTACTAACATCACTAACTACACTTCCCATATAACCAGCAAAATCACCACCTCTTAATTTACTAATATCTCCAAATTGGCTACCTGCATATCCAGCACTTCCATAATACCTATGACCACCACCAAAGAATTGTGCATTGTTTGTAGACATAGTTAACATATTACTTATAACATCAAGCATTGCTATTTTAGGATTAATATAAGACAATGATTTTAATTCATATTCAAAAGTTAATGTTATATCATTTGAAAATGAAATACCTGCATCTCTTATCATTGTTTCATTTACAACATTTATTGGCCCTAGGACAAAATTTGAATATGTAGTACCTAATTTATCCGCTGTACTACTACCTGCACCTTGTCTTGCTCTAAAGCTATCAGCCGCAGTGTTACCCTTAAGTGCATCTAAACCACCCTTTCCTATTGATCCTAATTTACTATAAAAAGGTTGATTAGTATAACCTCCACCAGCACCACCAGTATCGACCTCTTCTATTTTTGATTTTATTGTTTGCCATTTTAAACCATATGAAAATTTTAATAAATCAGATAATTTATTACCAGACGATTCTCCTAAATAAGTTATAGCTGTTACACCTGCTAATTGGGTAGAATCTACAATTTTAGTAGTACCTCCTTTTATGTTAGGGTTTGCAACATCATTAGCATTTTTACCAGTAGGTGAGCTAGTGCTGTAATTATAAATGTTATCTGTTGTTGGAAATGCAAATCTCCTTAATGTAATTAAATGATTAACTGGTATTTTCTTGTAATATTTAGAATATAAAAAATCTGCCGGCTTATATTGTATATCAGGATAATGTTCTCCAAAATATTCTATGATTTTTGGCACATTAACAGTAGTAGCACCAATACCACCCATAAGAGGGTTATTAGGACTATCTACATAATTACCTTGTTGTGATTTTGTTAAGTTTCCATGAAAACCTTGAAAGTTAAACAACGCATATGAATTAGCTAATGAATTAGCAATTTTAGTCGTTCCCATACCTGCAGGTACAGATTCAGCTGACGGTGCAGCACTATTGGTATAAAATTGACCACTATAACCAGTATCAACACCTTTAGCAAAACCAACCGACTCACCACCGAATGCAGAATTTAATTTTGCATTATTTTTAGCTGGGCCAGGAAACAATGCACTGTTAATATCTGTTATACTATTATCATTGATAAATGCCATATGAGAAGGTTATTTTTATTATATATTTAACCTAGGCTATTAAGATACTTGTCAATGTCTAAGTTACTTCTTTTAAATTTATCTGCCCATGCTATTTTATATCGGGAATCAAATTCTTTTACGCTATCTAACGAAAGTGGACCTTTAAAAAACGGTCTTGTAGAAATGTCTCGTATTTCTTTTAAGTTTTTGGAAATCATATAAAATTGAACCTTTTCAAATAATCCTAAAAGATTAACTTTAGTTTTAGTACACATAACGGATTCTATAACAACAAAAAACCTTTCACGGTCTTTATCATTTAATCTATCTTCTAATGCTCTAGTAGTTTTAAAGTCTTCTGATTTGAGAATCATTTTCCTTGCTCTATTCTCAAACACATGTCTAAAATTCATATCAAAGAAATGTTGTTTTAAAAATTTCATGTTATCATAAAATTTAATAATACGAATTTGATAAAGAGGGTTAACTGGATCCCATTTAGAATCTAAGATTACACCTTTAACTGGTAAAAGTATATTAGGATTTGTATGTGATGCTAATAAGCAATATACAGTTTGTCCTTTATTAAATATTCTGTGGGTTTTCATTCAAATTCTATTATGTCATCGAATAGCTCAGCAGTACCGTTGACAGTAATATCAGGTGAATGATAAATTTTATAAGTAATAGGTTTGTTGGATAATGTTTCAACATATTCTTGTATCCCACCAACAGTTTCCTTATTAAGATTTCCTAAAACATAAAATATTGTAGTAGAGATATTACGACCTATTGCATTTTGTAGCTGTCTCATTAAATAAGATGATACTACAGCATCAGATGGTTCATATTGATAAAAATCATTTTTTGTAAGCTTATTAAATATATCCATGTAATTTATACACTCTATACTCCTAGGAACGTTTCCTAAGAATGTCTTAACGCGTAATGCATCACTAGAGTATATGAAATTAAATTCTATATGTTCTTCCATTCTTCTAATTCCTTAAGCTCACTCTTAAGTCTTTTTATTTTAAATTCAACATCTTTAGCAGTAGGTTCATAATGAGATCCCCACTTTGTATTAATATCTAATACATCCTTGTCAAATTTACTACCAATTTCTAAACCTAGATCATCACACAAATCAAAAAAGAATCTTTTTATATAATTAAATTTATTTCTATCAGTATCACTTGACTCAAAAACATCAGTAGAAGTAAAGTGTTCCTTTCCTCCTCCATAGTTATCATCAACAACTTTTTTAATTACACCATTTCTAGCAGATTCTAAAATTATCTTTATCATTTACGATCTTTTTTGTAAACTCAATCTAGTTTTCTTAATTATATTTCTTGCTTGTTTTTTATCACTATGCCAAGTAGATTTATCTTTAATCATAATAAGAGAATACGCTTCACGTAGTTGCTCTATTTCTTTATCAGTAAAACCTTCTTCTTTCCAGATAGAAATCTTTTTAGATTCAATTTCTTCCAATCTAGCAAAATTAGCTTTTTCGCTTCTCTCTACATTAGCTTGGTGAAATTCCTTTCCTTTACTTCCAATTTCTTTACATAATTTAGACCACTCAGATAATGAAAGGTTTTTCTTTTGTTTTAAAAATCCTTGATGTTTCATAGCCATTCTTCTTTGGCCACGATTAGGTATAGTAGATGTTTCTTTTAATGTATCGTTCATATGATTAATTTTATTATATATTACTACTTATAAAGTATGCTATTCCTCTTTATATTTACTCTCAATCAATGATTCAATGCTATTGTTTAAACATTCTATTATTTCATCTTTTGATAACTGCTCCGCTATGAAGTCTTTAAGTTCATTTTTTACCTCATCTGAATCAAATGAACTACTCATTAATTCATACATTCCTTTTGATGGAATATTAATAGGAAATTGCAATGTAAGCTTTATTTTATTATTCTTTTTTTGTTTATCAAATAAAACTCTAATTGGGGATATCGGTTTTTCAACAATAACTGTTTGTACAGGTTGTACAGGTACAGCACTTTGATTTAAAGGATCTATTACAGATGTATTAGATTTTACAAATTCACCTGCTATATCTGGGTCTAATTGTTGTAAAAACTCATCTCTTAAATCTGTGGCTATTCTACCACCTTCATTAAAAGTAATCCAAATTGGACCTTCATTGTTAAATGTAACTACATCTCCAGAGTTTTCACCTTTAATCCATTGCCAATGCTTAAGCTCCTTTACTTCTTCTTTTGGAGTTTCCTCAATATTTTCTGTTTGCATTTAATGTGTATTTATTATTATACCTTAAATATAATAATTGTTTAATTATTAAGCATGCTCGCTAACGATAGTTGGATTTCCTGTTCCATATAATGTCATATCACCAGCTGGTGATGCTCCAACAGTTCCACTAGAACCAAAGTTCTTAAAATCAGATTCAAATCGATAATTGTATGCTCCAACAGTAGCACCAGCAGCACCTGCAACCTCATCCTTAGCTGCTGAATTATCAAATGGACTTCCACTACCATATAACTGTGTTGCTAGCGATTGGAATTCAAAAGCAGCCGTTCCACTTATTCCATAAAATTGTAAATACGCTTCATATGTATCTGAGTCTTTACTTAAACAGAGTAATTCATCTATATTAGGGCCAGTTTCATTTGGTGGAACGCTTGCTCCACCTTGAAAAACTCCTAAGGCTGTTTGTTGGGTAACTGTACTACTTTGGCCAATATCACCATTTATTACTGCAAAAGTTGCGTTTCCTGAAGTTGTGCCTGCAATTCCTGCCGTTTGGACACTAGTTGGTGTTAAGAGTACACCATTCCAATAAAGATTTAACACCCCAGTTGACATAGCCGGCCCTGATCCACTAATCCCTGGGAATGTTGGTATTTCAAGACCAACTGCTAAATGTACAAAATCATTTGAATTTGAATTTTGTGATCCTCCAACTACCCATTCACTACCTCTACCAACAAGACCAGTAATAGATGCATTTGCTGCACTATATAATTGATATTTGTGCTGTATTTGATTAGCTACTCCATTAAGTCTATATGTTACTATAATTTGATTTAAACCACCGTAAGTAATTCCAAAGAAATCATTTGAACTATCACCGTAACCTTGACTGAAGCTCATAAAGTATCCTTCTATAGCAGAAAGTACAGTACCTGGTTGAAGATTACTCTTTGTCCAAAAACTACAAAAATTCCTATACGCAGGTGTAGCAACCCCAACACCCCCAATAAATCTAGGCCAGTGATTTGCCGCATTTGGCGTTGACCATTGAGTAAATGTTCCTCCTAATCCACTAGTAGGCCTAGTAAAATAGCGTGCAGATGCTTGACTATAATCAACGTCTACTGAATAATTTCTTCCAAAAGCTGTTAACATATTTTTAAATTATTTATTAGCATGGGTTTTGTGTTAGTTTCATTGTTATTGTATAACCTTTAGCTTCTGCTGATACTGCTGCTCCAATTCCAATAATAGATATAGTATCTCCAGCTTGTACCTGAGTAGTCCCTGTTATTGCAAATGTTGGACTAACCATAGATCGCTGATTTCCAGTATGCCCGTATATAAAGGAGCCTGTAATATTACTATAAGTATTTTTATCTCTTATGTTTACCTGATATTGTTGGTTGGTGGCTGGTGTGCTAGCTCCATATGCTGCTGTGAATACACAAATATACCAATCTTGAAAATCAATAGGTATTGTAATAAATGCATCTTCCCAATCATTACCTCCAGCTAACCATGTAGGAATAACTTGATTTGCAGGAATAGCATTAATTGCAATAAATTCCACTGCAGCAGGAGTTCCTGTTGGTCCTTGCGGTCCTTGCGGGCCTGGTGTTGTTGATGTTAAACCTTGTGGTCCTTGTGGACCTTGTATACCGTCTACACCTTGTGGTCCTTGTGGACCTTGAATACCATCAGGGCCTTGTGGACCTTGTGGTCCTGAAACAGTTACACCTTGTGGTCCTTGTGGTCCTTGTATACCAATTAAACCTTGTGGTCCTTGTGGTCCTTGGATACCAATTAAACCTTGTGGTCCTTGTGGGCCTTGTATACCGTCTACACCTTGTGGTCCTTGAGGTCCTTGTATACCATCTACACCTTGTGGTCCTTGTGGACCTTGTATACCGTCTACACCTTGTGGTCCTTGTGGTCCTTGTATACCGTCTACACCTTGAGGTCCTTGTGGACCTTGAATACCTTGTGGTCCCTGTGGACCTTGTACACCAATTAAACCTTGTGGTCCTTGTGGTCCTTGTATACCGTCTACACCTTGTGGTCCTTGTGGTCCTTGTGGACCTTGT
>Ga0308011_10001533_pt1 | contig 10376 bp, 9 predicted proteins | sample Neamet177_FD_203144 | JGI IMG/M metagenome (GOLD analysis project Ga0308011, IMG submission 203144) | Marine microbial communities from water near the shore, Antarctic Ocean - #177 | ecosystem: Environmental > Aquatic > Marine > Unclassified | place: Southern Ocean | collected 2014-07-25
TGACAGTAGCTTGGCTGCGGATTAGTTTGGGTTTCATTAGAGCTAATAATCGCAGCTGAACCGATGGCAGAATATGACTGTTCAGTTACAGCCGTAATTCCTCCACTGGGCGTATTAAATAGTTCTTCACCTGCTAATTCTGACGTTAATGCTTTATTGCAAACCGAATAAATAAAATCATGAACATAACGACTTTGATGAAAGCGCACTTCATGCTTTGAAGGGTGAACATTTACATCAACTTCTCTGTGGTCAAGCTCTAAAAACAGCACAAATGCAGGATAAGTATCTGACGGTAATAAGTCTGCATAGGCTTGACGAATAGCATGATTAATCAGTTTGTCACGCATCATTCTACCATTTACATAGCTATAACTTAGATCATTTTGGCTACGTGAAAAGCTTGGTTTTGCTAACCAACCCCAAAGCTTCATATTGTCATGCGGGCAATCTACTTCTACCGCATGTTCAATAAACTTCGGCCCACATATAGAAGCAACACGTTTAGTGCATTGTGCATGGGTACTTGCTATACGATATTGGCGAACAGTATTACCGTTATGCGTTAAGGTAAAGCTAACTTCAAAGTGGGCAAGTGCAATTCTACGCACTACTTCATCAATGTGATTAAACTCAGTTTTATCCGTACGTAAGAACTTTCGTCTCGCGGGGGTATTAAAAAACAAATCGAGTACTTCAATGCTAGTACCATCGGGATGAGCTGCTGGTTTTATATCAACCAACATATCTCGCCCTTCTGCAACAGCTTGCCATGCTGTTGTTTGCGACTTTGGTTTAGAGGTAAGCGTTAATCTAGAAACCGAACTAATACTGGCTAATGCTTCACCGCGAAAACCTAAGCTATCAATTGCTTCTAAGTCATTTAAATTTTTAATTTTACTGGTTGCATGTCGGCTTAATGCCAACGTTAATTCGTCTTTAATGATCCCTTGACCATTATCAGTAATTTTTATTTTTTTGATGCCTCCCTTATCAACATCAATATGAATCGATGTAGCACCTGCATCTAAACTATTTTCAATTAATTCTTTAATTACAGATGCGGGACGCTCAACCACTTCACCTGCAGCAATTTGGTTAGCCAAACGCGCAGGCAATATAGCAATAGTCATAGAAATTTATCCGGTACGAGGAATTTTTAGCGTTTGTCCAATTCGTAATGAATTAGACTTTAAATTATTAATAGATTTAAGTTTACTCATCGATATATTGTAACGTTTGGCTAATACAGAGAGTGACTCCCCACTACGTACTTTATGTTTTTTATAGCCAACTGTAGCAAAATAAGAACCCGTTAATGGGTGCGCTAGAAAGTGATTTTTAATACCCTGATGAATGGCATTCGCTAAACGTTGTTGGTGTTTAGACCATGTTAAATTCTTCTCTTCTTTGTGATTTGAAATAAAACCAGTTTCGACCAAAATTGACGGTATATCTGATGATTTAAGTACGGCAAAATTACCATTTTGAGGCGTTTTCTTATGCATTTTGGTGATTTTTTTAAGTTCTTTAATTACATTATTCGCGACGCCGAAACTTACACCAAGAGAGTGCTCTTTACTCATATCAGCTAAAGTAAACGCTAAGTTACTGTCTGAGGTGTTTTTTATTACCCCACCACCACCACCCAGTAACTCTGATTTTTTCTCTCTATTAACTAACCATCGAGATAATTCAGATTCAGCACGCTTTTCAGTTACAACCCAAACAGAAGCACCATGAGGGCCCGGAGTATGAAAAGCATCGGCATGGATTGACACTAAAAAATGTACATTGTTATCTCTAGCTACACTCGTACGACGATTCAAATCAACATAATAGTCGCCACTACGAATGAGGACGGCTTTCATGCCCTTTTCTTTATCAATTACTTTTTTTAGCTTTTTAGCTATCGCTAACGTCACCTTTTTTTCATAGGTCCCTTTGCCACCGATCGAGCCCGGATCTTCTCCGCCATGCCCGGCATCAATGCCAATAATAATATCACCAACACTTTGTTTAGGACTAGAAACATTCTTTTTACTTCGGTTTTTATCATAAAGATCAATAACCAAACGATTACCGTACTGTCCTGCTGGTGCTAAGGGAAATACGGTAAGTTGATAAGACTGCGAAAGTTCGAGTACTAAACGTGTTTTACCTTTATTTACACTGGAACGGAACCGCTTAATACGAGGATCATTAGTCGCAAGGTTATTTAAGGCAACTGCATTCTTGGTGTTGGAGAAATCAATGACCAAACGATCGGGTTTACTCAAGGTGAAATACTTGAACTCTGGTTTTTGTTTAACATCAAAAACAATTCGAGTATTTTCTGGTGCCGGCCAGACACGAATACCATCAATACTATTGGCAGCAAAGCTATTTACTGAAAATAAACTTGATAAAATCAAAGCGCCGAACAACATAATTGTGCGTAGCTTTACACTTGCCAGAATAAACCTGTGATACATCCAACCCATCCCAATTGTTATAACTTTATTATTTGTGCAAGTGCTGCCATTACTTTTTCGCCATGTGCTGACTCTGCCTGCAAATTGATGACTCTTTGTTCATCTTGATAAGCTATATTAATAATTAAATCTGCTTTAGCTAATAATCCAGTGCCTTTTTCTGGCCACTCAATAAAGCAGCAGCAATCGTTATTAAAATAATCTCGAATGCCCATATATTCTAATTCTTCTGCATCGGCGAGACGATATAAATCAAAATGAAAAACTCGCCATTCCGCTAACTCATAAGGTTCAACTATAGTATAGGTCGGACTTTTGACATTTCCTTTATGCCCCATACCTCGGACAAAACCTCGAGTAAGTGTAGTTTTACCTGCACCTAAGTCACCATTAAGGTAAACCACTAATGCTTGTTGAACACTCGCATTTTTAAGTACTCCTGCTAGCCCTGTACCAATGGCAATGGTAGCTGCTTCATCAGCTAAAAAAAATTCTAATTGTTTCATTTTTCTTATCTATGTTTATTGTTAGTACTATTACAACGTCACTGACTGAGTAATTACCATTATTAATGGTATGAAATGATTATGGTCAATCACTGGTAAAAAATCACTCGAAAACAATCACCGTTGATAAACTAGGCGATATTATTTAATACTATAATATCAGCTGAAGCGCCATGAATATAGCAGCCAATCTAGTTGTATAATAAATATCACTATTATTCAGCACTATAAACCTTGAAAATGGATGTAATAATTCTCACTGGCTTTAAGGTAAATTACACTATTCTTTATATAATTAGATAACGATTCAAACTATCTTCATATTATACATCAATATCATCGACAGATATTGTGGTAAACTTAACGCTTACTTTCTGGTTATAATTCTAACCTCTACTACGTTTTAACAATCTCTCTAAAGCTAATTTTATGACAACACCTTCTATCAACTATCAAGTATTAGCAGAACAAATCAAAGCTTGGGGTAAAGATCTGGGATTTTCTGATTTAGGTATTAGTGATATTGACTTATCTGCTCATGAAAGCGTCCTTGAACGTTGGCTAGATAATAATTACCACGGTAATATGGATTACATGGCACGTCATGGGTTAATGCGCGCCCGACCCGCTGAATTGGTCCCTGGTACTATCAGGGTTATAAGCGTACGCCTAGATTACCTACCCCAAAATGCTAAGTTTGCTAGTATATTGAAAGATAAAGATAAAGCGTATATCAGCCGTTATGCACTGGGTCGTGATTATCATAAATTGATGCGTAAACGTTTACAGCAACTAGGTAAAAAAATAGCAGATCATTGTAGTAATTTTAATTGCCGTCCCTTTGTAGATTCTGCACCAGTAATGGAAAGACCACTGGCAGAAAAGGCAGGACTCGGTTGGGCTGGTAAACACACATTATTAATCAATAAAGAAGCCGGTTCTTGGTTTTTTCTAGGAGAGCTCTTTGTCGATATTCCCCTCCCAGTAACCACTAATGAATATACAATAACCGCGCAAAAAGCAATTAAATCACAAAAGCTCAACTCGACTAAAAATAATGACTGCGGAACCTGCGTAGCTTGCATTAAAATTTGCCCTACCAATGCCATTGTTGAACCATATACCGTTGATGCTAGACGTTGTATTTCCTATTTTACTATAGAGTCACCTGACGCAATACCCGAAGAATTAAGACCTTTAATGGGTAACCGTATTTACGGTTGCGATGATTGCCAATTGATTTGCCCCTGGAACAAGTACGCAAAACTTAGCCTTGTTGATGATTTTCAAGCAAGAAACAATTTAGATGATGTAAGTTTATTAGAATTATTTTCTTGGTCAGAAGAGTATTTTCTTAATACGTTACAGGGCTCCCCCATAAGGCGTATTGGCTTTCAAAGTTGGTTGCGAAATATTGCCGTAGCACTTGGTAATGCACCATATAGCGAAGAAATAATTACCGCACTAATGGAAAAACAGCATGAAGCCAGTGAACTAGTAAAAGAGCATATTAATTGGGCGATTGTACAACAGAACGCTAAAATAGCTCTCACTGAAAATGTTGCAGCAGAACAGCAGAAAAATCATAGGTTAACATTGAGATTAATCCGTTCTATTGAAAAAGGTCTGACCAGAGATGCCTAGACCTTCTCCAATAAATGATTAAAGCGATTGAGCCTTAGTAAGCACCTCAATATCGGCTCTTGCCTCATCAAGTTCATGTTGCAAACTTAATAATTTTTTAATGGTTTCATTCTTATCCGCAATAGCTTCTTTTTCTTTAACTTTAGCATCAACCAATTGTTGTTTAGTTTTGGAAAATGACTCCATTAACTTTCCGATGTCACTATCCTTTGCGAATTTTTGATCATCTCTCATACTCTCAAAAATATCATCTGATGAATTCAAAAGTTCTCTTGAGCGAAAGCTAAAATAGTTAAAGGCGAGCCTGACCAAAATAATAAGACAAGTTATAAAAAAAACAACTAGGTATTGGTTTTCTTCCATTGATGAAAAAGATGTCGTTACCCTTGTTAAAAAGTCGCCCTGAGCATCGATAAAATTACTGAACAATTGATTGTGCCAAGCAAGCCAAGTGAGTATGTAAATAAGTATAAAGCTGGGTGCTGGAGTTTGGTTCTCGGTAAAGCTGAGTATAGATTTTAGTGTTTTCTTATCAATCACAAAAAGTCCTTCTTATTTCGATTAAATTCTGAATGAAGGATAAACTTTACAAAATAAACGAATAAATATCAATATTTACAGTTAGTTTAGAAGCTTGCTTATCTTTAGGTTCATACATTTAAATCTAAGTATCTCTAAATAAGAGCCTGTGACTTCTAATATAAAACTGAATTTTTAAGTAGTAGATGATTTATCATCTTGCCGTTGCTGACACTCTGCTACAACTTGCTCTCTTTCTTTATCAGAATAACTGCGCCAAGCAACTATTTCATCAATATGACGAAAACAGCCCAAACAGATATCGCATTCATCTAAACAACAATTCCGAATACAGGGGCTATTATTTACCATTTGCGCTTTATTACTCAAGAGGGTCCTTACAAGTCTTAATAAATAAGAATGATAATGAAAATAATACTAGGCCACGGCATCCGCATACTGACTGACATCCTGTACCGCTTGCTCTGTTTTACTTAATAAATTTACTTGTGCTTTATCAGAATAATCCAACCCTTGGCTAGTAAGTAGTTTCTTCCAATGCTGACAATGTTCCAACAAATGATCTGCCGCAAGAATCTTACTGTTAACCGTTAACGCTTGAATAGCCGCTTCAGCATTTTTACTATCGTTAATTGCAAAGGATTGACTTAGCTGTTCCACTAATACCTTATTTTCGGTTGTATATTCTTCGAGCATAAAGAGAGCTAATTCTGCAGAGCCTTGGTGTTTAATATAACGGTCAAAATCAAAGCTACCTTCTTGCTTTATAGGTGTTGATTTTTGTTCGACAACTTCAAAACCTGAAAATTCTTTAATAGGTATAACGGAAGAGTCTGACTGGTTATTAATGTTTGAGCTGTTATCATTTTCTGAGCTATAACCTTCTTGCTCATTGATCCAAGGTGCCATTACACTTATTAATTCATCAATCCCAGTTTGTGCATCTAACTTTCCAGTAAACCAATGAGAATATTCATCCGATTTTGTTGAAATATTAACTACGTTTGCCAGACTAAAGACCCCCTTAATTACAGCCAAATCTGTAGAAGAGTCTTTAGGCTCATCAACCAAAAAATCGATAAAGGGCTTGCAATCAATATCAGTCATAAGGACAGAGAAACGACCACTTTGCCAAGTTGTTTTTAGCATTAATTTGGTAGTTACAAATGTTGTTTGTAACCCCAATATGTGCAGAAACTGTTGCAACTTTTGAAATTCATTCGGTTCTTTTACAGCTATTAATACCTCTATTGGCATAGTAATATATTTATTAAATAATGCTTTACAGCTATTTTCAATAGCAGGTAAATAATCAGGGAATACCTGTAGAGGATAATTTTTTTGAACGATACTTTTTGTCACAGCCAACGATAAATTAAAACCAAAAGAATACCCTTCATCGTTTGATTGTGCGACAACCTCATCACCATGTTGATATCGTAAAAGTATACAAAAATAATCACCGAGCTCATTTTGCTCTTCACTTTCGTCATTAAAAACTTTTAGTACTTTTGGCAATGGTAAAATCTCATTCTTACTGCTCACTTGAGCACTAAAACTTATTTTTTGTTGCCCATTATTTTTATCAACCAACTTTATACTTAGTGCTAAGTGTATTCCTTTTTGTTGTGAAAAAGATAAACCAATAAAAACGTTCAACATTTCACAAAATAATTCTGCGTCGAGGTTAACGCCAATATTTATTTTTTCATCAATATTCACCAAAACTACATTTTTACAAGCTTGTAATTTATTACGGAAATTAAATAAAACAGCCTGAATTTGAGCTGCAAGATTAACATCACTGAGTGTTAAAACTGCTTCTCCAGTTTGTAAATATTGGTAATAATTAATCTGTCGTAATTTCCTGACTAAATACCGCGCGTGGATATGGGCAGAATATAGATTATTTTCTTCTCGACTATCGCCACTGTGATTATTTAGGTTAGTAATATTTTGTTTTGAGTCAACTGCGTTATTTCCTAAAAATACGAGTTGTTTTATGGCTACAATATGAAGATTATTAAGGCAGTGCTGTTCCAGAATTGATTTTTCAGAGTTCTTCACGCCAATTAACTCTAACTCTATTTCCAACTTATCTTGTTTAGCTAAGTGTTTAATTACTTGATCTTCAAGCTCTAGATTTTTTTCAGTCAAGGATAAAAATTCTTTTTCACTATAACTGCTGGCCCTGCTTTGTTGTATTTCATTTAATAACTGTTCAAATTCCGCACTATAAAAAGATTTTATTTTTTGTTGAATAATATTGTTCTCATTATTTATCAACAACCTCCCTTCACCTTGGACACACCGACGAATGATATTTACATTAACTTGATTCGCCACTTTAATTCTATTTCTAATTAGCAAAAGTAACCCAGCAATGCTGGCTAGGGGTAAAAACAAGGCGATATATATCCATCTTGGCAATACAGTAATAATTTGTTTATTTATTACTGCAGAATCATTTATTGTACTAGTGACTAAGTTACTTTCAGCTAAGCTTTTTTTCACTAAACCGTTAAGGATGCTTTGTAATTGCTGTTGTTGAGAAGTTAACTGTAGATGATAATCTTTCATTAAGCTTAATTGTGCTTGCCACTTTACTAATAAACCATGTTTTAATATCAGATCTTCAAAACGAAGAAAGTCTCTAACAATATCCGCTATGCCCTGATTTTCATATTGCAGATTAGCCAACTGCTTTGTATAATCTTCCACAAACATTTCATGAATTTGATTACTTAAAGGTACAAAAATATCGAGTGGTGTTTGTAAATTTAAGCCTTTAAGCTTAATTACAATGTCCGAAAGTTTATTATCTATTTTTGTAAGTAGTTCATATTGCTTTGAAGATATTTTATTATTCGCTAATTCTATTTTTATAGCATCGAGTAAAGTATCAATTTGAATCAATGCATTCTCTCTTAACACTATATGTTTTTGATAGTTACTTACTATATTAGTAATTAAGGTTGTCGCATCATTGTTGTTAGAAAACCATTGCTGGTAGTTTGATTTTTGTTCAGATTTTAATAAGGATAGTTTTTTACTTTGCAGAGAAAGATTTTCTAACAAGATGACAGTTTCGTTGATTTTGCTATTCTGAAATATTTCATCAATCAATTCATTTGAATTAATCAGGTAACCTTGCTGTAGCAGCTGAGTTTTCAAGGGCGTTAACTGTTCAGTAATAAGCGTTTGAGAAAATTTATACTGCTGAGATAGTAGCCAAACTGAAGAAATTAATAGGACAGCAACAAGAATAAATACACCTATAATATGAGAGGTAAATAACTGATGAAACTCTTGTTTTTCACTGTTTTTTTCAGGTGTTTGTTTTCCCGGTAAAATATCACCTGATTTACTTAAATTTTCTTCTGATTTATCTGTATTCATTTGTGTCTACTTCGTCTTTTTCTCTTGGGACATATTTTATACTATCCGGTCTAGTAAGACATTAATTTTTGGTAACATCATTTACAATTATTTTACTTAAACACGCCACCTTTATTGAGGGTAGTTTAGATACACCCTCTAAATGAAATTGTAATTAAAGCTCGATTAACAAAGACAATTTCTATTCTACTTTATTAAGCTTTTATGTATCCACTAAGTAGAAGATTACTGCTTTAAAATTGCTGAATTAAGTGCTAAATGAAGTGCCGACAAACATTCTGTACTTGCATTATCTTGACCTTCAATCCAACATGACTGACTATAATAATCAAAATTCAAAACAAAGTAATTTTTACTCCAACTAAAGCGAATATCCTCTCTATCAGCCCCTATATTTTTCTCTTGAATAACTACTGGCGTTGTTGGTAAAAGAATAAGCTCACTTAAAGAAGTAATATCTTCTTGATACCACTCATTTTTAAAAGTAATACTTAAATGATCTTGTTGATAAGATATCAACTCAATATTTTGTAATGGTGTTATAGGTTTCATAATGCTTAGTTTTAATCCCATGTAAACTATAGTGAATTATACGACTAAATTTTGATGCTAATAAGCGCTTTTTATAAAAAAATCAACGACAAGTCCGATTATTTTTCATATACTCAGAACAGAATTCTATCTTTGTAACTCAACGTTCATGCTTGCATTTTACCTTGATTACAAATAACTTTGAACCAAAGAGAGTGAAGCTATGAATAAAATGATGCTTGCTGTTGCAACAGCAACAATTATGATGACATCTCCTGTATTTGCCGGTGATGCTGAAGCGGGTAAAGGAAAATCTGTAATGTGTGCTGCTTGTCATGGCGCTGCTGGTGTTTCTGCTGTACCAACTTACCCAAATTTAGCGGGTCAAAAAGAAGCTTACCTTGCTAAACAACTTAAAGATTTTAAAGCGGGTCGACGTAATGATCCTACTATGAAAGGCATGGTTATGATGCTTTCTGATACAGACATGGATAATTTAGCGGCTTATTATGCAGCTATGAAGTAAGCTTTAGTTTTTTTAAGTCTTGTTTAGAGCTTATTACTAGCTCTATATAAAACCTCCGTTTAACTAAGTTAAACGGAGGTTTTTTGTGTCCCATCATTGGGTATTTTGGTTTATTTGTATTACCAAAAGCCTTATATATTCTGATTTCAGAGACAATAAATATTTCAGGACCTATAAATGAGGCCTAGCAAGTTATTATAAAGGGAGACAATGTCATTCCCGTGCTCTATGAAACGGGCCTTGTGGTTAAACATCATATGGATCTTCGATCAGACACTTCGAAGATGACGATTACAGCTAACACCTGATTACCATCTGATTACCATCTGAGTAATATTCTTAGCTAGCGACATAGTCATACAAATCAAAGTACCCATGTTCCTAAGATTGATACGTCATTCCCGTGATCGCTTAATCGGGAATCCAGCTTTTAAAGTTTCGGGAACTTAAGTTAATTACTGTTAGCATGCGTACACCAAAATAAGTAAAGTAAATCAACGCTGTAGCTATTGAACATTCCATTTACCCAATACACAACAAATTTCAGGCATAAAAAAACCTCCAAAAGGAGGTTTTTATTAGTCAGGTTTAATTGGGAGAATTAAACCTACCCTTTAATAGCTTTAAATAAGATTAAGCTTTACGACGTGCTGCGCCAGCTAAACCCATAAGAGCTAAACCGAAAAGAGCAATTGAAGTAGGCTCTGGGATTGTATCACCAGAGAAAGTAGCACTACCAATACCAGCGTTGTTGCC
>Ga0308011_10001534_pt1 | contig 10372 bp, 1 predicted proteins | sample Neamet177_FD_203144 | JGI IMG/M metagenome (GOLD analysis project Ga0308011, IMG submission 203144) | Marine microbial communities from water near the shore, Antarctic Ocean - #177 | ecosystem: Environmental > Aquatic > Marine > Unclassified | place: Southern Ocean | collected 2014-07-25
TGGAAGGATCATGGCGAAAACATCCTTACGGCTGAAATACCAGGACGACGACGACACCTAGCCCGTCACCTCATAAAACAATACGGTGATGGTTCTGCCCATACCATTGGATCAGAAGTCCTGGAGGTCCTTCAACTGCCCCAGTCAAGGGATGACCAAGCTCGGACGGGACAAATGAAATCTGGACTGTCGAAAGCAGACCGACGGAATAATGAGATAGCGGCAAACAAGGCCATAGCCGACGACCTCCGCTTCGACCAGATGTGGGAAGCCGCAGGACCGCAGATAGCCCAGATGGTCCGAAATGACCAGCTGGCACCTACTGTGGAGGCACCAACATCACCGAAGGACGAAACGCAAATGATGATGATTGACCCACCAAATAATGATGATACGCACGACTGCCAGTGCTCACCGATTGGATATGACTCAGACTGCCCCCGGAAAGCGACCTGCCCACACAGACGTACGGGAACTCAGAAGGTGGACGCAACAGCCACTGCAGACACGACTGAGCACGTGATACAGGCACCAGTTTCGCCGGATAATGATGTGCCACAGACCCAGGCCGGAACGAAGGATGACGAGATTGACACCAACGACGACGACGACACTGACAGCGACGGCAAAGACATCGACGACGACATCAATAACGAGGACAATGGCGACGACGGCAAGGACATCGACGACGACATCAATGACGACGGCAACAGTATCATGGCGATGACGAATACCAATGATGACAACGGCATGACGACGACGGCGACGGTCGACACTGACACTGACACCAGTGACATCCATGGCGACGGCAACAGTGATGACGTCAACGACATTGACATCGATGATGAGGACATGGATGCCGACGACGACATCGCTGATGACGATAACATCGGTGACAACGCAGCTGCTGCTGCCAAGCGGGGAGCTCAGGCTGACACCAGAACTGAGGAAACTGACCCCCCGACCGGCAACAGACTGGAAGAGCAGCAGGCACAAATCGAGGCACTATCCCAACAGGCTGGTGGCCGTGTAGGACTCCGGAATCTTGGCAACACATGTGGCTTGGCGGCAGCCATCCAAGTACTGGTGCACATACCAGAGATACAGACATACTTTACCGCAGTTGGCCTAGGCCATCAGGACTACATGCACGACATCAACCTGGAGCCCAAGCATGCCGGTGCAGTTGCCAAAGAGTTCGGAGACCTGGTACGAACGTTTGTACATGCAGACACTGTACATGACGGGACACGGTACTGTACACCTGCTGCATTCAAGGCCGAGCTAGACCAGTGGAAACCTGAGTTCAAAGGCAGCCGACACCAAGACTCGCATGACTTCCTTCAGGTGATACTGGATGCACTACATGAAGGGCTCAAGACTGATGGCAAGTCCATAATCTCGCAACTGTTCAGCATAGTCTGGGAACCAAAGATGTGTTGCGCAACACCAGGGTGTAACGGCGAACGGATGGCTGCAGTAGAGCATGCGACGTCAATCTGCGTCGAAATCCCACAGAGAGACCACACTGCGCCAATACCTACGCTTGCGGACTGCATCACACTGAGCCTTGAGCCTGAAACCCTCGAGGGCCTGGATGTGATCTGCCCACAATGCAAGAATGAACCCAAGGCCGGTATGGCATGCAAGATTGATCAGATCACGGCATCACCGAAAATCCTACTGATCCAGGTCAAGCGTTTTGAGTTTAACCGCGAAGACGAACGCTGCACTAAATGCAATGACATGATCAGCTTCCCACTGAACAACCTGCACCTCCCGACGCACGGCCATGAACGGATGGCCATGTATGACCTATTTGCTACGGTCACACACGCAGGTGAACAACCTGACGATGACGATAACCACTATACTGCATGTGCGCTCACTAATGGGGTATGGCTCAAGTTCGACGACAGCCGGATGCCGATGGAGATTGCCGAAGGAGATCTCCAGGATGAACAGGCATACATGTTACTGTATCGACGCCGGGACTCCCTCAAGTCAGCTGCTCCATTGAATGCCGTCAACCACGAAGACAACTCAAACCACAGCACCCCGCTCAAGAACAGACCTATGTCAGACGATGATGCCGCGCACGCACAAAAGATAGCCCAGATGGCATCTTTTGAGGCCGCCCCCAGGGCGGGTGCTGACCGTGACCAAGCCAACGTACGACTCGAAAGCCCTACTCAACCTTCGGCAAGCCCAAATGCACAAGCGCGCAAGGATGCAGGCCCACGGAAGAAGACGAAATCGTCGAGAAGTCAACAGATCAAATCTGATAAGGCCACTGCTGCGGCGACCCAATGGCATAAATGTCTGAAGTCTGCGGCTGATGAGCAGAAGCGGACGAAGATTGAGCAGAGGAGGAGGCTGACCCCCAGTAGTACGGTATTCATTAAAAGGAAGAGCAGCAAGAAGTCCTCTACGACACAGAGCATCCTCACAAGTATGACTAGCCCTGGTGGCACTGCGAGAATCACCTTCGACAAAGGAAAGCAGCTGGCCGCCTCGCTGGAGGCGGCGGGCTCGAAGACGTATATGCATGCTAACCGGCCGATACAACGTCGGAAGCGATCCTCGAGTAGAACGGCGGAACTGACGGAGGCTATGCGGCCGTACACCGGAGATGATACGGATGAGCACGACGTAGAGACCATCGAGGAGGAACATGTGCGCAACTACCCACCAGAAGCTGAAGTACGTAGCTGGTGCGCGGCGCAGCAAGCTGCAATCCAGGATGTCATGTACATAGACCAGGTGGATTTTGGGAAAGGGAGAGGCCCAGAAGACGGGGCATTTGCGAAGACACGACTCGTCCAAGGTCAGGTGCTGGGAAGCTACTACGGTACTGCGATGGTCGGTGAGAGCACGGAGCTCCAACGCCGATCAATGCTGACAGCGCACGGCGTCACCATCAATGGAGAAGGGTGGGTCTGTATGATGGCCCAGATCAACCACGCTGCCGAGAAGGAGGAGGAGAGAGACGAAGACCAGATGCCCCCCAACTGCAAGGTAAATTATGACTGTGAAGGCACCAATGGTACGAATGGTTTCCCGGTGATCTATACTGTAAGGTCGATTGAACCGGGAGAGCAGCTGACTTTTGACTACGGACCTCATGCGAATCGGATAAACGCTGATGACAACAGTGAATCCGACGATGGCGAATATGACCCAGTACGTGAAAGATTTGAAGATGACCTCGCTGATGAAGACTTCATTGCCACGCAGGACGACGTGCGGGACGCGTGGGACGAGGACTCAGAGCATGATGATGATGATGGAGGACACGTGGATGAGAACATTCGGCGCCGAGAGGACTACGATAGTGATGACGCAGAAGAGGACCCCCCGCTGACGCCGACCCAGTCACCACCATCTGAAACGACCGCTTACACCACCGGGCTAACTGAAACGATGTCTAATCTGGAACCGCTGTCCTGGAGAACGCTGATGGCGACCAGCGCTACAACATCCCTCACGCCGACGACTGTCTCCGCCCAAAGACTGGCTGAACCACTAAGCTCGGGTAAGCAGCCAACCCAACCCCTGGACCACGACGCAGATGATGACACCGCCGGATCCACCGCCGAATCGCGGAACGAGGATGATCATGATAATCTCATCCATGTGGACGAAACGCAGCTGCCTCAGCCAGGGGCGAACTCAGCACACAGCATGACGCAATTCGTGGCTGACACACCCTCCCCTGATATTCAGCAAGGCCTTGACGTAGTATACACCGCACGCGACATCGAAGTCGTGAGAATGATGTGTGGCAACAGTGGCCCAACCACTACGAAGGAACCAGGCCAGCTAAGCCCCTTTGAAGAAGCAGTCTGGAAACGGCATGATGCGGTATGGAACCATTTTGAGACCTGGGAAGGATGGCGCCAGAAGGATAAGACAGTCCACCAACGCAGCTATATTCACACGCTCTACCTTGCTGCTGATAATGACTGGGTCAAGACTGGCCTGAGCGCATGTCGGCTGAAAGAACTGTTACGCTACTGTGTGGTGGCGCTGGAAGGCGACACAGTCCCGACGTGGATGGCACTCAGTGACACCACCACAACGCTCCTAACCAATGTTGGCTTCCAGGAGGGTGACTGGGATAGTGACTCTCGATTTGGATACCTCCCGCGAGCATGGCTCAACCTAACGCTCAGCTCTGACACGTCCGGGCCTATTGCCAAACATCTTGATGATGTTACACTACGGACCCTCAAAGCTACCGGCCTCGGACATAATCTTGGGTATGAATACGAAGAAGGCCGGACACTGATGAAACAGTACGAAGAGGACGTGGCCAAGCGAGGTGCTGAACCCGATCCCTCCGTGCCGAACCAGGCCACACAAAGCCCGGATATATGGTCAGGCGGACGATTAAGATCTGCCGGGCGACTCAGTGGTACCAGTGGCAAGCCGAACAGTCGATCAATGTCAGAGCGTCGAGAAGCTGCTGTACACCAGGTTCTGAGTTTTGGCAGTCCGGATGCGGATGCTGAGACGCGTCGATCACGACACAAGAAAGGCCCTGGACAGTCACCTGCGGCGAAGGTGAGTCCCGACATAGCATAGGCTGCGGCCACGCTGTGTCGGGACTTAACGTGCCGGTAAGTGTGGGTATCGGGAGTATCAACCGAAAGGTGACTCCCAGCCCACACAACCGGTGCGTGCCCAGTGTGATGATGGCGACGAAGACCAATGATGAGAGAGAGAGAGAGAGAGAGAGAGAGAGAGAGAGAGAGAGAGAGAGAGAGAGAGAGAGAGAGGGAGAGAGAGAAAGAGAGAGAGAGAGAGAGAGAGAGAGAGAGAGTGAGAGAGAGAGAGAGAGAGAGTGAGAGAAAGAGAGAGAGAGAGAGAGGTCCCAGACAACGGGCAGAGCCGTATCTCGATGATGCGGACATGTGGAAGGCAGGCTTCGGAGGGCCTGCCGGCCAAGAAAACGAACGCTTCATAGAGGCCCTTGGACTATGGCAGCCTGTAGCGCTGCCACCCGTCCATGGCCCGAAGAGTATTCAGAAAATTGAAGAAAATGAGCGCGTAATGGAACTACGTTTGGCTTTCCAGAACACTGGTGGGTGGCGAACCCGCCATGGCAAGGTTGCTGCCATTGGGCGCCAATTTGCAGGTGACCTGAACATCTACGGCACCAGTGGGTGGGATCTGGCTGGATTTGCGGAATGCCATTGTGACGGATATGGTGATGTGGGCTCATTTTCTGAGAGAGTCAATCCTGAGGGGCGTTCATGGTTCACGCACTGGCTTGCCATACATGCTGGCCCGAGTTTGGCTGGTGTGGACATACAAACGACATCTTACGCCTGTGGGAGGATTGTGCGCCTAGACATGGAACTCAACGGCCGGAAACGCACCTATATGTATGTATATGCACCAAGCAAAAGCGTCCAGCGCAGACCTTTCCTGAAGAGCTTCCAGAATGCAATGCCGACGGGCCGTGACGTTATTATTATGGGTGATTTCAACACCAGACTCAGCAAAAAAGATCACTCTGGCGATCGCCCACCGAATACTGGCTCAGCTGAGTGGGAGCATATTCGGAAGGTTAACCAGACCCAGGACGTCTGGCGTACACGCAACCCACAGGCTAGAGAGTACACGTGGCATACCAATCCAGTGGCGCGTACACGGATTGACTGGCTCGAGGCGACGGCATGGAGCGCGGATGAGATAACCAAGATCTCGTATCACCGGGCAGCTGCAATGTGCGGTGACCACTCAGTAGTGATTGCCATACAGAAATTTCGAGAACGCCAGCCCAGCCCGCTACCGACGATGCACCCTGCGATTGTCAACGCTGGAGGGTTTGTCATGCAGGTGCAGCGGCTCGTTAAGTTAAAAACAGACACCTACATGGCAGCGGCGGACACTAACAAAGCCTGGGAGGACCTGTTGGCGGATATTGTTGAGTTGTATGATGCACACGCCACGCAGATGAAATCAGCTAAACATGGCCTACTACGGAAGTTGCAGCGCCAGCTAGACCGGGAACAAAAAGAGTGCACACACAGAGGTCAGATGGACGCGGACAAGACACACGCGCGCCTATCGCTGGAAATGGAGCGAGAGGCGGCAAGTCATGGGGCTGAACGACAACTCTATGATGAGGAGTGGGGTGAAAAGCCTACCCAGAAGTTCTTCCAACAGGCGACCCTAACGCACCGGACTGGACAGATTGACAAGCTCTACAGACATACTCTCGATGATCAAGGCCGGCTTCATGTGGACAGGACAAAGACGGACTCGATTGACGAAGAAGGTGGTACCGGCCGCATTGCCGCATCCCTCACCGCCTACTGGCAAAGCATCTACAAATGCACGACGGATGCCAAAACACCAATCGAGAAGGTGAAGGCCGACTACCCTGCAAGCATGTGCCTCCGGCCGGACGAGAAACTTGCCCTGGGCGCTGATTTCACTACGATGGACGTGGCCACAGCCATTGACGGCCTGGCAACCAAACGTTCGACTTTCGGCATTATTGCCGAAGTATATAAAGGAGCACGAGAAGAACTCGCCCCGCTGCTGGCGATGCAGCTCAACTATGCTCGGAAGCATGGGCACCTCACGGACGAACAACGACAAGGCTCACTGTCCCTGCTGTTCAAAAAAGGTGACCGATTAGATGCAGCGATGTACCGACCAGTGGCTGTGCTACGGGCTGATTTCAAGATCGCCGCCCTGATTCTGACCAAACGCCTGGACCCACACTTGTCGACAATCTGTGCAGCTGACCAAACTGGCTTCATCAAACATCGCTTCATCCATGAGAATGTGCTACGCCTACGAGATGGAATGAGATACGCACAACATGCCAACATTGACGCTGCGGTGTTGTCCACTGACTACATGAAAGCCTATGACATGGTCCAACATGACGTACTTTTTGCGATTGCTGCGACAGTAGGTGGTATCGGGTACGAAAGCTGGCTCCGAACGCTATATATAGGCCATACTCGCATCATCGTGATCAACGGCACCAAGGCACCACCGATCAGGCTACACTCTGGCGTTCCACAAGGCTGTTGCCATGCGTGTCAGGCGTTCCTAATCTTCATCGAAGGACTGGCCCACCGTATCCGCAACACGGCGGACATTGTTGGTATACCGATGCCAGACGGCAGCACCCTCCTCTCCGTCCGCTATGCAGACGACTGCCAATATGTTGTCCAAACATCGTCGCTGGAAGCGCTCCTTGACATTATTGATGGGTGGTGCGGCGAGGTTGGCATGAAACTGCACCCAACGAAGACAGAGGCCGCGTTCTGGGGACGACGACGACGAGACACGGATGTCTGGCACCCGGACCAGTACACGCACGACGGCAATGATACGAGACAACAACAGCTTATGCTGGACGCAGATCCGAAGCACTTCATTAATATGAAAGTGTACCGAGCGTTTGACGGTGTGACCAATGCGGGCACTATCCTCTCGACTGACAAGGACATCACCACTGGACGCACGCTGTGGAGTGCTCAATATGATGATGGCTATGTTACAGACCTGGAGCACGCAGAGATGGTCAACTACGTCATCAAATGTATCGACGGCCGAGAACCAGGCCACAAACACCAAAAACCAGCACCGCGACGTGGCGGACGCCATACAGACACTGTTTATGACGCTACCCAACACCGAGTGACATGGCTAGCACCTGATACTAGCATCCACGTGCTCGGCATGGACGTTGGCTACGCGGTGACATCAGCGTCGGTATGGACAGGGATCGCACGGAAAATACACGCGCGCCTTGCGATGTGGGGCCGAGTGCGCCTCGGCTTCCGAACACGTGTGCTGGTGATCAAGACAATGGCGTATAGCCTGGTCTGGTATCTCGGTAGTCTGTGGGAATGCCCACCACAGATCCGAGCAATTATCAAAGCCGCTGCGACGTACTTCTTCTGGAAAGGCCGGATGCCCCAAGGCGTGATGCCTGGTGACCCGGTGTCGGCATATCGATGCGGAACTCCGGTCGGGGCACAATGGCTGGCGGCAGATGTAGCAGACGGCGGTTTTGGACTATGGGACGCCTCCCTGCAATTGCAAGCCCTAGTGGCACAGTGGACGCACCGTCTGGTCAAGCCAGCCGGGCCGAACGAGCGACTCTGGCGCAGCCCAATCCTGCACTGGATTAACGAGTCGTTAGGTGTCACCAATGCCGCCGACGTACTCTTAGTGGCCGACAAACCGATCGAACGTTCACCAATGGCGACGCCGGCAGAAGGGCGACATGTGCCCGAACAGTGGCGGGCATCCATCCGCGCGTATGCACAGCTGTTTCACGACTCGATGAAGTGCATGGCAATCCAACCACATACGACACTCGATGTCATGACGCAACCGCTCTTCCACAACTGGAGAATGGCCGGACTGCACGGTGCCCCCCTAGTCGAGGCATGGAGCGGATGCACCAACGGACGCTGGCAACCATGGGCGGCGAATGGCATTGACCGGATTGAGCATCTGTACACTGCTGACCCGACAGGATATGCGCCGAAGACCCTAGCGGACCTTCGAGCGGACGCCGAGATGACAGCCATCCTGGCAGGCAAGCCCGGGATGCAGGTTGGCAGTTTGGTAGCTATTCAGCCAGACGAAGATCAGCTTGGCCTGACGACACAACCGCTCTGGTTGGCGACTGTAGTGACTGCAGTGACGGCCTCGCGACGCTCTCAGACAGTTAAGGTCCGCTGGTGGGAAGGCGAGTGGAACACCCACAGCATGACACTTGGGCCGGTCATGGACAATGTTGCGCAACAGTCCATGCGATGCACCGTGCGTCGCACGACAGGACAGTCGAAACAGCTGACCCTGACCACGATGGAACGGGCGCGACTTATCGAAACGGGCCGCTCATCTCCACGGCGATGGCGGTACCCGCACGGTGAGCTCCAACAGCAGGAGTACGATGATCTACATGCAGCGATCAGACGAGCACGCTGGATGCCACTCTTGGCACAACAGCCGATCCGGACTCAATGCGGGGATTGGTTTGTATCCGTCGACGTCGCGACCACACGGCTACCAGATGTTATCCTGTACACGGTGGCTGCGACAACCGCCACTGTGGATGTCCTCACTTACAGACGACATGGCGAAGGTTTCAGACCTGACCGTGAGTCCTCACGCCATCGACAAGTCGAATTACGACGAATCACAGTGACGGATGGCGACGGCGAGCTTGCTTCTGCCGGTGACCACGACGCCCCATCCGGGGAAACCATACGGCTACTTGGGTTTGGTGGCTGCACCCTGAGACCGCAGTCAAACATCATGCGGTTTACGGTCTCCAGTGGTCGCAAGATGCTACAAGCTGCGGCCGCAGGCGGATATGCTGGGGTGATCCCACCAATCATCCAGACTGCCGCGGCAGTCAACCTGGATGAGTCTGACGCCTGCACGGCACTTGCACTGACCAGCAAGTCCAAATGGCCGCAAGCAACCACATCCTTCTGGTGGCGCAACGCAGCGAACGCATATGCGCGGAACTACAGCCAACAGATATGGCTATGCCCATGCTGTGCGGATGCTGGTGTACATACTGAGCGGTCCGTCATCCACACTGCTGGTGAATGCCCGACGTGGCACGCACTATGGACATGGACTCAGCGAGCATGCCGAGATATACGTATGCCAATACCCGATGACGTAAAACGCAGCCAGTGGATACTGTTTGGCACGGGCGTGGAGCCAGCCCAGCCCAAGACGAGCGTCCATATGGCCATTTGGGGAGCTGGTCTTCATGCAATACGGTCCCTAACACACGGCCTCGAGCAAGATGGGAAGCGCATCCTGCCTGGGGCGGCCGTCCAGGTAGCCAAGCAGAACATCCTCAAGATCGCGCGGGCAGACCTCTGGTGGATCCGAAATCGAAGTGATTGGCTCCGAGACGGCGGCGCGGCAGTGACGAGCCGCGTAACAACGAAGGCAGCGTGGACTGCTAAATGGAAAGGGCTGGCGCGACTAGCGCCGGCCGAGACGGATGGCTTAGCCGCTACACGCGGCGGAGCCTTAGAATAGAGGGGCACGTGATGTGACAAACGTGCCCCACCCTGATGCACACAGCAAGCAGGTCCAGCTACGGCGGGTAGAACTATAGTTTGCCCAGGACCTCGCGCGCGGTGATGTGGATGATGATGGTGGTACGACGTACAAGGCACGATGCTCACCGACCCAACGAAAACGAAGAGAGGAAAAACCAAATAGAGAGCAAGACCCCCCCCCAACAAACATGGGCCGCCCACAGGCGGCCTGACATTGATGTCCTTTTGCGGTGTAACCGTAACTGCCAATAAACTTGCCAATTTGCCAATTTGATTCCGCATGGCATGGCCATGGC
>Ga0308011_10001536_pt1 | contig 10370 bp, 21 predicted proteins | sample Neamet177_FD_203144 | JGI IMG/M metagenome (GOLD analysis project Ga0308011, IMG submission 203144) | Marine microbial communities from water near the shore, Antarctic Ocean - #177 | ecosystem: Environmental > Aquatic > Marine > Unclassified | place: Southern Ocean | collected 2014-07-25
CGCCCCCAAGCAATGGGCGATCACACTAAACCATAATGGAACATACTCAAATAAAATGCAGAACACCCTACTATAACTCGTTCCTATAGGGTCTAATAGCTACATCGTTTCAGCAAAGAGACGACACGCGCATTCCGCGCACCATGCTTACATATGTAAGCAAACTTTGGAGTCACTATGAATAAGTCTATTAAGTTCAAATCGATTATGTTTACGGCAATTCAAACAGCATTAGGTGTTGATGCAATAAGTACTCAGGAGGATGCAGTGATAGCAAAAGCAAAGTTCTTTAAGTCTATTAAGAAGAAAGTGACCCTTGATAACCTTGATCATTCTAGGCAGGCATTTATCACTATGGCCATTGCACACTATGACAAGCTGCATGGTATGCGCGGGCGACTGATTAGAGAGTATGCAAAGTCTGACAAGGATCGCATTAAAGACTCTGAGAAGCTTAAGGGATGCACATTAACATTCAGGCAGTTAAAGACGAATGCCGCTGTTATGGCGACCCGCTGGATTAAGTACTACAAACACTTCTTAGAAACTGGAGTAGTACAGAAGTCTACAAAGCGAACTGGCAAGGGCAAACGCAAAGCAGGTGGCGCAACTAATCAGGCAGCTAATAAAAAGCCGAATGATACGGCCAGCCTGAATACAGATACTCCACCTGTCACTCCTGATACTCCACCTGCCACTCAGTATGCAGCGGTAACAGTAACAGCCGAAGAGCTGATAGGTAAGAAATTGGTTGAGGGGATCGGGACTCAGTACGAACGGGACGTTGTTTACTCTCATGTAAGGCACGCGAATTATGCTCTTATCACAAAGCCGAGTAAGTCTCAGGTTCTTATCAAGGGTCACTATAAAGCAATACTTGATACAGCAATCGCCAGTTGCAAAGTCGCAAAGAAAACGTTCGGGAAATTAGAACGGGCATCAAAGGAAGCAAAGTTTAAGTAGTACCGCAGCAATCTGGGGGGACATGGATGTCCCTACTTTTTAAACCCTTTTAATTTAACAGGAATAAATACAATGAGATTAGATATTGAATTAAGTGAAACCGAGATACACGTCATCCGCCTAGCCTTGGAAGCCTATTGGGTATCCCCGTACAAGCATGGGGAGGCCACTGAGACACTAGGTACTTTGATCTTAAGGTTTAAAGACCTAGCATCAATACCGCTACCTACACCCTAGCACCGCAGTAAACGGGCAGGCCTTCGGGTCTGCCTTTTTTTTTCGCCTCGATTTTATGCCTAGGTATCTTCGGATACCCTTGATACCAGTTGAAGAACTGCTAACTGCCAGCTCTCCTTCGCGCAAAGCCCCTGCGTGTCTGCGTCTAAGCTGCTTACATATGTAAGCAAGATGCCTCGATACCAGTTAGCTAACTGCTAACTGCCCCTAAGGATAGCAATGTTCCCTCTGTTACTTTTCAGGTTTTCGTAAATGGAACAGTTGTTTGCTGATATTAGGCTAAATTTAAATTTTATTGTTTAGTATTGTTTAGTATTACTTACTTATATATATATATTATTATTATTATTATTATTGTTCCATTTGTTCCATCTGTTCCATAGCTTTTCCGAGTCTGCCAGAATTGTTTTGGTTTGAACTGACAGTGGTTCTGTTAGGCCCCCTTAAAGCTAATATCCCTAGAGTGTGTCAAATCTATGGAACACTTGGAACATTGTCACTTTTCGCGTCACCATTGGCCTAGCACCTAATACCTTAAAAGTAACGGACGGAACACTTGGAACATTGCCCCCCGAAAACGCCCTAATTAGCCTACGTAAACATGTTTACCTAGCTTGACTTAAGAAAACAAGTTTGTCATACTTTACACCGTCAGAGCAGCAAACAAACCAATAACCCGCTTACATATGTAAGCAACAACAGGAGCAAGACCAATGAGAAAAGTAGAACAACAGATGATCGAAGCAATAAAAGCAAACGAGTATTGGAAAGGTGGCAACACCGAGGTCGTGCCTTGTGGTGATCAAGTAGATGTGTACTTGCATGGTAATCATATAGCAACCATACCTTGGCATGACCCTCTATATGCAAACGCCCAGACTTTCCGTAACTGGCCCACTCCAACTACCCGTAGCAGACTGCGCGCTCTGGGTGTAGACGCGTCTATAAAGAACGGCTGTGCAATGCTTAACGGAGAAGAGGTATGACTAAGAAAAATAACTGGGCGGTAGGTGAAGCATATAAACCATCTGAAGAAAAACGCAAAGAGCTGCGCGAGACCATGAAGGCATGGGATTTTTACGATATGCACGCGTGGGCCGACAAAAAGCCGTGGTGGTTACGCCCACTGCAAGCGTTGGGTGTAATAGCTATGAGCATCGGCCTATTCATACTCATGGACTACGCGCTGTGGTCTATTCGAGTTGTACTTTCACTATAACCCGCTTACATATGTAAGCAACAACAGGAGCAAGACAATGAAGCATGAATGGCCTATGACAGAAGAGATAGCATTGTGGGCAGAAGAACGCCGCAAACTCCGTAAGCGAGAGGCTATTACTTTCTTCGCTATACTTTTTGGTATACCTACTGTGTTCTTTATATTTTTGGCACTGCTATGAAGGATAAAGATGACAGCCAGACTATTGACTGGGTAGATGACACTCAGAAACAAGTACCTGTAGCACCCGCTACAACATCACCGGAGCTAGAGATAGTTCTAAACCATATCACCAATGTAACCCTGCAAGATTTGCTTGCAGAGTATAAAGACTAAGGGGCAACACCATGAACTATATAGCAGAAGCAACTCAAGATTTACCAAGTGTAGTAATCCCAAGCATATCAAGCAGTGCGTTATTGGTAACGCTTAACCGATCTACACCTGCACTCAAGAAGATAGACAAACAAGTTACCAAAGAGGTAACGAAGGCTAAGCACGCCAGTGATAAAGCAGGCGCGTTCCATAAGAACCTTATTAGCTCAAGCATACATGAGGCACTTATCGGGCAGAGTAATGCCATCTACACCTACCACGCTAGGAATACGGTCGAGTGGATAGCTAAGGGGCCAAAGTTACTACCGAACGAGAAGTATACCGACTATGACAATACGATGCGGTCGATGATACAAGACTTCGATGCCTTGGGCGTAGAGTTCATAGCCGAATACCCTCGGATAGTAGCAGAAGCACAGCTACATCAGGGTGAGATGTTTAAGGAGAGCGACTACCCGTCAGTGGAGGCATTGCGTAGCAAGATAAATATAGGGATAGCGTATGAACCTATCCCAGACGCGGGTGATTTTCGTATAGACATCGGCAACCAAGCAGCAGCAGAGATGCAAGCTGGGTATAACAAGTTACTGCAAGATAGGCTACAGAAAGCGATGGGTAGTGTGATCGAGAGGCTTATCAAACCACTAACTAATATGTCTAAGATGCTCGACTACAGTGCGCAAGAGAAACCTACAGGGTTCCGCGACACACTGATAGACAACGTTGTGGATATTGTAAGCCTGATAGAGACCTGCAATATCACCAACGACCCAACGATAGAGGCTATCTACCGACAGCTAACCAACACCTTGAATGGGGTGACACCCGATACGCTACGTGAAGACCCTTACCTACGACTACAGACCAAGCAGTGCGTAGATAAGATCATCAAAACGTTGCCATCACTAGGATGGTAGAGGTGACAAAACGGGGGGAGTTTATCCCCCCTTACACTATTGACTTAACAGCACATATATCTATAATAAGCAACGTAACAGAAACAAACAGCAGCAACTAACCCGCTTACATATGTAAGCAACAACGGAGCAACACCATGAATAATATATCTCAAGTAAAGAACGATAAGTATTACCTAGACATCAACGAAACAGCAGACCTGATTGCAATGATAGGTATGTTCACTACTGTACTTGTGCAAGGACACATGGGTACAGGTAAGTCAGCCATACTATGGATACTGGCTAAGATGTTCCCGACACATAAACCTATCTTCCTAGACTGCACGACGATGGTCGATAGTGCTGATATGTTTATGATCAAGTACTCCGAAGATGGCTTAACCTTTAAGACCATACCAATGGAAGACCTTGGGTTACACCTGCCAGACCAACCCATAATCCTAATGTTCGATGAGTTAGGTAAGGCTAATCGTTCTGTGCTGTTATCCGCTAACCGCGTAATGCTAGAGCGTAAGCATAGTACCTATACGATGCACCCTGACAGCATTGTGTTTGCCACTACTAATCTAGGCGAAGAGGGCGTGGGTGACGTACTACCTGCACATACCCGCAATCGACTAGCCATAGTAAACATGAAGAAGGCCGATAACGACGCGGCTATCGAGTACGGTATCAACAACAACTTCGACCCTGTGTTGCTTGGATGGTACAAAGAAACACCTGATCTATTCGCTAGCTTTCAGCAGTACGATAACCCAGAAGAGAATCAGCACATCTTTCACCCAATGAGTAATCGTGCTTCTTTCTTTACTAATCGTTCAGGGGAAGCGGCGAGTAACATACTCAAGAAGCGCCACTTGCTTAGCCCTAAAGCACTCACTGCTGCACTTATAGGCACGATAGGTGAACACTCCGCACACTCACTAGTCACGTTTATAACAATGGCCGACAAGCTACCTACCCTTGAGCAGATACAAAACGACCCGATGAATGCACCCATACCTAGTAGTAATGCTGCTGCTGTGTTGGTGATCTATCGCTCAATCGCAACGATAGAACGTGCTTGGGTAACTGCTTGGTTTACTTACATGAACAGGTTAAAGCCTGCTATGCAAGCACTCTTCGTTAACGGGGTTAGGCAGCCCAACTACAGCCGCCGTGACTACGTAGCGCAGAACAAATCGTTCCGCGATTGGTGTACAGCAAACAACTATCAATTCACTGATGACAAGAAATAAGGGAGACAAACATGTTAGCTATAAACTTAGAATTATCAGCCGAACAGCGATTGAATAAGAATATAAACAAGATCATCTCTCACGATAGGTATGTCCCTATGGTAGGTGTGGTGATGGTTGGAGATACGGGCATCGATGAAGATTGTCCTACAGCCTATACCAATGGGCGTGATGCGTACTACGGACGGGGGTTTGTTGAGGGGTTAAGTGACCCAGAGTTTAGGTTCCTGATCCTACACGAGAACTATCACAAGATGTTTATGCACTTAACGTCATGGGATTACTTATACACAGAAGACCCTAAGTTAGCGAACATGGCGTGTGACTATGTGATCAACCTAATGATCGTTGATGAGAACACAGATGGGTTTGCCACTATGCCTGTAGATGCTCAGGGTAACCAGATTGGGTTACTTGACGAGAGGTTTAGGGGTATGAACGAGTTGCAGGTGTTCAGGATTCTTAAGCAAGAGAAAGATGATGAAGTAGAAGATGGTGAGTCAGGTGAGTCAGGTGAGTCTGGTGATGGTGAGTCTGGTGAGTCTGGTGATGGTGAGTCTGGTGAGTCTGGTGCAGGTGGGTCAGGTGCAGGGCTAGACGAACACGATTGGGAAGGCGCTAAGAATATGACTGAAGAAGAGCAAGGTGATCTAGCACGAGAGATCGACCAAGCGATACGTCAAGGTGCGCTAACTGCAAGCAAGATAGGTAGTGGAGGCAACCGAGCTGTAGACCAACTCTTGCAGACTCAAGTTGACTGGCGGAAGGCACTACGTGAGTTCATTACAGAAACGTGTACTGGTACAGATGACAGCACATGGCGTAGACCAAGCAGACGGCACATGGCTGCGGGTATCTTACGACCTAGTGGGATTACCGAGCGAGTGGGCGAGTTAGTCATTGCGATTGATACGTCTGGCAGTATCGGGGGGCCAGAACTAACCCGATGTCTTAGTGAGATCAAGGGCGTGTGCGATATGGTGAAGCCCGAATCTGTACGGGTACTGTACTGGGATACTCAGGTGTGCGGTGATGAGGTGTACGGCGGCAATACTGGCGTACCGCTTGAGCGTCTTGTGCAAACAACTACACCGGCAGGTGGTGGAGGTACGGCGGTGCAGTGTATACCTGATCATATAAGAGACGCTGGTATCAAAGCACAGGCTGTGATTGTGCTGACAGATGGATACCTCGGCGGCGACTGGGGGACGTGGAGCACGCCACTGCTCTGGGGAATCATCTGCAACAAGAGTGCTAAGCCCACAGTAGGCAAGACAATACACATAGACCTATAACTAACGGAGAACGATTATGTATAACTCAAACATAGAAGACGCATTCAGTTTAGATGCTAAAAGAAACCAAGAGAAAGATATTGGTTACGGTGACGGAGAAAGCATAGCAACAGCGGAGATAGCCGAGTTACAAAAACGTGTTAAGCGTAAGCACCCATTGGCACAGTTTAGAATAGTAGATTGTGCTGTCTTAGGTGACTGGAGCTACAAGACGGTAGCGATAAAACTTAGCCCGATAAACCTGTGCTTTGATGCTAGGGTTGATTGCTTTATAGGGCTTAGGGGTCGTGACACCCACTACGTGGTGGCTAGTGTAAGTACGGCTAGAACTAGAGATATACCCTACGAGGATAGGGAACTTTTTAATATTGACTACTGCGACAAAGAGTTTACGAGCATAACAAAAAGTTTATCGAGAGCCGTTAAGGTAGTTAACAACACCGTAAGTTGGACTCCTACCTTAACAGTTAAGAAGGCGTTTGATTATTACGCAGAGTACTTTCAGGCAGGGTTAGACAGAGCACAGAAGAAACTTAACGACCTGAAGCGTGGTGTATTCTCTACGATCAACGGCGCTAAAACGAATGAGGCGTTACTTGAATACTGTCTAGCGGGTATGGAGAACAGACCTGTAAGCGGGGAAATATCCCACCTCATTACAGATAGTGTAGAGAAATACTTAGTCAGCAAAAAAGATTTAGGAGAATCTGTTTCTGTATGCGATGGCCTGCAAATGTTAGCTCTATGCAAGCTAACAGATAGCGAAAGAATCTATTACCACAGAATAGACTACAAACCATACGGTGCACCGCCTGCGGTCTTGCCATCTATCTTTTGTGGTGTAGGGGATATTAATGAGCTACCTGAAGAAGTTCTAGGTAAGTTGTTTACCATGCAGTCCATAGGGGAAGACAACATGGAAGTTCTATCCTATTCCCGATGTGTTGCGCTTGACGGTGTTGGAGCGACAGTTAAAAAGATCGACAACGTGCGCAAAACCACAAATATTCCTTTTGCTAGCGAGATCATGTGTGTGTACGTAGCACCTGAAACACTTGAGCAATTGTATAAGTCAGAGGCCGCACTCTCATGCAGCTAATACCTACCAAGGAAGCAACAGACGACAGCACTTACAGGGTCGAATTCGTTGGGGGTATGGCACACATAGAATGTTTTGGCCTGACAGTTACCCCCATTGTAGGGTTAGAGAACGGTGAAGTAGTAATGCCTATAGCAGATATACCTGAGTGGTTAGAGAGACGTGTTGCCGTACTCTGCACTATGTCTTACGAACCACCGACAGAGTTTATAACTAAAGTTGGCAGACGTATTAGCAAGTATGTCTATTGGGTTTACTACGAGGGAGAGGACGATGGCATTGACACCGGAGAAGAAAGTTAAGAACGCTGTAATAAAGCAGTTGAAGTTGTTGGGAGAATCTGTGTATTATTTCTTTCCTGCAACAGGTGGTTACGGGCGCAATGGCGTGCCCGACATAGTTGGATGTTTCAACGGCAAGTTCTGGGCTATTGAATGTAAGGCAGGTAAAGGTACTACTACTGCCCTACAAGACAGAGAGATAAACGCTATTAGAAATACACGAGGCGAAGCGTGGGTAGTGAATGAAGATAACGTGGATGCTGTAGGTATGATGTTTAGAAAGTTCCTATAAAAACTAAGGATGATGATGATGATGAATAAAACTATAGAAGAGTTAGAAAAAGAGTTACATAAGGCGAAGACCCAACTTAGCTACCATAAGAATAAGAATAAGCCTAAGGGTATGGCTAAGCCTAAACCTAAGGGGGAGTCTCCACGAGCAAAAGCGAATAGGCTTGCAGCCAACATTGTTTGGAATGATGAAAAGAAGGCTATGGCACACGTAGTAGCTTTTCTCACGGCTAATGACGCAGACTACAAAGACGCATTTAACCAAGCACACATTATGCCTGTAGTGGAAGTTAGAGAACTAGTTAAAGGGCATGAAGACGAAGTAGAAAAACGGATTAAAGTACTGCAAGAAAAAAGGGAGGCGAGGAAAAAGACGAAGGAGCCACAGCAGCTTATCAGTACCTTTGCAAGCCAAGAGATACTGGCTGACGAACACAAATGGGAGCCACTACAGCCACTACCTGTCCCCGTTAAAAAGACGATACCCAAAAGCCGTACGCCTAACTACGGGGATAGCGAGGAAACATGCACCGCCGTCCCAGTTAAGAAAATTACCCTACGCCTTGCTATAAAAGTAGTGTCAGCGATGACTGGGTTTGAGGGTCTAAGTAATGAGCAAGTTGTCGGGCATATACTGAACCGATACCTTCAATACAATAAAGAGAAAAAGATTTAGGTTGGGTTAGGGGTTCTTGTTCCCCTATCCCGTGTCCCAGTGGGCGGTGGGCATATTCAGCAAAACACCCTCAGTTAACGATCACGGCCACGGCATTGAATTTTATATCGGTTCATGTCACCTACGAGATGCGTTGCCGAGTAAACCGCGAGAAGGTTAGTCGTGCGAAACAAATAAGTTGAACTGAATGGGTGGGAATACTTGTTAGTGGAACACGCACCATAACTAATAACTAGGAGCAAGACCGATGAGCATACAAGAGCTAGAAGCATTACTAGAAACAACGCGGCAGAAGATTGCCGAACAGCTATCCCTAGTAGGCAAGAGCATACAGTCGATAGACCCAACGCTGCATGAGAAAGAACGGACGCTAGAGCAAGCCGTGATCGACGCACACTTAGATGCGGAGCAAGACCGATGACTAAGTATCAACTAATCTACAACGGCAATCCGGCTTATCCTTTATGCAATACTAGAGACGAGGCCGAAGGCTTTAAACAAAAATCAGCAGCGCAATGGCCTGAAATAACAGTGGAAATAAAGCAGGTAGAGGAGCAAGACCGATGAGTGCAGAACTACCGACAGACTTACTCTTCTACGTCAGAGACCCCGAAGGGGAAACATGGGCATATCAATTGGTTACTAAGCCTCTTGCTGCCCTGTACTGGAAGCCCAGCAGTTACCCATTAAAGCTAAGTGATATTAAGATAGTCACTAAGTGTACGGGTGAAGTACGTAAACAACTAAGACGTTTAATTCTTAAAGACATAAAGGAGAGTGAGTATGGAACTTAGCAACAAACTTTTTGAAGTAGGTACTGTGTCAATCGCAGATTTGGAAGGGTATATGAACGAGTTGTCCGAAGAGGGTCGGACTCTACATAGTGTACATCAAACAGGGGGGAGTTCCTCTGTGGCTAACTTTACTGTTATTACGTATGTGTTTCACGACTGGGCACTCGCTGAAATACAAGATAAGAAAAAATCGGAAGGGGAGCTACAATCTGAAAAGGAAGCTGAGAAATATTGGGCGGCAAGGCAATTTTAAATGACTGCGAAGTACCTGAACTAAAATCTAAGATGGCTGAGAATAATGGAGGTCACGCTAATGAATAGAGATAGAGTAATGGTAGAGTTAGATGAGTACCTGCTTACGCAGGAGGAAGATTACATAGACCCTGCCGAGCGTAAGCGAGAGATGGCTGAACGTGCAGCAGACGAAACTATGTCTACGTGGGAGGGTGAGCAATGAGTAAGGAAATAAAACTGACTAAGGAAGATGTCGCCGTTAAAATTTCAGAGCTACTTACTACCCTCGAATTTTGGCAAGACCTGTTAGAGAATTGGCCTTACGAGGCAGAGCATGTAGTGTTGGAAAGCGAATGAAAATTGTAATAGAGCTTAGCGAAGAAGACGGCGAAGAAATGGTTGAGCTAGGCCAACAACTATTGGACGTTGTAGGTAGGTTAGAAGAGTTAGAGAAACGTCTTGAGGTTTTGCTGGATGAAACATAGCACCCAAGTTATCCACGGCGTAGAGAACGCTATTGCCTTAGCAGATAAGCTAGAAGCTGAAACAGGTACAGGTTACGAAGTAGTTAACTTTAGAATGCTCCTCGAAGGCCATCAGTTATACCAAGACGAGGGCGGTATAGCGGAAGAAGTTAGGGGGTATCTATCTGACAAGGAGCAGTATAAAGAAGAGGACTGCTTAGTGATGGATGGACCAGCTTTATGGATGTTGAACACACTAATAATGCAGGCACTTAAATCAAAAAAGGTAGTGCACTAATGAAGTCCCCAGAAACTCAGATACC
>Ga0308011_10001538_pt1 | contig 10368 bp, 7 predicted proteins | sample Neamet177_FD_203144 | JGI IMG/M metagenome (GOLD analysis project Ga0308011, IMG submission 203144) | Marine microbial communities from water near the shore, Antarctic Ocean - #177 | ecosystem: Environmental > Aquatic > Marine > Unclassified | place: Southern Ocean | collected 2014-07-25
GTAAAAGACATTAAGGTTGGGAGGGGAGACGTGAGAAAGACATGTCTGAAAAGATAATCACCGGTGTCAGAAGTCTCCCACACATCTCCAAAGAAGATAAGAGTGGAGATGTGTGGGAGGGTCCCTGAAGGACCCAAACTTCTGACGGTAAACCTTCATTTCATTGTTCCTCACCTTCAACTACTGACCGTCATCACTTATGTCATCTACTGCCTCTCCCAATAGAAGGTAAGGGAAGGAGAGGCCATCTGTAGAAGACCATAAGAGACGGTCAGAGAAGGTGAGGACACATGAAATGAAGGTTTACCTACCGGTCAAAGATTCTAGACAGATGTCTGGAGGGTCTTTGGTCTTCTTCTTTCTAACCTTCTGCAGCTTCTCTTACGTTCAGCTCACGAGGGAAGAGTTAATTGGTGAGCTGGTAAGAGAATGCAGAAGGTAAAGAAGAAGACCGAGAACCTCCAGACGGTCTCGAGTCTTTAACTAGAAAAGATGGAGGGTCTTTCGTCTTCTTCTTTCATTAATCTGTTCACAACTTGTTCATCACCTGTGTCTCTATCTCTTCCCCTTCCCGAGTTTGTGAGCGGAGCTCTGTTCATATTAGGACAAACCAGGGAAGGGGAAGAGAAGACACGGTGATTAGTTGTGAAATAAGATTATGAAAGAAGAAGACGAAAGTCCCTGGGAACTTATCACCCACATCTTCCCTGCCACTACATTCCCAACGATCTCCTGCTTCTCCTGAAGGGACGGTAGACAGAAGCAGAGATCGAGGGAATGAAAGAGTGGCAGGAAGATGTGGGTTGATAAAAGAAGTTCCCAGGGTCTTTGTTTCCTTCTTCTTCTTTCTGTTTCCTCGTACGTCTTCTTTAACGTACCCCTGGAGGAAACAGAAAGAAGAAGAAGGAAACGGTGGGTCCCAGAAAGACAATCATTAAGACCCACCAACAAGAAAGACAGGCATGCGATTCCAAAATGAAGAGCGGAGCGTAGAATCGCATGGTCTTTCTTGTGGGTGGGTCTGATTGTCTTTCCCTCTGGGACCCACCCCTCCCTTTGGTCGGAAACACACGTCTTCCCTTCCACCTCTCTCATCTTATTTCCTTTAGAGAGGTGAGGACGGGAAGACGTGTTAGTTTCCACCAAAGGGAGGAAAGACGAGGGTGGCCTTCAGAGGCCAGGAAAAGGACTCCGCGCTGGGTTGTCATCTGTCTCACGAATTCTTGGTTATTCGTGAATCGACGCGAGTCGTCGGACAGATGCCCACAACCCAGCGCGGGGTCTTTTTCCCTGAGCTCAGGCTCAGCCCATGGTGGGGGTTTTCTTTAGTTGTCTTCTCTTTCCCCACTCGGATGATAAAGGGAAATGCGAGAGTGGGGAAAGAGAAGACAACTAAAACCCCACCATCAAGGACCTGTCTTTCTTTCTTTTTTATTAATGGACAAAAGAGGTGAAGAATAAAATAGAAAACCCCTGCGACCTCTTCATCCACTAAACCAAAAGGTAAAAAAGAAGTGGAGGAAGAGGTCGCGTTTTCTTTTCTTATTCTTCACATCTTTTGGAAAGAAACTTCTGTCGTCCCTCCGGTGCTTGGTTTTAAATTGGTCATCTTGTGCCCCAGGCGACGTCGATAAAGAAAATGGCGACGTCACAAGACGACCAATTAAATAAAAACCCAGCACCGGAGGAGACGACACGTCAGATGTTTCTTTCCGTCGAAGATGGAAAAGTTCCCTGGGAACCTTTCCGTCTTTAAACATAGGGTCTTCTTTCTAGGACCATCAGAGGAGTGTGCCTTTATCTCCGGCACCTCCTCCTATTGATGGTCACTAGAAAGAAGACAAAAGCCTATGTTTAAAGACAGGTACCCACCTTGGTCAACAGCTCCTAAGCCTATAGTTGACCAACAGCTTCTCCTTCTTCTCTCTACATCTCTCTCATCTCTTACCTCACCGGTGTTCTTGTCCTGGGCCCGGCTGGTGGTAAAGACCCGCCCAGGACATACAACACCGGTGAGGGAGAGAGGATGTATTAAGAGAGAAGAAGTTAGAAGAAGCTGTAATGAAAGTATATCCAAAGATAATGGCAAGGAATTACTAATAATAGCTTTGTCTTCAATGTTGAAAGATAATAGCATTTTCTATAATAAGCGAAGCGCCAATTCTTTCTATCTTTGGAGTGATTCTTTGTTAGAGACTTACCATAAGAATCACTCCTCTGGCTCTCTGGGTTCTTGGGCTCTTTCTTTGGCCGAAGGCCCTCTCTTTCTATTGGTTGTCTTCCTGTCCATACCCTTCATAAGAGATCAAGAAACGAAGGGTGGACTAAGAAGACAACTAGAAAGAGAAGAAAGAGCCTGAGAACCCAGAAACAGAGCCAGAGTCTTTCCCCACCGTCCGAAAGAGAATAATGAAAGATGCTCAGCGAGGGTTGGACAACAACAACTTCTCTTTTATCTTGGAGAAGTTGGGATGTTGTCTGTCCTCGCCATCTTTATTCTCTTTCTCAGCTCCGCTGGACGGTGGGCCCTCCGGGTATTATCTTTCTGTTCGCCTGGCGAACGCTTTCCTCTCTTCTTCTTTTTAGGACCAATCCAATATGATCAGGAGTGATTGGTCTAAAGAAGAAGAGGAGAGGAAAGCCTTTCCCTTGGCGATCGCCAAGGGAAAGAAAGAAAGAGACCGGAGGGGCGGCAGCGAGTCGTGAACGGGTTCTTTCAACAACGACCCAGAGGTCCGAACCCGTTCACACTCGCTGCCGCTCAACATCTTTCCCATCTTTCTCTCCTTTCTTTCTATAACCTCTCCAAAAGGATAAGTAAAAGACGGGAGAGGTAGAAAGAAAGGGAGAAAGATGGGGTCTTCTGTTGATAACCAGTTATATAAAGATCAAAGGGAACTGGTTTTCAACAGAAGACTAAAGAGTGGAGCGGTAGCGAGAAGAGAAAAACCAAACCCGGGCGGGAGCGGCAATCGCTTTGCAAGTGATTATCAACCGCGTTTGCCTTTCCCGCCCGGGGTTTTTATCTTCCCGGCCCTGAGGCCGGAGTTAGGTTCTTTCACACGTCCGTCCTGGTCTTTTATATATGGACGTGAGGAAAGAACACCTCTAACTCCGCCCCTGAGGCCGGCCGCCCTCAAGGGCGGAACATGTCTTTTTATTATAGTCTTTCCTGATCTTTGTCCTGTTTTCTCTTATTTCATATGTCTTCTCTAAACACCACCACCTTTATCTTCACCTTTGGTGTGGTGGGTGTTAGAAGACACAATATGAAATCATTAAGAGAAAACAGGACGTCTTCCATGTCTAACCTCTCTCAAGGAGTTAAGATATGAGAGGTAGACATGGAAGACAAAACATTATTGGGCTGAGGACCTGGAGGGCCTCAGGGAAACACTCGTGGGCTGTGGGTTGTCTTCTTCCTGTTGTCTTTTTTCCATTTTAAAAATGTTGCGAAGCAAGAAAAAAGAGAAGGAAGAAGAGCTCAACCCATGCCCACGAGTGTTTCCTGGGTCCTTCAGGGACCCACCCCCAGGTTTCTTTCTTTCATAATAAAATCTAAAGACACTCCCGCGTTAATAGTTTTCCCAAGAAGATAAAAGAAAGAAAACTATTAACGCGGGGTCTTTCTTCATTATGAAAGAAAAGAACCTGGCGGGGTTTATCTTGAGGAGATAGACAACTAAGAAATCTAGGTTCATCGCTCACGAATAGAAAGATAAGCTAGTGAGCGATAAACCATTTCTTTTGTTGTCTATCTCCTTCCAAGAGAAACCCCTCGAGTTGTCTTCTTTCTGTTGTCTTATGTCTTCTCCTACCCACATCCTAAGGGAATAGATATAGGAGGATGTGGTAGGAGAAGACATCAAAAGAGACAACAGAAAGATAAAGACAACTCCAAGATACACCTTCATTTCTTGTCTCCTTCCTTTACTCTCTGTCTATCTTCTCCAACGTTTACGTGCCCTTGGGCGGAGAAGATAGACGCGAAGAGAGTAAAGGAAGTAATGAGACAAGAAAGGAAGGTGTTTCAGAGTGTTGATGGTCGGTCCATGTCTTCTTTATCTAGTCTTCTCTTGCCTTTCCCTTTAGATGAAGATAAGTATAGGGAAAGGTAAGAGAAGACGTTAAGATAAAGAAGACGATAAAGACGACCGACGGTGCTGCAGCACCAACACTCTGGGCCTCCAGGCCACACATGGTCTTTGCCCAAACACTTCTAATCTTCTCATAGGGACCATGTCTTTAACCTTCCTTGCATGGTCCTAATGAGAAGATTAGAAGTGTAATGGCAAAGACAAACCATGTGTGGCCTTCAGAGGCCCCGTTCCCGTCTTTGGTAAAACTCTTAGTGTCTTCTATTCCAACTCCTTTAACTCCTATCTTGTTGGAATAGAAGACAAGAGTTCTAATCCAAAGACGGGAACGGGAAGGACTTAGATGAAAGAACTACATCAGAGCGCAGCCAAAAGATACAAAACGCTGCAGCTCATCTGATGTGTTCTTTCATCTTGTCCTTCCTCACGGTGGTCCTGCAGGACGTCTTCGTTGTTTACATCATCACTCTTGACTATTAATAGATGATGTACTCAACGAAGACAAAGATACACACCGTGAGCGAGAGACCACGAGACCGACCAGGAACCCATGCCCAACTTTGCCAAGAAAATAAAAGACAAAGTTGGACAGGTTCCTGGTCGGTCGGTCTCTCGGTCCTTCGGACACAACATGTTTGTCTTCTCCACCCCATCCATCATCCTTTATCTCCTTTAGATGGATGTAGGTGGAGAAGACGGGACGATATCGTCCAACAAGTTGTGTCCGAAGGACGTCTTCCCTCCACCACCTTCTTCTTTTCTCTTCTATGAGAAGGTGGGGGAGGAAAGACAAAGAATCACCGCGGGAGGGGCTTTTTTAATGAAACAGATGATGGGTCTTCTCTTACACACTAGTTATAAGGATATAAAGAACAACTAGTGTTGAAGAGAAGACCATCTGTTTCTCTATTAAAAAAGCAGGGGCCCCTTCCCGGATTCTTTCTTCCTTTCTTCCATTGCTGTCTTCTGTGACCAACCCTCCCTTATCTCTTGATTGGTTGGTCACTAGATGAAGATAGCAGAAGAAAGGAGAAGAATCCGGGGAAGGGGGCCAGGACATTGAAGATGAAAGAAACGGTTCATTTTGCATCTTTTGTTAACCGTTTCTTTCATCCAATGTCCTGGCTGGCTGTTTCCTTCACGACACAAGAGATTAACTCCTTGATTCGCTGGTGTTCCCTGGGAATCAAGGGTTTTGTAATCTCTTGAGCGAAGCGTCGTGAAGGAAACAGCCACCCCGCCCGATGGTCTTTTCTTATTTATTGTCGCACTCGCTTGTCTTTCATTTTCATTCTCAAAAGATAAAACAAAAATGAAAATGAAAGACAGGAAGCGAGTGCAATAAATAAAGAAAACCGGATCGGGCCAGACCTTTCTTTTTCTCCTCTTCACTTTTACCTCGCTTTCTTTCACGTTTCAGAAATGGGTTAGAAAAAGAAACGTGAACATAAGAAAGCTGAGGTAAAAGATGAAGAGTAAAGAAAAAGAACAGGTCTGAAAAATAAGTGTTTAAGAAAAGTACAAAATCCCCGCGCTTGAGTGTCCTCTTCTTCTGGCCATCTTCTTTCCTTTCCTTTGGCGGTTACGTTGGATTAGAAGATAGCCAAAGGAAAGGGAAGAGAGCCAGAACAGGAAGAGGACGAGAACCTCAAGCGCGGGTATTTCTATCTTTTCCTGCACGTTCTTATCTGTCTTCTAATACAAACCCTCTCTCTCTTGTCCTTTACGAGAGGGTTATTATTAGAAGACAACGTGCAGGCCTGGCGGAGATTCTCGGTTTATCCTTTACTTTGTCTTCCACCCAAGACCAACCTCAAGGAAAGGTAAAAGAGAGGTTGGTCGTGGAAGACAAAGGAAAGAAAGATAAACCGTTTCCGCCAGGGAAAACACGATCTGTTGTTCGTCTCTTGTCGTCTTTTGTCAACGGTTTCCTTCGGCCGAAGGGAAAAACCAAACCGTTGACGACGTCGAGAGACGACGATCGTGTTTTCTTCTTCCCGCCCACTGTTTCTAGATTCTTCTGACACATTAGTCTTCTTCTACTAACTACATCACCTTTATCTCTTATTGATGTAGTTGTAGAAGAAGACAAGATGAATGTGTCAGTAAGATAGAAACAGTGGGCGGGAAGGACTCTCTGGTCGTCTTTTGGAACGGTTGGTTGGTTGTCTTGTCTTGTCTTCCCTTCGCTTCATCATCTCTTCTTTGACCTTTCCTTGAGATGATGTATTAAGCGAAGACATGAAGACAAGACATGAAGACAACCAACCAAGAACCGTTCCGAAAGACGACCCTATCTTTCCCGTGCATCTTTTTCTCTTCCGTCTCCGTTTTCGTTTTCGTTAATTGGTTCAGAAAGAAGAAAACGAGACGGAAGAAAGATGCACGGGCTCGCTTCGCGAGTCAATAGAAAAAAGACAAGACTTCCTTCTTCTGACCTCTCCTTCTTGGTTGTCTTCTCTGGACAACTAGTGAAGAAGGAGAGGTCAGAAGAAGGAAGTCAGAGGTGGCCTTGAGGCCAGATGTCGTCTTTCCTTCCTTTGGGAGCGACCGACAACTTACAACCGTTAAGCCCATGAATCTCTTGGTCACAAGATAGCCAGCCCTTGGCTGAGGAACTAGAACGCTATCTTGTGTGAGATTCATGGGAACGGCTGTAAGTTGTCCATCGCTCAGCTGTGTCTATCGCTCAGCTCCAAAGGTAAGGAAAGACGACATCCGAGCTCACGTGAGCTCGCCTCCCCAGGCCCACTCTTTTCCCGCATTCTTTCAACATTACCGCACATCCTTTATCTAATGGTAATGTTGAAATAATGGGAAAAGAGACAGAGGGGCCTGGGGTCTTTTGGGGTGTTTTCTTCTGTCGTCTTATGTTCTTGTCTTGTCTTCCTTATCTACACCCTCACTAGGACCTTTCATAAGGGTGGATAAGAGAAGACAAGACAAGTTAAGACGACAGGAAAAGAAAAACCCCAAAAGACAATAACTCCTTGATACAAAAGAAGATGGAAACGGCGGAGCCGGGAAAGTTGAGACTTCTTCATCAACTTTCCATCCATCTTCTTTTGTAATCAAGAATCGATTCCCGGAGGACCTCGTCTTTTCCTTCCGGCTCTTTTTCACATCTTTCCACCGCTGGGGTTTTCTGTTTATATATTGGTTGAAAGAAAGAAAACCCCAGCGGTGGGAAATAAGATGTGCCAGAGCCGGGAGGTAAAGACCTGTTTCCTGTCTTTTCTACACCACCCATCTATAAAAGGTTAGAAGAAGATGGGTGGGTAGGAAAGACGTAAGGAAACAGCCGGCGGATGGAAAATACCCCGCCGGGAAAGAAAAAACGAGGACGACCCTGTGGTCGAACTCTGCTGTTCTCAGGGACTTGGGCGGGTGCGGGAATATAAAAACCCAACCCGCACCCTTGGCCCAACCCTGAGAACAGCTATTTTCTTTCATAATGTAATTAACACACTGCTCCGCCAACTTTCTTTCCTTTCTTTTTGTTGGCGAAGCTGTTAATTACATTATGAAAGAAAATGAGAGTTCGACCGCAGGGTCGTCCTCGAGTCCTTTTTTCTTTCAGGAGGTTGTGTTTTTCTTACCGGCCCTGGAGGGCCCCGCTCGTTGTTCATCTTCTTATAAGGACCACCTCTTTTATCTAACCCATTAGTGGTCCTTATAAGAAGATGATAAATACAACGAGCGGTAAGATAAAAACCAACCTCCGGGACGTTACAAATCTTGGAAATGGATTCTTCCTCTTTCGTTTTCTATGGGTTAACCTCTGGCCAAAGAAAATAAGATACCGCCAGTGGTTAACAGAAAATGTAAGAGGAAGAATCACCAAGATAGTAACGTCCCCCCATTTTCTTTTTCCTACCAAAGGTTGCTTTCTTTCTCCTCTGCGGTGCGGTCCTTAGTCTTCTTTCACCTCTCACCCATATCAACCTGTGGCTTGTGAGAGGAGAAAGAAGACAACAGTTAAGGACCTGCACCGCGAGAAAGAAAGCAGAGGAAAAAGAATGGCCGGGAAACGGTTTCCAAAAGACATTAACGCTCGCTCTCTGACAATCTCTTGTTCCTGTCTTCTTTCTGGTGTTGTTAACCAAGAAAGACAAAGAGCGGTTAACCCAGGAAAGAAGGGAACAAAAGAGTCAGAGAGCGAGCATGTCTTTTAGGAAACCGTTCCCACAGCCTGAAGGCACGTGATCGAGAGAGAAGCGGGCCGGTATATGTTGAGAATCAGCCTGTGTTTAATGAAAGAAAAGGACCAGGGCTGATTACCAACATTACCGGCCGAGGACTTCTCTCAACAACGTGCGTTCCATCTTTCGTTGGTTTCTTTCTAATTCTCACTCCTTTTCCCGCTCTTTCTCGGCAGAGGTAAACCTGCCGTCACTGGGATCTCAATGTGTCCTCTCTTTCTTACCACATCCGCTAGAGGTTAAATAAAGGATGTGGAGAAAGAGAGAGGACAAGATCTCCAGTGAAAAGAAAGAGCGGGGAGTGAGATAAAGTAACCAACGAAAGATGGCTCCGCTCCACAACCTCGGCTCTCCAACCTTCCTGCCACTTCCTTCTTCTACCTTCATCTCTCCTGCCCCCAAAGGGGGGCAGGGGAGTAAAGGAAGAAGGGTAAGAAAGTGTAACACAGGAAGGTTAGCCGAGGTTAATGAGCGGAGCGTGAGCGAGTATTGGCTGGCCTTGAGGCCAGGCGGACGAAGTTAGAAAGGGATAAAAGACAACGAAAGAGACGACCGGAGGGTCAGACCGACTGTCGCTCTTTCGTAGTTGTCTTTTTCCCTTTCCTACCTTCTACTGGTACTTCCTTCTGGTTGGTGTCTTTACCTTTCTCCACCAACCATAAGAAGGAAGTACAGGATGTAGAAGTGGGAAAGGGAGAAGAATCCAGGTCCCCACCGTTGGTCTCTTCTGTTGTCTGTCTTCGACCACTACACCATTCAAGGTTAGTGAAGACAACAGTTGACCACCGGTGGGGACCTGGATTCTTCCGTCTTCGTTCAGTAACTAACACTAGAAAGATCAAAGGAGTGTTAGTCCCTGAACGAAGACTCCCTTAAAAGATAGAGGCTCCAGCCGAGCGGGTCTTTTTCCCAACCCTTTATTGGTCTTCCTTCTCTACCTCCCAGTGCTTTATCCTTTAGTTGGGAGGTGCGAGAAGAAAGACTAAGGGTTGGGCCGGCACCTGTTTCCTTTCATTAATGGTCTTCTCCCTCCTACACATTGCAAGGGAATAAATAACCAATGTGCGAGGGAGAAGACTTTATTAATGAAAGAGGTGCCGGGTGGCTGCCGGGTCTCCTTCCTTCCTCTCCTTACCTTCTTCTTCTTTCTCGTTCACATTGTGTATCCCTTGGATTACGAGAAAGAAGAAGAGTACAGGTAAGGGAGGAAGGAAGTAAGACAACAGCCACGTCGCCCCTGAAGGCGACCCCAGCCCCACCCGTCTTCGTTTCATGGTTTATCTTTCCTTCGCCTTTTCCAAAAAGAAAAGCGAAGGAAAGACCATGAAACACCGCTCGCTCTTTTCCGAAACACAACTGGACGATTCTCTCCAACCTTGGATTCATCTCTCATTATCCGGACATTGGAAATAAAAGTTAACCGGATAATGAAGTTGTAATCCAATGTTGGGATCGTTCCAGTTATTTGTGTTCGGAAAAGATAGCGAGCGGTAAAGACGCCGGGGCTGGGCCATTTTCTATTCTTCCAATCGTTTATCATCTTCTCACACAGACAGCTTAAGGAATAGATGTCTGGTGAAGAAGATAAAGATAATCGATTGGAAGAATGGAAGAAAATGGCGGGGCGTTGATAAAAAAACCAGAACATGAAGAAATCAAAAGTCGTCAAGGAAAAAGAAACACCAACTTTTGATTCCGTACATTCGCTTCGCTTAGAAAAGTTGTGTTTCGTTTCCTTGGTTTCACCGACTTTTCATTTCTTCATTGGTTTTTTTTATCAACCGCCCCTGTGGTCATCTTTTCAGGCACGCTGTGGGTTTATCTGACGTCTTCTTCTCATGGCCAACCATTGATGGGCCATAGAAAGAAGACGTCCATAAGATAAACCACAGCGAGCAGCGAAAGATGACAGCGAAGCGATTCAGAACCTGTTCTACGTCCCCGGCGAGCATTCAAGGTTAACCGCCAGTCATCGGTTAACCCTTGAATAAAGGCTCGCCGGGGATAACAGGTTCTTGAATCCCAAGAGCTCAAATGAAAGGATTCTTCTGGCACCTCAATGTCGTCTC
>Ga0308011_10001539_pt1 | contig 10352 bp, 3 predicted proteins | sample Neamet177_FD_203144 | JGI IMG/M metagenome (GOLD analysis project Ga0308011, IMG submission 203144) | Marine microbial communities from water near the shore, Antarctic Ocean - #177 | ecosystem: Environmental > Aquatic > Marine > Unclassified | place: Southern Ocean | collected 2014-07-25
GGTTCGTCAGTTAGTGAAGCCAGGTATTACAGGAGCAGCTCAGATAAAAGGCTATAGAGGAGAAACTAAGGAATTAAGGGATATGGAGGGGCGTGTTCGCTTAGATGTTTGGTATATTGAAAATTGGTCTTTATCAGTTGATATTAATATTATTTTTTATACAGTTTGGAATATATTTAAGGGTGATGAAAACGCCTTATAAATTTTGCTTAATATTATTCTTTCCTATTTGTGCAAACGGACAGGTAAATACATTTCAATCAACAGTTAATAAACCCTTTATTAATTTCTTTTCTGATTCGATTGTAAGTTGTGATTCCGATACAACTCAACGTTTCAGTATAGCTTCAAGATTGTTTAGCATAGGATCAGCTAGTAAATCAGATTATTCAAGTACACATTTATTTGGTGCTAGCTTGTTTGCTAATCTCAAGAATAAAATAACTTTCACTTCCCATTTTGATTGCTTAGCAGGAAATCATAATGCATTGATAAACGAATATCAAGATTCATTACTTGTTTTTCCTGGATTCGGGAGTGAAAAAAGTAGGTTGCAATATAATCTGAAATATTATGTTAATAAATTCATAACTGTTGATTTTGGGAAAGGAAAACATTTTGTAGGCAATGGGTATCGTTCTCTTTTATTATCTACTGAACATTCTCCGTATCCGTTTTTGAAATTATCTACTGAATTTGGAAGAGTTAGGTACTATAATTTATACACTACTTTTATTAATTCTGAAATGATAAATTTTGGAAGAAAGAAGCATTCTACTATCCATTATCTGGATTTTGAAGTTGTAAAGAACTTTCATGTTGGAGTTTTTGAATGTATTTTGTGGCAATCTAAATCTGAAGAGATTTATAAAGGGTATGAGTTTGCATATTTAAATCCTGTTATATTTTATAGGCCAGTTGAATTCTCTAAACAGTCAAGTAAAGGTAACGCTTTGATGGGAGGTGATTTTAAGATTATGTATAAGAAAACTATATTTTTTGGACAAATACTTTTAGATGATTTAAATATTTCGCGTCAAAAGGATAGAGATGATGATTATGACGATGGTTTCTTTCAAAATAAATATGCTTTCCAAGTAGGCGTTAAGTCTTCATTTAAGGCAGTGAATGCTTTGATAGAATATAATCAAGTGCAGCCGTATACATATGGGCATAGAACAATCTTGCAGAATTATTCACATATGAATCAAGCTTTAGCACATCCTTTGGGTGCTAATTTTAAAGAGTTAGTTGCGCTTGTAAAGTATAATAAAGAAAAATGGAAGTTTAGCATTAAATTAACTCATGCTAAAGTTGGTTTAGATTCTGTAAATACACACTATGGGCAAAATATATTTGATTCAGATCATAATGCAAGCACTGGTGGTCAGGCATCTTATGGTAATTTTAATGGACAAGGCGTTTCAACTATAGTTAACACAGTGCATGCTGAAATTGCCTATTCGTTGAAATGGTTTGATGTTTTTGGTTCAGTATTTTATAAAAATAAGAAGTCTGATCTAATAGATCAGACTTCTTTATGGTATTCAGTTGGTATTAGAACTTTTCCGTTCTCAACTTTTCAGGATTATTAAAACTCAAGTTTCTCACCATCTTTAAAGGCAACAATAAAAGAAGTTGAATAACCTTCTTTTATCATTGTTTCTTGATAGGCTATCGCTTTATCAAGAGTGTAGAACATTCCAGCAAGATAGGAAGTTTTCTGTTCTGTTATAGGTACAGTAATTAAATATTCTTCTTCAAATAAATTTACAGGAGTGTCAAACTCTCCAAAAGTCCCTAGATTCAACCTGAAGATATAAGCTTCACCACCTTTAGCTAGTTGATCTTCTTTACTGAATGATTTCATTAACTTTAACCTTGCCTTTTTAAGTGAATTAGCTATGTTTATAGCTTTTTTATCTTCATTCTGTTCTTTATAAATAAAAATTAAATTTTCATAAGCAGGTAAAAATAGCTTATCTTGTTTAATTGTTTTTTGGAAAAGTTTAATAGATTTATTTAAATATTCTTCTTTTGTTGTACCTCTTGATGAAGACGAGAAAGCATATTGAGTTACTGCTATATTATAAGTCCATTCCCTGGATTTATAAAGTTTTGGAGTTAAAGATCTTAAATAACGCTTTGCTTGTCCAACTCCTCTTTTTTTTCCAGTTGCTAAATAAGAAATTGCTAAATTTCCTCTTACAAAATTTAATCCATCTTCAGTTACCTTTCCTCTTTTTAATCTTTTTTCTGTATTTTTAAGATGAGTTTGAGCTGTTTTGTATTCTTTGTTAGCCAAGGCTTTTACTCCAAGGTTATACTCTCCAATTCCCTCTTGAATTTGAATCATACCTCTTTCATCTATCTTATCAATCTTATTAAACTGAAGAAGATCATCTTTTCTTGCAATTTTAAGATTAGCTACATCAGGTTTTTTTCCTTTTGGAATAAAGACATCTTTTTTGTTATTTTTATTCTTTTTACCTCCTTTAGCTACTGATGATTTTTTTTGGTTTTGTTTAATTAGTTTTGCTTCTGCTGTTTGCATTCTTTCAATCACTTTATCAGCATCTTGATCATTACCAGAAATTCTGTAAATATCTTCAAGAGTTATATATGCCTGAAAATAAAATTCGTCTTTTCTTATTACAGAACTCAGTAAGGATGCTGCATCATTAACATTGCCGTTTTTATGATGTGCTATGGCAATATTATAGGCCCATTTATTGTCAAAATACACATTTGAAGTAAGTAAATCTAAGAATCGTTTACTTAGAGCTAGATCTTCTTTATTTCCAGTGCTTGAATAGGATAATGCCATATTTGCTCTGAGATAATTTAAGGCATCATCACTTAATTTAGCTCTTTTGTATCTTTTCATTGCGCTTTTAAACTCATTTATAGCTGCAGTATACTCTTTGTTTTTCATCAGTTCTACTGCTGCAGTATAGTGTTCTCCAGCTAACTTTGATTGGTCGATAGAACGCTTAGTAATATCTTTGATATTTTCGTATTGAAGCACCTTATCTACATCTGAAATAGGTTGCCAAGTGTAGGCAACTAAATCTTTAATTTTTGTAGTATCATTTAAAGCTGTATTAGCTGTAATTGAAACTGTAAAAAGCAAAATTGCAATTGAAAATAATGTTCTTTTTATCATTTTATTATTGTTTTCTATTCTGTTTGCCAAATTATGAAAAATTATTGAAGTATTATCCTGTGGTTAATTAACTGATTATTTAACTTAATTTGAATATAATATAACCCTTTTGTAAAAGGAGATAAATCAATTTTTGTTTGTTTTTCAAAGGTACTATTATTATCTAAAATGATAACACGCTTACCTTCTGAATTTAATACCGTGATATTATTCAGTTTTTTTGTAGATTCAATAGTAAGCTCTCCTAATGTTGGGTTCGGAAAAATATTAAGTTCAATGACATTTTCATTCATAAAATTAATTACTACAAATATACTTAATGATGTGCTGATACATCCATTGCTGTCAATTACTTCAACATAGTACTCCCCTTGAGATGTTGGAGAAAATTTATCATTTGTAGCCCCATTTATTGAATTATTATTTTCGTCATACCATTGATAGTTGTTAAAACCTGAGGTTGCTTCAATTGTATTTCCATTCAAAGAAATAGTTACAATAATTGGATTAGGTTCATTTATTATTATGGCATTAGTTTTCAAACAACCATTATCATCAGTAGTTGTTACGTTATATAGTCCAGCACATAAGTTATTAGAATTGGCTATTCCCCAATCATAAGAGTACGGGCTTCTTCCTCCATAAGTAGTGATAGTTGCAATACCATCACATTCGCCAAAGCATGTAACATTTATAGTGCTTATAGTATCTATTAATGCGCTAGGTTGGTTTAAATATATTGAAGTTGAATCTATACATCCATTTGCATCGATCACTGTATATGAATGATATCCAGCACCTAAATTATAAAATGAATTTGAATTTTGAAAAGTAGATCCATTGTTTGAATACTGAAAAGGAGGAATTCCTCCATTTATAATATTTAAATCTATTGAACCGTCTTGGATTCCATTACACCTAATACTATCAATATTTGAAATAATACTTATTGAGTCTGGCTGATAAATAGTTATATTTTTAGTTGCAACACATCCATTTGCATCTGATATGCTTACTGAGTGAATGCCTGAAGGTAATATTGTAGAAGTGTTATTTGAGCCATTACTCCATATTATCTGATATGGATAAATTCCACCATAAACATAAGCACTAGCCAGTGCAGTGCCATTATAGCAAATAGCTGTGTCAGCAATAGATACAATTGTTACAATTGATGGTTCAGTTATTTCCAAAAATATTGATACTGTATCTGTGGTGTCAGAAAGTTCAAGTATGTAAATTCCTGCACATAGACTGTCTATATCTTCATCTGTTGAAGAATATCCATTTGGGCCGCTCCATAAATAAGTATATACAGAATCTCCACCAGTAGCAGTAATATTTAATTCTCCAGTGCAAATTCCATTGCATTTTAAATTAATTACACTATCTAAATTTGCAGTTAATGAAGATGGTTGTGTAAGTGTAAATGAGTCGATTTTTGAGCAAAGAAGGCTATCGATGGTTGTTAAGAAATATGTACCTGATGTTAGATTACTGATATTTGAAGCTGTAGCATTAAATCCAGATGGCCCTAGCCATGAGTAAGTAAAATTACCTGTCCCTCCGTTTGAAGATGTATAAATTTCTCCATCACTCCCTCCATAAACACTAATATGAATTAAAGAGTCTGAAGTTATTAATATTTCTGATGGCTCAATTATTATAACGCTATCACTAGTTGTACAACTATTATTGTCAGTTAAGGATAGATTGTAAATGTCAGGGCATAATGAATCCAAATTATTTGTTGTAAGTGAATTATTCCATAAGTAAGTATATGGTGATGTGCCACCAGTAATTTGTGTGCTAATTGTCCCGTCACATATTCCATTACAACTTATATTGCTAGTTAAAATGATGCTATTTAGAATGGTTGGTTCAATTAAGGTAATTGTTTCAGTAAAAATACATCCATTATTATCAATAATGGAATCTTTATAAATCCCAGCTATTATTCCTGTAATATTTGTATTTGTAATAATAGATCCATTAAAATAATAAGTATAAGGAGTTGTTCCACCACTCAATTGAATGTCGATACTTCCATCTGAAAATCCATTACAAGAAATATTATTTCCATTATAATTGGATATCGTAAGATTACTATACATGCTGTCAGGCTGCTCAATAGTAATTGTATCTGATTGTGAGCATCCATTTAAATCAGTTACTGTATATGGGTATATTCCTGCCGGGACACCAATTGGAGTTATAAAAGTAGATAATCCACCAATTAAGGGATAGGTATAAGTTCCCCAAGTTAAAATATAATCTTGTATTCCTCCATTGAAGTTTACAATAGCACTACCATTTGCTAATCCATAACAAGTTGCATTTGTTGAAGTATAATTAGAGGATAATTCTAGTGGTTCGCTTAAGCTAATGCTATCAGATAACGAGCAACCAATAGAGTCAGTGACAACTAAGCTGTAGTTTCCGGCACTTAAGTTACTTAAGTTTTGAAGTGTGTCAGAGTTTGACCAGTTAAATGTTAAATTCCCTGTTCCTCCTACTGTATTAGTTGTAATTGTTCCATTATTTCCATTGTAACATGAAATATTAAACCCATTGTAATTAGAAGGAGTTAAGGATAAACTTAAGCTTGAAGGTTGATTTATTGTTGTATTGTTATTAGATGTGCATCCATTATTATCAGTAATAATCACAGAGTAATTTCCAGATGAAAGGTCGCTTATATTTTCAGTAGTATCATTATTATTCCATAAGTAACTGTAAGATTGCAATCCACCGCTTACATTCAAATTAACACTTCCATTATCTATTAAGCAAGATGTTAAATTAGTTGGTGTGATTGTAGAGCTAAGTAAACTTGGTTCATTTATTATTACAGAGTCAATATAAATACATCCATTTGTATCAGTGACTGTAAAAAGATGAGTGTTTGCTGGTAAGTTGTATGTTGAGGCTCCGTTCCATGATTCAAAGTAACCTGCTGTCCCTCCAGTTATAGTCAATGTGGCAGTACCTGTTGAATCTCCATTACAAAGTACATCACTTGTAATTGCCGTTGCTATTAAGGTGTCAGGCTCTGAAATTAAAATTGTATTTGAAAGCAAACAACCGTTTGTATCAGCTACTGTATAAGTATTGTTTCCTGTGGCTAAAGCTGATGAATCATTTGCTCCCCAATTTTCAATATAAGGAGATGTGCCTCCTGAAATATTTAGTATAACATTCCCATCTGAAAGACCATTACAACTTATATTTGTAATGATCTCACTTACTGTAAGAGTTGTTGGCTCAGTGATTAAAATACTGTCATTATTAATACATCCTTTAGTATCAGTAATTGTAAAAGAGTGATACCCGCTAATTAATGAAGAAGAATCACTCACACCCCAATTCTCTAAGTAAGGTGAAGTCCCTCCTGTAATATTTAAAATAGCAATTCCATTATTCCCTCCATTACAGTTTACATGCGTAAGAGTTGCTGAAGTTTGTATTAAATCAGGTTCGGTAATTGTAATTGTATCAGAAAATATACAGCTGTTATTATCAGTTAAAGTAAATGGGTAGTCTCCAGAAGTAACACCCAATGTTGTATTGAAAGAAGATATTCCCAAGATTAAAGGGTAAGTTAAGCTATTCCAAGATAAAGTGTAGTCTGTTGTTCCTCCAAAAAAATTGAAAGATACATTTCCATCATTTTCTCCATAACAAGAAACATTAGTCTGAGAGTAAGTTGCGAAAAGTGGATCAGGTTCGCTAATGCTTATACTGTCAATTAAAGTGCAATTATTAGTGTCAGTTATAGTAATTATATATTGACCTGCTGAAATATTTGTTAAATCCTCAGTTGTATCTCCATTGCTCCATAAGAAAGTATATGGACTAGTTCCACCTGAAGGTGTGATGTCAATACCCCCATTGTTATTACCATTACATCCGCTTACATTATTCGCTGCTGAAGAGTTCGAAAGAGCTATAGGTTCATTAATGTAAATGGAATCAATAAAAGTACAGCCATTATTGTCAGTAATGTTGTAATTGTAAGATCCTGCTGATAGTGCTGTAGTGTCAGTTGTCCCCCAATTACTCGAATATGGAGGGATTCCACCAGTAATTATTAAACTAACTGTTCCATTGTTATCGCTATTGCAAATAACATCTGTTATGTTTTTAGTGTTTGTTATAGAATCAGGTTGAATTATAGTAATGCTATCAGTTGAAAAGCAATTATTTGTGTCAGTTGCTGTACATGTGTAAGTCCCTAATGAGAGATTAGTAACTTGTGCTGTTGCATCTCCATTAGACCACAAATAAGTTGCATTTGTAATTATTATAGTATTGTTTATTACAATAGAATAATCCTCAGTTGCACCATAGTAGGGGGCTGTGTATGTTGGAGCCCATGTTCCAACATCACATGGTCCAAATACATCATTGTTGTATTGAGAAACCACTCTTAGTCTTGTTGGTCCTGGTGATGCATCGCTAGGTACTGTGAATGTTAAAGTGTTTAGATTTGGTATTGTATTATCCTGATTTGGTATTGTTCCTATTTCTTCACCAATATCATCAAAATCGCCATCAATATTCCAATCAATAAATGCTTTAACACCTGCAAGCCATCCAGTGCTTGTAGAATTAAAAACGCCCATAACTATATCTATATCATAAGTTTTATCAGGTTTTATTGTGGTGTATTGTAAAGTATAATCTTCATATTGGTCAGGAGCATTTGCGGTATTATTAGCAATAGAATCGCCCTCACCAACTAAGCGCACCAGTTCAATATTTGAATTATCTGATGATCCTGGTAATGAAGCGCAATACGAAAGTGTTGACACTGTACCTACTGTACCTACTCCGCCTGATTCAAATGCAATAGCTTCAGCAGTTCCATCTGTAAATCCATTGCAGCTAATATTTGTGCTAATTAAACTAATATTAGGACTAGAAGTGCTATCCAAAATAGTTATGTTTTTAGTAAAAGTTGCACAAGCATTTGCATCTGTAATTGTTATCGAGTAACTTCCAGAACATAAATCATTTTTGATTATAGTGCTATCTCCATTTGCCCAAATTATTGAATAGGGACTTGTACCTCCTTGTATAGATAGATTAATACTTCCATTACAGTTAGTAGTATCACATGATGAGTTATTAGTTGACAGACTACTTTCTTGAAAGGAATCGGGTTCATTAATATTAAAAGATAATGTAGGTGTGATTCCACATACTGAATCTGATAATGTTAATGAATATAGCCCAGGTGTTAAATTTGATTGAGATGCAAGATTAGGTAAAGAAGGTGTCCAATTAAAATTATAAGTTTCTGAACCTCCAGTTGTAATAACAATTAGCGTTCCATCATTACTAGATTTACATGTAATGTCTGTTCCATTTAAAATTGCATTTATTGAGTCGTATTGGTTAATATTGATACTAACAGAATCAGTACAGCCCCAATTGTTGTCTGTCACTAAACAGGAATAATTACCAGCAACTAAATTTATCGCAGTTGCTGTGTTTTGACCATTATTCCAATCATAAGAGTATTGTCCAGAGCCATTTGTTAATGACAATATAGAGGCAGAACCATTTGTTCCTCCGTAACAATTAGTGCTAAAACTTGTACTGTCAATTGAAAAGTTCAAACAATTTACTAAACTAATTGAAGCAGGACTAGGTGATGATAGAGCTGGCTGAATTTTAAATCCTGCATTATCAATTTCAAAAGTTTCCCAAGATGATGTATATTCCCCGTAAGGAGCAGAGTTTTGAAACTTAACTCTTACTGCCACTTCTTCAGTGTTTTGTGTTAGTAAGTTAACTCCAGAGGCATTTCCCCAAAAACCGTAAGCATTTCCACTAATATCTATACTGTATGGGATCGTCAAATATCCTGCTGGAGAGTACCAAGCTATTACTATTTGTCCTTGCAGTATCGCTTGAGTACTATGCGAGATAATAAATTCTGGACGAATATTTACGTCACATCCTGTATTCGTAATACTTATAGTGTCATAGGCCCAAATATTATGTCCATCAATTATTCCAGGATAGTTTAAGTTAGAAGTATCAATAAACATTGGGGATACTTGAGTTAATGACTTTGTATCGTTGAATCCAATAGTTATTGAGTCAAGCTTAACGCATCCTGCAGTATCAGTAGTTGTTACTATGTATAAGCCTGAGTCTACTCCTGTTAAATCTTTGGTAAGGCTGCCGTTATCCCAGCTGTATGTGTATGGTGGGGATCCTCCTGCTGTAGTTAAATTAATAGCCCCATCAAATATATTACTGCAGGAAGAATTGGTTGCTATAATCGTGTTGAAAATAGGACAAGCGGATGAAAATAGAGTAGAAAAAATAACTCCAACTTGCCAGCTTCCTCCACATCTAACTCTAAATTCATAATTTGTACTTGCATTAAGTGCTGAAATCGTATAAGAAGTTGTTGAGTTTGAGTTTGGGATATTAGGAATTGTTGTCCAAGAAGATGCTGATAATTCTTTATATTGAAGTGTGTAGTCATTAGTACTACATGAGTTATTTTCCCAGGTAATTTCAGCACTTGTATTTGTAAAATTATTCGCTGTAGGAATGGTTGGTTTTCCTGCCCAACTAGTTATACTAATGGCTGTACAAATAAATAATAGTATTTCTCTTTTCATAATTTCGTTTTAATTTTTTCTTTATACGCAAATATACAAAAAGTATCTCTATTCTAATTTTTATTTTTATTCTCTAATTCTTAAGAATGCAATTAGTTTTAATCGTATAAATATTTAAAACTATTATTTATAACTTATAACCTATATATATTGTCTTATAGTTAGTTTTTCATTATATTATTTTCTTAATTAAAGCTTAATAGTGAAACAATAGTATGTTAACTGCGTATTTAGTGATGATAGTATTTGTTAGTTCATTTTATTAATAAATACATGTTAATAACTCAAATTTTAATTGAATAAAATTCGATTTGTAAAAAAAATATACTATGTTTACAGTCTTGTTTTACGACAAAAACAAAGAAAACTTATGAAGAAAAACTTATTTTATCAGGTTAAACTGATTATGAATCTACAGCTATTATGTTGTGGTTTTTTCTCGTATTTAAATTTCGGTAACTTAGCCAATGCAATAAAATGCAGTGGCTTTTTACATATAATTAATCCTTTTATTAACAAAAACTTGTATTATGAAAACAAAT
>Ga0308011_10001543_pt1 | contig 10329 bp, 15 predicted proteins | sample Neamet177_FD_203144 | JGI IMG/M metagenome (GOLD analysis project Ga0308011, IMG submission 203144) | Marine microbial communities from water near the shore, Antarctic Ocean - #177 | ecosystem: Environmental > Aquatic > Marine > Unclassified | place: Southern Ocean | collected 2014-07-25
TGCAACTGGACAAGGCGCAGTTAGCGGTGTTGTAAGTTGGACTCCTAACACTACTGGAACTTATTACTATCAGTGTGGAAATCACAATGCAATGGTTGGAACAATAACAGTTACTGCTGCTGGTGTTACTGCAACAGTTGCACAAGCAGACAATGTATTTACAATTACACCTTCAACACTTGTAGCAAACGAAGGAACTTTCAGTCTAACATTTAATGTTACGGATGGTGTAAATGCTACAGTAAGTAAAGTAAGTGCAATGACATTAGTGTTCTATACATATATAAAACCTCAACTTAATACAGAATACACTCATCTACTTGCCAACCCAAGTATATATGCACAAACTGATAATGATATTGAATTCACTATGCCCTCAAAGGGTGGAGGTTGGTATCAAGGTCGGACGTTTGTTGCTAGTGTAAAAATTCCAATAAATACTGGTACTGGCAAAGTGTATTTTGAACTGGTATGTTCCAATGGCGGTGGATATCCTGTAAATACAATGTGGACTTTCTCAAAGTCTAATTGGTCTACAACACCAGCAGCAAATGGCGGCGCTAATGATGATCATGGTTGGGTTTACACTACTGGTTACTATTATCAGACCCCAAACGCTCCGACAATCACGAATGCTTATACAGACTTTGCGACAAACGCCCCCGGCGGTGGCGCTGGCACTGGCGCTGGTGCTGACCGTGTAGGTGTAGCGTATGATCCCAATGGCAACAACTTAAAGGGTGAGTGGTGGTTTAGAAAAGGGCAAAGCGCGTGGGCATGGGGTAATCCAACCAACGCAGGTAGTGGATACAGGTCTACTCATGCTGCTACTGTTGCAAATGCTCATACTTATGTCTACTTTTGGATATCTGATGGGAGTGGTGCGGACTGGCCCAACAGAAGAGTTAAATTCTTTGGAAAACCCTTGCATTTATATACAACACCTAGTGGTTATACTGCGATGTAGAAGTTTAAAAAATTAAAGGATTAAAAAATTACATATCTTGTTACAGAAGAATGTATCAAGTGTAAGCACATGGATTGTGTAGAAGTATGTCCTGTTGACTGCTTTTACGAAGGTGAAAACTTCCTAGTAATTAACCCAGATGAGTGTATCGACTGTGGGGTCTGCGAACCCGAATGCCCAGTTGATGCAATTTTAGCAGATTGCGCCATTACAGATACAAACGAATTGGAATATTGGACAGATATCAATACTAAGTTTTCGGAGACTTGGGCAAATATTGTATCGAAAGGCACTGCGCCATCTGATGCCTCAGAGTGGGAAGGTGTACCCAATAAAAGAGAACTATTATCACCAATATCTGGCGAAGGCAATTAATAGATAAACATCTGTTACACTATTGACACAATAGCGAATCAATGGTATAATGGTGTCAAATAAATGACAATGGGAGACTATATACTACATAGTTGATGATATTAACTTTACATATACTGGACTTGGGGGCAGTACCCAACGCCTCCACCAAATGTGCATTAGGACTACTGCCAAATGTGCATTAGGACTACTGCCAAATGTGCATTTGATGGGGGCGAAATTAGGATCGACAGATGTGGACGGAAACATGGAGACTATCCCGATCTAAGCTGGGTTAACGCGAAGAAACTACTAAATGCAAATAATAATTTTGCACCATCTGGTTACGCTCTAGCAGCATAACACAGGGGGTTGGTGACTTACCTAGCAACAGAAAAGTCACACATTTAAAATAAGTTATTTAACACATAGGAAAACAAATGAAAATTATTCTCACAGCAACAGCACTACTAGCAATGACCACCGCCGCATATGCAACTGACCTTGGAAGCGGTTTCTCTTCAGACAGTCAAATCAAATATGATCTAAACACCGAAACAAGTGTTTATACACTCACATTTTCACCAGAAGTTGAATATTCTTCTGGCGCAATGACCCTCGAAATCGGAAGTGATGTGGACATGCGTGATGTAGATTTTACTGGTATGGACATGACGCTGGGGTATGATATTGCTAACATTCCAGGACTAGAAGTGTTTGGTAAAGTAACTACTGATGACGAATGGAACATGGGTGATATTCATGTAGGTGCGACATTTAGTTTCTAATCTATTAATTTTGTTACGAAATACGGAATTTAAAGGGGTGCTTCGGCACCCTTTTTTTTATAAATAATGGTGAGGTAAATAATAGGAACTTATGTTATGTTATATAAAATTATGAGTATAGTTATACTTACTTGTGCTTTCGTCTTCTGCTTTGCGATTGCAGTGTTTGCACAAACAGTAGTAGAGACCACAACTGAGAGTAACAGTTCTGTTCAATCCAAGGGTAGGACTATTGTGATATCACCACCACCCTCTGCCATTTCACCCAGTGTTAGTGGTAATTCTGTTGATCTTTGTACAGTAGGTGTTACTGGTGCAGTTCAAACACAATTACTTGGTTTATCACAAGGTGAGACCATCACAGACCAAAATTGCGAAAGACTTAAAATATCCAAAACTCTTTATGATATGGGAATGAAAGTTGCTGCTGTTTCGGTTCTATGTCAAGATCGTAGAGTTTATGATGCCATGGAAATGGCAGGCACACCATGCCCGTATTTTGGTCAAATTGGTGATGATGCTACCAAGAAATGGAATAGTCAAACTGGGCAGAAAAAAATTCCAAAAATAGTAATAGCGGAGACAAAGAAAGATGTTACACAACGTCATAAAGAGACTAATACTAAAGTCCTCTCTGGTGCTGGTTTGCTTCTGCTTTTACTTGCTGCCCTCTAACTCAACAGAAGTTATTACGACAATTCCAGAAATAGCAGATTTTACTGACGGTACTATTACGTATGGTACTTGCGTTGGTGGTTCATCTCATTTAAATATGCCAATTGCTGGAGGTGAGGATTGGGCAGGCGCAGCAGCATTACGGTTTGGTGCTTGTTCAGACACCTTTGCTATGACAGTAGCAATTAATGAATCCTTGGCAGATGCTGGTACTGGGATCAGTTTAGATAAAATTAATTATCGTTGGAAATGGATTAATGGGTGTTTTAATGTTCTCGCAGATAATGATCGATTATGGTGTGCTGAGAATATAGGAAACCGACTTGATGAAAACATGCAACCTACTAGTGATTATGCTGACCAATTTGATACACTCAATATTATAGTACAACTTAGTGATTCAAATGGAAATATCATAGAAACGAAGACATACGATTATGACACTTGGTATTCTTGGTATGAAGAAAATGCACATAGTATGAATGAGGTTATGGATGATGCAAACAACATCTGGCAAATAACTGAGGATCATATAGAACTCTTCAATCACACAACTGGGTCTGGGACAATTTACACACCTAGTGATTTAGGCAACATCACCTTTATTGTGAATGGTCAAGATAATGGTCAATCTGAAGGATATTATGGACCTGTTGTGAAAGATGGTGAGATGTGGTTCACATATAGAAATAATCCTTGCGACCTAGACACTCTATACAACCCAACGTGTCCAGGTTATGCAGAAAAATATGTTCAATATCTATATGATCAAGCATGTGCTGCAAGTGCGTTATACGATCAAAGTTGCCCAGGATATTGGGCAGCATATCTCACCCAGCAATGTACAATCAATCCTTTATATAATGCTAGTTGTGGTGGTTACAAAGGAGCGTACTTTACACAGCAATGTAATTTAAATGATTTGTATAGTGAAGATTGTTCTGGGTATGATGCAGCATATTTGGATCAACAGTGTAATTTAAATGATTTGTATAGTGAAGATTGTTCTGGGTATAGTGTGGCATATTTGGATCAACAGTGTACTTATGATTCTTTATATGATCTTCAATGCCCAATGTATCAAGTTGCTTATTATGACCAGCAATGTAATCTTGACCCGCAACACGATATCGGATGTTCTGGTTATAACGCACCAACCGTGTCGAGTGGAATAGACAACCCCATTGCAGCAATTATTGATCCTATCATTACGGACTTTACAATTCCCACTGTTGTAATACCTGTGATGCCAGAGTATAACACATCTGTAGAAGTCATAATACCAGAATTTTCACCAATTGAAGAAATTACTATGGAGTCTCTTGATATAGAGATTGCTCAGATGGAGTTAGAGTTAGATGAGTCAAGACCTGAAGAACCTATTGAGACAATCAGTCCCGAACCAGACACCGAAACCGATACTGGATCAGACCCAGATACCATCGGAGATACAGAGACCCAAGAGTCAACAGAGCAAAAAGAAAAAAAGCAATCTGAATCCTCAACTGATGGAGAAAGTAAAGAAGAACCCGATAATGAATCAGAGGGAACGGACGATGGTGGAGATGAAGAAGACGCTGGGGAAGATACTAGCACTGAGGGAGACAATGCTACGGATGAGAAAGAAGAACCAGTAAAAGAACCAATTACCACTCAAATCAAAAAAGAAGAAATCGTAGAACCTACTAAAGACCAAAAAAAGAAAAGTAGGAAAGATAAGATGCGCGAACTTATTGCAAAAAAAGTAGATGCCTTGACTAAGAAGGTAGAAGAAGCATCTACAATAGAAGAACAGATGGTAGTGCAAGCACAATTATTAGCACTTGTGGCATTTGTTCCAGATTTTGATTATGCTGAGAAAACAGTACCAGATATTTATTTTTACCCGCCAGTGCCTACAGTAGATCATGCATTTTCAAGATGGTTTGTTAATGATCCGACATTTGGTGCTATGGAAAATTTACAGTATCCAAGTTTAAGGAATTAAGATATGGCAGAGATAGAATACGGTGGTATTAAAGCAAGTGGTTCAAAACTACTTTTAGTTGTACCACTATTAGGAACGATTATTGGTGGTCTTTGGGGAGGGTTTGAATTCTATAAAGACTATCAAGATATGAAAGAGCAAATACAAAGTTATATTGCGCCAGATTTGTCAGGATTTGATAAGCAAATTGCACTACAGCAAAAGCATCAAACAACTGTTGAGAGGCACATGGATTTCGTATCAGAAGAATTAGAATTATTTAAAGGTGAGTTTGCTGGGGTTCGTGATCGTATCACAGAAAACACGGATTATCTCAGAGATGCGAAGCACGATCTGAAAGATGAAATGGTTCGTATGGAAAAACATCTTGATCGTATTGAAATTGAAGTTACCAAAGCAGAAGATGAAATGAGGTTAATTTCAGAAAAACTTAATGATGACGTAAGAGAGTTAATGGATGAAGGTGAATCTGAACAAGACAGACTCAAGAGTGATGTTCGTGCAATGATTGACGATGCGAATAATCGGTTCAACGATAAGGTGTCAGGTTTGGAGGGATACGTCAAACGTGAATTGTCCACCATGGAAGATAGATTGACGAATAAACTCACTAAGGCACTTGATAATCCACTTGCTAATCGGTAGACGCTAACATTCCACCATCAGGTGCTTGTGGTTTAGGATAATATGGGGGTTCCATATAGGTTTTTATTATAGGCGTTCCTATTTGAACCCTCGCTGGCAAACAATATACAGTTGCTTCATCTTTAGCAGACCAATGCCCGTATCTTTTAGATAATTCTTTAGCAATCACGTTACAATGTTCAACCGAATTAAAATACAATTTCTCTTCAACTTCAATCCGACTTTCGCCAATTCCGATAAAAAGCATGAGTACAAAAACTTGTTCCATATAGTTATTCCCTAAATTAATCTAAAACACTGTATGTGATTTTTATTCCTTTATTGCCCATAACAGATGCAATCAAATCAGTGACATTATCGGGAATTTTATTTTGTGTTTGAAATTTTCTTGTTGCAGTTAATAATTCTGCTTCTAGCATTTCTTTGTATTTGAAACCACCTTCTAACTCATAAAAGACATAAAACTCCCAACATGGTGCAGTCTTTGGATTCTTTCGTTCATGTGGCAATATTTGATATTCTTCAAACTTGGCACCTTTTGCTTTGCAGTTCTTAATTGCTTCCAGAATTACTGGTAATACTTTTTTTGAAACTTCTTCTGCTTTACTTTTTACTTTATTACCAAACATAGAACTTTACCACCAACCCTCTAATACGCCCAAAAACCATACACCACCAAAAACAAACCCAAGTATTCCAAAACTGAGAACTAACATAATTCCACCATCAACACACTTTTCTCTAAATTCTTCAGCAGCATAAACGGTATCTTCACGTTCTTGTTTTATCTCTCGCCTTAGTTCCAGCATTTCGTCCCAGGTGTTTGGACCGAATCTCATATTCAACATCAGTTTAATTGATGCCTGTTGCTCTTTCATCTTTTTCTGATGAGTTATGATTGCAAATGCTTCTTCTTCAACAGTACCACCACCCATTAATTTTGCATGTAATGGAGGATTTTTTCTTTGCTCTTGAGCGCGGTTCATATCATTAAGTGCACCGAACCACTTTCCTAAAGATTCAGTACAACCTTCTAATTCCTGACCCGCTTGGATAACGGCAGTAAGACCTTTATATGCAGCGGATGCCACCGCCATTGCTGTAATGGGATCGATCATAATTTGTTCTTTCTTTACTATATACAACATCATATAAATCAATTTTCGTATATGGTACTAGCAATTCACAGTAATCACCTACTATTTATACTTTTCATGGTTGACAGTGCAATTAAAATAAGGTACAAGTATGTGTAACAAAGAAAGAGAACGAATCATGTTAATTAATCTTATGAGTACCACTATGAATTTCATTGCTCTGATGGCAATAATCGAACTTTTGACATAAGGAAAATAACATATGAATTGGATAGAGATCGATACCTTCTTACGTGGTCTTATTGCTGTTGCCAAGAGTGAAAAACAACTATATGATGATGTAATGAAGAAATTCAGTTGGAATCGTAGTCAAGCAAAAGCAGCAATCAAACCATTACAGAAAAGGAAAATGAAATGAAAACTTTGAATATGAGAACTTTAGAGGTTGATAATATTGATACCGCAGATTATCCAAAATTTTGTGATGCCTATGTTTCATGTGCCGAATGGGACGATGGTGAACTTCTTTCAGATGAAGAACTAGATGAACTAGACCATCAGATGAAACACACTGGGGAAATATATTATTTAATAAATGATCAACTTTACGCAAACTTTTAACTTGACAATCAATGCTTACTAGAGCATATTATAAGAGTAGCAAGAATCATTCAGTCTTGAAAGGACTTCCAATGTCTTATACTTATGATAACGAAACTATTTCCGACCTACATAAAGAAGTATACGGATTTCGACCCACCCGTCCATTTTTTTATGAGTGGGATAATTCGACACCACAAGTAAAGCAGAAGATTTGGGACGAATATTGCAGAATTGTTGAAATCAATATCAAGGAAATGGAAGTCAAATGCGAATATAAATTGGATGAGTTCGAGAGCAGAATTGACGATGTGTACAAATATATGTCTACTGATCGACGCTGCTCAACAGATGATGACGCAATTCGGATTATTCTTCAAGCAGAAGATTTTGATGAAAACGACTACAGGTATGGTGCTTCCCATTGTGCATATCACTTTGGTTTGGAATTCAATAACATCTATAGCGGTCACTTTGCGCGGGTCTGCCAAGGTGTGTTAGAAACATCATACGCACACAGTGCATAAAGGAGATATACAATGATACAAATAGTAACAGTTAGGTTTACAGGTTCTATGGTCTCACCCTCACATCACAATTGTGAAATTATAGAGGGTTCTATGAGTATGAGGCATAATGAACTAGCACAAGCAACTAATCCCCCAGTATGTAAAATTATCTCACCATTTGGTAAAGACAATTCATTAGAAGCATTTTATATGCACGAACAATGGAATTGTTTTTTAGATTAGTGTTGACAAGTATCTACTCTTGTATTAGATTATAAGAGTAGATAGAATCATTTAGTCTTGAAAGGACTTTCTCATGACTTTTGCACCAGACTCAGTAGGTTTCACATACGGCGACTCTTCCATTGAAGGTTCGTTCTCACTTAAAGAGAATGATAACCTTTTTGAGTTTTCAACTAATAACGAAACTGGTTTCGGTGAAGAGTATCCCCATAAAGTTTGGGTTACAACACCTTGGCATATGGACCACGGATATCGTTTCGCAACAGTAAAAAAGACTGTTGCATATATCCTTACCAATGATGCTGATGGCAATGATGTCGTTGAAAAGTGGGATATCAAGGGTCACCGCAAATATACAAAAATGTGAATGGGTGGTTGACAGCACTCGTAACTAGTGCTAGTTTAGTTGTAGAAACAGAATCACTCGAAAGGGTTCACAAATGAAAATCGAAGTACAACATATCAACCGCGACACTCAAACTGGTGACAGTGTAGGATTTAGTTCTGTTGCAATCGTTGAAGTGTCTGACAATGTTTCGGTTATTGAAGCACTTGAACATGCATTTCGTTGGACACAAAATCTAATGGATAGTTGGTCACTCAATATGACCAATGATGGTCACCCAGACGTTACGCCAATGAACATGCGTGATGATGGTATGGGTCATCGTTCAACTTCGATGTTTGATCAGATGATCGTAAATGGACAAACCCATACTGTCGGTTTGTTTGGTTTTGAAAAAGTTTAAATGAAATGAAATGAGTAGTTGACAACTACTCGCTTTTAACGTATAATATACAAATCAGATGAAAACAAAGAATCACTTGAAAGGATTCTAAAATGGCACATGAAGTTGAAATGATTGACGGTATTGCACAAATGGCATATGCTGGAAAGACACCTTGGCATGGTCTAGGTACTCCAGTTAGTAATGATCTAACACCAGTTCAAATGATGCAAAAAGCGGGTCTTGATTGGGAAGTACAAAAAGTTCCATCATTCATCGAAATCGGCGGTGAAAAAATTAAAACTGGTCAAGAGTCTTTGGTTCGTCTGAGTGACAACAAAGTCCTGACAAATGTTGGTGAAGGTTGGAATCCTTGCCAAAATGAAGATGCTTTTGATTTCTTTGCAGAATATGTTGCTGCTGGTGATATGGAAATGCATACTGCTGGTTCGCTGCGAGGCGGTCAAATCACTTGGGCATTAGCAAAAGTCAAAGAGTCTTTCGATGTATTTGGTGAAGATACTGTTGAATCATTCTTGCTTTTCAGTAATCCACATCAATACGGCAAATCAATTGATGTTCGTTTTACTCCAGTTCGCGTTGTTTGCAACAATACTCTTACAATGTCACTTGCTGCTGGTGCAAAAAATTCTGCTAAAATTGGTCATCGGGCAGCATTCAATGCAGACAATGTAAAGCAAACACTTGGCATTGCATCTGAGAAGTTTGCAAAATACAAGGAAATGGCACAATTCTTGGGTTCCAAGCGTGTTACTGCTGACTCCTTGATCCAGTTCTATAATGATGTATTTCCAAATACTTCACGCACTAAAGAACAAGCACAAGTTAATAAACTGGCAGACTTGTCGCGCAATGCAAAACTTTGCTATGATGTTTTGGAAACACAACCTGGTGCTGAGTTTGCTCCTGGTACATGGTGGAGCGCATTGAATAGCGTGACCTACGTTACAGATCACGTTCAAGGTCGTAGTGCAGAAAATCGTTTGCATAGTCAGTGGTTTGGCATCAACCAAACTCGCAAAGTAAAAGCAGCAGAAAAAGCAGTCGAACTTGCTACTGCTGAGTAAAAGAATTTGGGAGAGATTAGTTTCTCTCCCATCATCAGACCCGCTAGGATAGTTACCTAGATAGTCTAGGAGTTGCTCTCTGATGAAGTGAACCGTCTAACTAAACGGAAATAAAGCACGATCACAAGTAGTGCGGCATTGAGATTGCCGATAGAAGATAAGCAGTGAGAAAAGTCTACTCCATTAGAACTAGATTTATTCAATGATACTGTTTATCTTCTCTCACATTTTTTCCCATTATTTAGGAATTAGAAAATGAGTGAAGCATTCGTATATCTTTGGTATGATAGTGAAAATAAGATGTTTTATCTTGGTAAGCATAAGGGTACACCAGAAGATAGATATACACATTCATCATCAATATGGGAATCTTTTACTAAAGATAATATTCCTAAAGGCACAAAAAGACGTATACTTACATTTGGTACACATGAAGAAATGTGTGAACTTGAACATAATATGTTAAAAAACAGAAAGAGTAGATGCTGGGATAGATATTATAATGAAAGTTTGGGTGATCCAAGATATGTTGATACGTCAGGTGAGAATCATCCAAACTGGCAGGGTCGTAGTAAATCTAAAAAGATTATTTTTAATAGGGTATACAAAGAAGTTTCAAGATTTAGACAATATTACGATATGCCATTG
>Ga0308011_10001548_pt1 | contig 10309 bp, 6 predicted proteins | sample Neamet177_FD_203144 | JGI IMG/M metagenome (GOLD analysis project Ga0308011, IMG submission 203144) | Marine microbial communities from water near the shore, Antarctic Ocean - #177 | ecosystem: Environmental > Aquatic > Marine > Unclassified | place: Southern Ocean | collected 2014-07-25
ATCTGCACAGCAACGTGCTACTTTTATAGGTCAAGAGTTTGATCAGGAGTTTCAAGAAAGAGTTTTTAACTCTACTAGGATTGGTGAGATAGCTAACATGAACTTCACCGCTTCTCAGGCTATTGCCCTTGAGAATGCACAACTAGCCAACACAGTCAATCTTACTAACCTATCTAATCGACAGGCTAAGGTCATGGCAGAAGCAGCATCATTGTCACAGTTAGATATAGCCAACCTAAATAATAGGCAGCAAGAAGAAGTACAAAATGCACAGGCTTTCTTAGAGATGGACATGGCTAATCTTACTAATGATCAGCAGACTTCTATGTTTAAAGCGCAGTCCCGTGTTACAGCTATACTGTCGGACACCGCAGCCGAGAATGCTAGGAAGCAATTTAATGCTACCTCAGACAATCAGATGGAGCAGTTCTATCAGCAGTTAAGTAGTCAGGTGTCACAGTTCAATGCATCACAGAAGACTGCAGTTAGTCAGTCTAATGCAGGTGATGAAACCGCTATTAGTAAGTTCAATGCAGAAGTTAAGAATCAGAGAGATCAATTCAATGCTGCTAACAGCTTAGTTATTAATCAGTCTAATGCCCAGTGGCGTAGAGAAATTGCTAGTGCTGAAAATGTTACTATTAACAGGGTTAATGAGATAAATGCTAAGTCTCTGTTAGACATTAGTAATACTGCTTATAACAATTTATGGCAGGAGCATAGAGATGAAATGGACTGGGCTTACCAGCAGTCTGAGGGTGGCTTTGAGAGGTATGCAAATTTAGTAATATCGAAGTTACAATCAGAGACTACGTTACAAGCTGCTCAAATTAAAGCAGATGCCGAGACTTCTGCTGCTGCAGGGGATGCTATTGGACGTTTGCTAACAGGTAGTCTAACAGGTACAGTCTTAGGTAAAGTAGTAGGCATAGCATAAAAGGAAATACATATGAAAATAACAGCAAAAGCAATGAGAACTATGGAACCCCTTATTGGAGATACTAAATATGTTCCTCCATCCAATGGCCTTATGTACAAGGGTAAGCCTAAAGAGAACAAAGATACACAACATATTGCCATAGCTGGCTACATACGAAACATTAGAAAGAAGAGATCCTAATATGCCTGATACATTTGAAGCACCTATACCAGGACAATCCTTAACAGGTGAGTTGGGTTCAAAGCTGTGGGAACAGCCAGCTAAGTATGACACTGTAGAAGAGGCATTAGATTTCTACCTAGAAAGATTATCTAATATGGATATCAGTATGGATTTCTTTGAATCTATTAATGAAGGGCTACCCGTAACTACTGCAATAGATTTAGTGGTATCCAGTGGTAACATGGATGGACTTCATACTATGGACATAGCTACATTAGTTGCTCCCATACTAGCAGAGTTCGTGGTAGCCGTATGTGAGAAGCTGGACTTAAACTTTACTATGGAAGGTGAAGATACTGATAAGCTAAATCCCAAGAAGCTAGAAGAGATTATGGATAGTGTAAGTTTTGATTACATGAACTCTGAAGTAGAAGAAGTAGAAGAAGTAGTGGCAGATGAAGAGCCACAAAAATCAATGGGTCTAATGTCGAGAGGGGTTTCATAATGGGTTTTAACTTAGGAGCATTTGGTGCTGGCTTACTTGGCGGTGTTGCAGACAAGACAGAAGAACAACGTAAGGACATAGACTCCCGAATAGATAAGTACCTAGACTTTGGTGTGCAACGGGGTTCTAAGATTATGGATGATCGTGTTGCAGAGAAAAGAAAGTATATACAATTAGGTAACCAGCTAAAGCAACGTCAACTATCAAACGATCAAGTGGCTGTTCTGCTAGAGGGGGGCTTAGATTCTGCCACCGCTTTCTTAGATTCAATACGTACTAAAGAGAAGTCTCTACCAACGGGACAGGAACTAGATGCTTCTAGTCTGGTAACTATGCAGGGTAAGCCGTCAGGTGTAACGTGGGAAGAATACGTAGATAAGACAATCATGGGTACTGTTAATACGTCAGATGTGTATAGCAATACAGGTGTTGCTCCTGTAGGTGGTTCCATACTAAATAAAATGTTTGGTAATACCACACCTCAATCTGTTAGTTCAGCTTCTGTGCGTAACAGGGCAGGTCTTGCATCTGGCTTAGGGTACTCAGTTGAGGAATCCTTAGCTGCGTCTAGTGACAGTTTTGATAGGCAAAGAGATGATAAAGTTGCACAGGGATTTGTTCGTTATGCAGGTGACCCAGTGGCACAGCAAGCATTGCTAACTTCTAAGCAGCAATATCAGTATGCAGAAAGACAACTAGTACAGATTAATGCGCTTATAACATCTACTGCTGAGGAAGAAAAAGTCAAAGTCTCAGAACGTAAGCTCCGTAGTCTTGAATCAAAACGCAAATTCTTCTTGCAGAATTTTGTTATTCAACAGGGTATGGATAAAGACGCACTCCTTGTAGAGCATGAAAAAATGCTACGGGGAGCAGAACTTGCAAAAAATCCGCAGACGTTTGAGGGGGGTGCTGTTTATTTTGGCATGGCACTACGGGATGAAATGCGAAAGCCAGAAGAAGAGCAAGATATGAATCTTATTGAAAGTCTAACGGCAGACTTAGCAACTATACAGATACAAGCTGCTCTATACTATAATGCAAAGGCACCTGAGGGTGCAAGTGAGTATACTAACAACCAGCTTAATTTAATATTTAATCAATCATTAATTGTAAAAATGAATCAGAAGTTTGGTGCAGATAAAGCAGGTGCTTTTAAGAGAAATGAAGATGGTTCTTTTACTATACTAGATAAAAATAATAAAGATCATTTTAGGTTATTTGGAGAAGCCAAGAAAGAAGCAGCGCAGATGTGGATGGAGATTACAGAAGATCAAGGGGTGTCAGGTAAACCATATGAATTGCTCAAAGCTGTATACAGTGCGTATCTACCTAAGCCACCTGCAAAGGGGGTAACAGTATTATCTCCTGAGGATGAAGTACCTGAAATGTTAGGGGGCTTACAATACTCAGATAATATAGGTTCGGGAACAGAAGATGATCCTATTACTATAGTAAAGGGTATGTCTATAAATACTGTTAATAGTGACTACTTTTATACTGTACCAACTGATACTAAAGATGGAGTTGTTAATACAGTAGTTACAGGAGCTACTATTATACAGGAATTGACTAGGCAAAATTCAAATGCTAATGCGGCAGACGTAAATTTAATTAGCAATGATTTTAAACTACCTCCTGGTTTTGCTGGTGGCGTACCAGATTACAGTACACTGTCGGAGATTGCGGTTGAACGCTTGGCTAGTAAAGCTAGTAAAACAGCAAAAAAATACATAGCCGATGGGGACACAGAAAAAGCAGAAGCTTTAATAAAAGTATTAAGTGGGTTTGCTACTAAAGTTAAGTATCCAGCAACTGTAAACAATGTTATAGCTACACTATCTAGTATCACGCAATAGGAGTAAATATGTCAATAAAATTGGAAGACATGATCCTTGGTGGTACAGATGACTCTGAAGATTATAAAAATGAAGGTACGGGAAGCGCATCAACTATAGTTCCTACTATAGAAGAAGAGGTAGCCACCCTTGACAATTTTGTATTAAGTTCTGCCGACACTGATATTGAAGAAGAGGTTATAGAAGAAGTTGTACCTGATGAAATTAAACCCCAGAAGGAACAAGAACAAAATACTACACCAGTAAATATGGATCTTTCAAACTTTGTGTATAACCCAGAGGATCTAGGAGTTAAATACAAACAGCCTGATGTAAATTTATATAATGCAGAGTTCTTTGAACTAGAGGCAGTTCAGAATAGTATTAGTACTTACCTTACATCCCGTGATGGTAAGTCAGGTGCTAGACAAGAAGGTGAATCTAAAGAAGAGTATGCTGAAAGATACTTCACTCATATGAGGTGGCTTGAATCAAACTTGTACAAGACGGGTAAGGGTATTACGTGGTTAGGTAAAGCAGATGATGCAGCTAAAGGTAACTTTGCTTATTTATATACTGCATATAAAGAAATGCCAGGTGCCTTTTCCGAAGGTGGTGGTGATGCTTTCAGTGCAGTACAGGACTACATATACGCCAGCGTACTTGACCCAGTTAACGTAGTAACTTTAGGTACTGCTATGGCACTTAAGGTTGTGGGTGGTCGTATGGCAGGTCAGGTGCTACTAAGCACAGCACTAAGAAATGCAGTACCTCGTATTGCCATAGCAGGATCTGTGGAAACTTTACTTGGGGCAGTGCAGGAAGCAGCAGTCCAGACTGTTGAGCAGAGAGCAGAGGGCATGAAGGATGGTGAATTTATAGACATGAGGGACGAGAAGGATTGGAAACTAATAACTGCTATGGGGTTATTAAATGGCACTGTAGGTACGGGACTAAACATATTAGGCTTAAGGCAAGGCGCAAGAAACACAGATTACGCTGGTGCATTACGTAGCGAGTTAGATCAAATAAGAGTAGACATAGATCCCTCTTCTGCTACTCATGGTCGATCTGCACAGCCAGGGGCTGCTTCTACAGCAGATGGTTTGGGCCGAGGTGATACTGTATATGATAATGTAAGAGCGCAGAGGTTAATGGATAGTAACATACTACCTACCGATGCTGCTACGGGAGCGTTACGTACAACAATTACGGATGATATTATAGACTCTGCTGAGAGAATAATGGAACTTGTACCCGATTTAAGACAGGTAGATGACGAGCAACTTTCTGATGCGGTAATGGATGTAGTGGCTACCATAATGACTCCAGAAAGACGAGGTGAGTTAACTCCCTACATTATGGGTGAGACACTAAGGGTTGGAAAGAAGCATCCTCTATACAATAAATCCATTGAAACAAAAGATGGTATGCAAGAGGTTCTATTTGAGGACGCACTAGATTTAGCATTTGAAACTATACAAGTTCAGTTAAAGAAAGCAGACATTTCACAGGAAGAGTTTGCACAGATGATGCGACTATCTGCGGATATAGGCGGTACTACTCTAGGTAGATATGGTATTAATGGTCGTAGAATGAATAAGTTTAGGAATCTTACCCCTAGAGAACAGGCTATACTAGATCCTTCTAAGAATGAAGACTTAATATCCATGAGTTTCTTTGAGCGAGTATGGGACACTGCTAAGAGTTGGGATAGAGCACGTAGAGCCTTACTTACATCTATGCCCATAACTACTCTTCGTAACATTGGAGGTGCATCATCCTACGTAACTTTAGAATCAGGAACTCGCATTCTTGCAGGTAGCACATTAGCTATAGGTAGAGGTCTACGTGCAGCATCAGAAGGCAGGGGTTCTGTACGTGGTACAGTAGATGGCGTTAATGACATAGTTAAAGATTCCTTTAGTCTATTTGGTAAGCTTCTTACCTATGGAAATAACAGAGCATTATCGGATCTCATACTAAAAGATCATACTAAACTAGCCCGTTCACTACTACGTACTACAAACGAAGCAGGTGAAAATGAATTAAATAAAATTGTTCGTGGGGTTAACGCTCTTAACATAGCACAAGATCAGTTCATAAGGTCTGGTGTATTCATAGATAGTATTGAACGGCAGCTTAAAACTTTTGACTTAGACCCTAAGAAGATACTTGCTCAGGGTAAGGTTATACCTAGGCCCGTGGTTAAGAAAGCTGTAGAAGAGGCACTAAAGGCAACCTTCTCTGCCCCTGCAAAGTCTGCTATAGCTAGAAATACTATAGGCATTATTGAACAACTTCCCCTTATTGCTACTACAGAGTTTCCGTTCATGCGTTTCATGATGAATGCAGTAAACTTTCAATATAAATATAGCTTCTTTAATATACTAAGTGCAGGTTCTAAATCTATGAAGTATAAAAAGTTATTACAATCAACTTCAGAAACTCAGAATGCAGCAGCAATTCGTCCACAAAAAGAAGCAGCAGAAGAGTTTGGTCGAACTGTTATTGGAACAGCCATGCTTATGGCGGCTATAAAATATAGGTCAGAGAATCAAGATATAAGCGCACTATCTATAAGAGGGGATAATGGGGAGTCTGTGGATGTATCCGCAATGTACCCCCTACCTGCTTACTTAGCAATGGGAGACTTATTTTTTAAGGCAGGTACAGGTGCTTCTAGTAGCATAATCTGGAGGGATATTTCACAGGGTATTCTGGGATTACAGAAAGCACCATTCTCAGATGCAGGTAGATTTTTCTCAGACTTTAGCGGCATATTAGATGCTGACGAGGTGAGCCTAGAAAGACTAGGGGAGAGGTTTGGTAAGTTTACCTTTGGATTATTTGGTCAGGTTGCTACCCCTGTTAAATTTGTTAAGCAGGTGGTTACCGCATTTGATGACGAGGAATCCATCATTAGAGATCCTACTCAGGTTAATGGTGATGGATTCTGGGACAGTGCTTATAAAAGAGGGGTAAATGAATTGCAACGTAACACTCCAATTTTGTCTCAGCAACTACCACCAAGATACAGTGTTACTACAGGTAAGCCAGAGCGAAGTGACTTTGCCCCTTCCTCCCAAATGACAGGTATAATATCTAAAGGTAAACCTACCGAAGTGGAGAGTGAACTGGAGAAGTTTGGTTTTAAGACGTATTTTATTACGAGGGACTCTGGTAATAAAACATTAGACGCTTTAGTTAGAAAGAAAATGAGCGTACCCTTAAATGAATTTATGAAATCTTTAATGGATTTAGACGAATACAAATATGAATGGACTCGTACAAAGAAGAAATCAGAAATTGATAAGGTTATTACAAGGGCTAAACTTCTAGCAGAAATCCTAGCACAGGAAGATATAAATGGAATAAACTTTGACAGGAAAAATTCTCTTCAATCTAAGGCAAAGTGGCAAAAGCTACCCACCGATAAGCGTAAATTAGTAGACGAGGCATATTTAAGACATAAAAAACTAGATCCTTCTGAAATACCTAGTGGACAAAGTGCTACTACTACTATATATCAGGACAAACGATGGGATGTAGGTTTAACTCTGTTACCGAATATATAAGGACGTTAACTAATGACACTAGAAGAATCAATTAAGCAGTATAAAAAAGACTTAGCCGCAGAAGGCTTTGATGCCAGCCTACCCACAGAAGAACCTACATACATAGATGAAATTGTAGGTGCATTAGATCATGGTGCTGATGTGGTGTCAGGTATGGTGGGAGGTTTTCTAAACACAGGAGCTACTTTAGTTGATCGTGTTACTGGTGTACCAGAAGACGAGATGATACGTGCTGCGGAAGCTAGGGAAAAAGAATTTGATTACATACCTCGCACCGACATAGGACAGGGATACAGTGACACAGGTAAGGAACTACTGGGTAAAGGTATGTCTGCTGTCAGTCGGGCATGGAAAGACAATAGAGGAATGCTAGGTGAAACAGTTAATAGTGCCATTGACTATACTGAAGAACAATGGAATGCCCTATCTGAGAAAGATCGTATGGCAATATCTGCTGGCACAGAGTTAGGTGCAGTGGCCTTTGGTGGTGCTGCGGCTAGTGCTGCTAAGACTGCTGCTAATAAGACAGCCTCAGGTGTAAAGACTGCTTTAAATAATAGGAAAGAAGCAAATAGATTTGTACCTCCTTCTAACTTAGCTGACCCCCTAGATAACGCAGACGTACCTCAGTTAGAACCAGCACCTGTACCTGTGAGTGAGCAACTTAGGCTACCTGAATCTCGCCCTACCCCCACCTTAAATGTAGACGAGCTAGGGTATACCTCAGGTATTGAAGAGGGAATAATAGCAATGCTTAATGACCCCAAAGTACCTAACAGTGTAAACGCTGCACAGCTACTGGCACTACTCAAGAAGAGGGGGGCTAAAGATGACGAGATTGAGTGGACTACTTTTAGTGATTACGTAGATACACTAGGTAATAAACAAATACCACTAGACGAAGCGTTACGACAGGCTAAAGATAGATCCATAACACTAGAAGTTATAGAAATTCCTAACCCTAAAAATAGTCGGTTCTTTAACTACAATACTGCAGGGGGTGAAAACTATCAGGAGTTATTGTTTGAGTTTAATACGGACACTAAAGGATTAGAGAAATCTGTTATTGACTTAAAAAATAATGATCGTCCTAAATTAGAAACAGAGTATAGATCCTTACGAATGAGGAGAGCAGAACTACTAGAACCTATGGTCGAAAAAATGAAGGCTGCACAAAAGAAAGCACTTACAGATCCTGATGATGCAGATGCAGAGTCGCCCACTTGGGGTGAAGCCGAAGAGGTTGATTATGAAATAGAAATGGCTGCCGACATGGAGCTTGCTACAACCTCACGGGAAGCAGAAGTAACCCAGAAACTTTTGGAAGTTAGCAGGGAGATTAAAGCTAAGAGCGCAGAACTAAGGGCAATTACTTTTAATCAGGGGCATCACCAGAACGATCAGAACATTGTCTTTCATACGAGAATAACTGATAGAAATATAGGGGGAGGTAAGAGCCTAGCTATAGATGAAATTCAATCGGACTGGCACAAAACTGATCTTAATGTACCTGTAGAGGACAGATACTATAGGTTGCCAGAAGGTAAACTTGTAAAAAAAGTAGAAGATAATATTGAAAAGGCAAGGTTATTATATAGAGATGCTAAAGCCGCAGCAGATTTTGACAGAGATATTATAGAGTCTTCAATGTTAGAAAATGAGGATCGTCCTAAATTTATGGTTCTAAAAACTATATTTCCTAGTAAAGAAGAACTAGACGGATACTATGATAGACAATTGGCTGAACAGAAAACGGCTAAAAACCTAGAATCGCACCGAGCGTTCCGATTTAAACTAGATAAATTAAAAGATATGGATAAAGCGGGGGGTACTAATGTTGCATACGAAAGGTGGACTAGGGAATTAAAACCTGACGCTCCATTAAAGAACAGGGAAAAGTGGATGGCGGCTGCATTAAATGCCATGTTATTTAAAGCAGTTAAAGAGGGTTATGATTCTGTGTCGTGGCCTAATGGTAGATCACAAGTAGTTAGATACTGGGGTAATGATTCTTCAAGGACTGTAGATGAACAAGACGAGATTAGACAAGAGTCACTGAGTAATATATATGACGTAGTTGTACCTACTGCATTACAAAAGATGGCTAAAAAGATGGACAAGAATGCCAAGATAGAGTTTGGTAAACAGTCTATGGATAGTAATCCCAGACCTATTCCTAAGATGCGGGATAGTTACTACGGCAGGAGTGTAGAGAGCATTGCTGAAGATGATTATGAACACTACAAAAGGTCAGGTAATATTTCTGATGATGAAATTTTTATTAATGGATCGTATGAGAAACTACTGTCATTACCTGAGTTTAAAGAGAAGTACTTTGATGGTGCCAAAGATGCTGGTGGATCTTATTTTGACTATACTAACTCCGCATACTCACACATAAAGATTACACCTGCCATGAAAGAGTCTATCCTTAAAGGTAAGGCACTGTTTAATAAAGGTGGTCTAGTAGAAGAAATGAAAGCAATTTTTAATTAATAAAGGAAAATAATTATGGGATTTATGGTACCACCAGCAATAGCAGCAGGGTCTGCACTAGTACGTCAAGCGGCACTTTATCTAGGAAAGGCTAAAGCAAAAAAGCTAGCTGAGGAGGGAGCTAAGGACGCTCTGGAGGCTGCTGCAAAGAAGGCTACAAACAAAGGCATTAAGGACATGAGGGCAGCTAACAGACTAGGTACAAACGTAGCAAAGAAAGCACCAAAGAAGAAAAAGAGTTTTGGTGAAAAGGTTGTAGAGACTCTTTCTCCCCTTAGTAAGGGTAATAAGAAAATAGCTCCTGCTATTAAAGGTAATGTTGTTAATCGTAAAACTGCACTTGGATATTTTGTAGGTGGGATTGGTGCAACGAAGGGCGCAGAGAAGGCCGCAGAATATATTATGAAAGATGATAAACCAAAATCTAAAACAACTAGCAAGACAACTAAAGGTACGTCAGAGAAGCCCAAGTCTAGGAATACAGTTAAGGAAAAGACTAAATCTAAGATAGGTAATAAGGGGGCAATTCAAACCAAGACTAGTACAAAAAACAAAGCAGATCCTAAAGACTTTCCTACATATAAGAAGGGTACTAAGTCAGCAGGTTCTTTCCGAGCAGCTACAGCAGCAGCTAAGAAAGCAGGTAAGAAAACATTTACTTGGGAAGGACGTAAGTACAGCACCAAAGAGAAGTAAACTCCACCCAAAGAAAAGCCCCAAAGCTCTTGACAGCAATGGGGCTTTTTACTGTCTAATCCTTGACAGTACAGTAGTACAATGCAATACCTAT
>Ga0308011_10001551_pt1 | contig 10299 bp, 5 predicted proteins | sample Neamet177_FD_203144 | JGI IMG/M metagenome (GOLD analysis project Ga0308011, IMG submission 203144) | Marine microbial communities from water near the shore, Antarctic Ocean - #177 | ecosystem: Environmental > Aquatic > Marine > Unclassified | place: Southern Ocean | collected 2014-07-25
TAGTGAAACCCCCACCCCCCGTGATACATATACAATATATACAGTATAAGGTAACCACACTCATAGTGTCTACTTCCCTTACTATCAATCATAATTATTTATAAGAGAGTATACATATGCCTCCACAACAATTCCAAGGTTACAGTCAAGATCAGATGAAGCGTGTTGCTTCAAAGCTGGGGCATACTGGTGACTTACCTTCCTTCGGTGGTTATCTTCAAGCTAACCCTCCTGCAATGAATAAGTATAATGCATTAATCAATGCTACTACTAAGCGGTATGCTAGTGGTGGAGTGGTTAAGTCTGGCTATGATGCAGGTGGTGATGTACAGGCTGCTTACATGGCTAACTTCGGCAGGGAGCCTCAACCAGACGCACTTGCTTTCTATGTTAATGCTTTGAATACAGGTACTAAATCTTTAGAGCAGATCAATGCAGACTTAGCTTATGTTGATGAAGGTAAGGCGTATAAAGCCTCCCTTGCAGCTAAGGAACAGGTAAGACAGCCTGTGGATGGTGGAACAGACTACTGGGGAGATAGCAGGGTAAAAATCCCTGAGGACTATAGTGTAGAGCCACTAGTACAGGCGTACATAGATGCCACAGGCAGACGACCAAACAAATCTGGTTATAATTTCTATAAGAACCAAATAGCTAATGGTACTAAGACTCTTGAAGATATTAAAGCTGACCTAGCCTATAGTGATGAAGGTAAGCAATACCAAGTAACTAAAGATAATGAATCTATACAGAACCTATTTAAAGATAAGCTAGGTAGGTATGCAGGTAAGACGGGTCAGGAGTTCTATGCAGGAAAGGTAGCAGAGTTAAAGGCATCGGGTAAGACTTCTGAAGAGGCTCTTGCTACTATTGGACTTGAGTTAGATGGTAGTACTGAGGGAAAGCAGCGACTTGCCAACCCTGACCAGCAGCGGTATGTAGCTGAAGATGACCGTGTGTATGGTCAAGCACACGATATGCAAGATCGTGAGGGTGGAAACAATAGGAGATACACCCAAGCTGGGCCGGACTATGCTACTACAGATCAAGCTGTTGATAAGCTAGGCCGTACTGGTGATAACACTGCAGCAGACGTAGCAGCGATCCAATCTATCTATCAGGGACAGACAGGCAGGGCAGGTGATTCTGCTGGTGTTAAGTACTATTCTGACCTTTTGGCTGGTGGTACTGGCTTAGACACCATCCGTGGACAGATCAACGACTCTACTGAAGGTGTTGGCTTTGATGCTACAGGACAGCAGAAGTTTGTAGATCCTGTTGACCAGATTAAAGGTGTTACTTATAGACCTGATCCTTCATTAGTTACTACTCCACCTCCAGTAACAGGCCCACCAGAAGGTATTCCCTTTACTAAGGACAGTACCTTAGGTGATATATCTATTGGTCAACAGCTTAACCCTACACTTCCAACAGGTACAAAGACAGTAGCCACAGCTACTCAAGTAAATCCTAATCAACTTATTAATAAAACAGCAGGTCAAGTAGGTGCTGCACCAACGGCCTCAACTACACAGGCAGCTTACACTAAAGCTGATACACCTGATGCTAAGACTCACACTGACATAACCACTAGCACTGCAGAGTCTGGTGTGAAAGGTGTGACTGATGCTTTAGTTTCTGAAGTAGGTACAGTAACAGATACAGTGCAAGCACAGCAGGGTGCTATCACTGAACGAGCTGATGGGGTTACAAGCACAGCAGGACAAGTAGGGGCTACTACTGACTTAGCATTTACGGCAGGTCAGAAAGTAAACGCTGCTACAGGAGAGATTGCTTCTTCCGCTAACCAACTTTCAAATAAGGACTTCACTGCAACTACTACTTCCCTTGACTCAGCTACACCAGAGGCACAGGCAGCAGACGCTTACAACTTAAAGACAACACAGTCTGCTCAGATGGGTGATTATACTATCATGGATCCTGCTAAGGCAGGTACAGTACCTCATGCGGATATAGTTAAGTCTGATGCTACTTCAGGTGTAGTTGCACAGAATCGTGCAGTTAGCAATCAAGAGTTAGTTGATGTAGCTGCCTTACAATTAGATGAACCTGTTGCTGCTGTTGCTGCCACCATGAATGCTTTGAACACTGAAGCTACTATGATAGCTCAGCAGGGTAACTTCTCTCAGTCTCTTGCTACGGATAGACAAGGTGCTGTTAGTGCTGCATCTACCATGCAAGGTCAGATGGCAAGCCTAATGGAACAGTTCAACGATGGTACTCCAGCTTGGGCTGCAGGTGCTATGCGTAATGCTAATGCTGTTATGGCTGCTAGAGGCATAGGTGCTTCTTCTATGGCTAGTGCTGCTATTGTGCAGGCTGCTATGGAATCTGCAATGCCTATTGCACAGAATGATGCTCAAGCATTCCTTAATATGGATATGGCTAATCTGAATAACAGACAGCAAACTTCCTTAGCTAATGCTGCAGCACAACAGAACATGGATTTAAATAATCTATCTAATAAGCAACAGTCTGCTTTACAGAATAGCACTAACGCCTTTGCACTTCAGGCTGAGAGTTTATCTAACCTACAGGCTGTAGTGATTTCTAATCAGTCGGTTAAGGCAGCAGCTAAAGGTATGAACCTAAATGCTGAGACTCAAACATCACTAGCTAACGCAGCACGGTATGCAGAAGTCAATAACATTAACTTGAATAATGCACAACAGTCTAACCTTGCAAAGTCTGCTGAGAATCTATCTATAGACCTCACTAACTTATCTACAGAGCAAGCAACTTCTGTTGCTAACTTACAGGTTCGTGCTTCACTGAAGGGTCAGGATGTATCTAATGAACAACAGATGGCAGTGCTAGAGTCTACCAAGGGCTTTGAGGCTGCACAGTTTGATGCTACAACCCAGCAGGCTGCTTTCATGCAAGATGCTATTGCATCGGCTGCTATGAAGTCTCAGGTGCTTAGCAACGAACAGCAGACTGCATTATTCAATGTGTCTTCTCAGTTATCAGAGCGAGAGTTAGAGTTAACAAGTGAGCAACAAACTAAGTTGTTTAACACGACCAATGCTATGCAGATGGAAGTTACCAACTTGTCAAATAAGCAACAGACTGCACTAGCCAATGCACAGATTGATTCTTCCATTAAAGGACAGGAGTTATCTAACAGACAACAGGCCAATGTATTGAATGCTGCCCGTGTTTCTGAAGTAGCTAACATGAACTTTACTGCAGAGCAGAATAAAGCTATTCAGAACTCTAACTTAGTACAGACTATGGATCTTGCAAACCTATCTAATAAGCAGGCTGCACAATTAGCTAATGTTGCTAACAGTGCTAACATGGATATGGCTAACCTCAACAACAGGCAGCAGGCTGAAGTTAATAATGCCCAAGCCTTCCTTGAAGTTGATATGGCTAACCTAAGCAATGCCCAGCAGACTACTATGTTTGCAGCACAGGAACGTATTAGTTCTATCTTGTCTGATAAGGCTGCAGAGAATGCTACTAAGCAGTTCAATGCTTCTTCTACTAACCAAGTGGATCAGTTCTATGACAACATGACTTCTACTATGAACCAGTTCAACTCTTCACAGAAGAATGCACAGGACAAGTTCAATGCAGGTGAGATCAATGCTACTGAGAAGTTTAACACTGAGATAAAGAATCAGAGAGATCAGTTTAATGCTACTAACAGTCTTGTTGTAGAGCAGTCAAATGCTCAATGGCGTAGAACTGTAGCTACAGCAGATACCGCAGCCACTAACCGTGCTAATGAGATCAATGCTAAAGCAGCTTTGGATATTAGTAACACGGCCTATGATAACTTATGGCAGGAACATAGGGATGAAATGGACTGGGGCTACCAGATCAAAGAGAATGAAGCTGATCGGTTTAATTCATTAGCTCAATCCACTATAGCAGCCGAAGCAGAGATAGCTAAAGCAGAAGGCAAGGATGGATCTAGTATGTGGGAAAACATTTTTAAGATTGGCGCTACCTATGCTGAATATAAGGCAGGCCAAACTGCAGAAACAGAATAGAACCTAAGGGATTTCACTATGTCACAACACATAATTAAAATGTATAACAAGATAGACGCACAGATACGTAAAGCGCCTACTAATACTTCCGTAAAAAGCAATGGTCTAATCCCCAAGAGAGATAGTTCAGATGAAGATGCGGATATTATCCATTACATTAAGCAGCTTAGAAAGATGAGGGAAGGTAACAATGAATCCAAGTAAGGAACCTACGTTTGATGCACCCATACCCGGACAGTCTCTAACAGGAGAGTTGGGTTCAAAGCCTTGGGAGAAACCACCTAAGCTAAATACTGTGAATGAAGTTATTGAGAACTACATGCCTGCGTTTGAAGATAAAGCTATGGTAACTGAGATCCTCAACCAGATGGAATCAGGCATACCTATTATCCCTATTGTTAATCTACTTATTAGAGCAGGTGTAATGGATGGGGATCACACCCTTGATACAGGCTTACTTGCTGCTCCAGTACTTATTGAAATGCTTATCAACGTAGCAGAAGCTTCTGATGTTAAGTATAAGATAGGTAATGAGACTAAGAAGAATGTTGAACCTAGCATGAGCGCCATTGCACTAGCACTGAGAGACTTTGATGATGTAGAAGAAGAGACTACACTTGAAGAAGAGGTTATGGAAGCATCTCCTATGGAACCACCTAGGGAACCATCTATGGGTTTAATGACTAAAAGAGGTGAAGAAGATGGGATTTAAATTCAGTGATGTGATCTCTGGTGCAGCCAAAGCAGGTGCAGACATCTATGGTGACAAGTTAAAAGAACAAAAAGCGGAACGCTCTGCCTTTAGTAGTAAGATGTGGAATAGCAATGCTATGATACAAGAGGGTGCTTCTAACATTCTTAAAGATAGGAATAAGGAGAATCAACGCCTACAGGAAATACGATCTACCTTCATGGGAAGAGATCCTGATCTTACTAAGGTACAGATGGAGATTATATATCGTCTGCCTGAGGCGCAGAGAAATGAGTTATTCAATGCTCCGGGTTCACCCCTACTTACGGATAAAGGCTGGAACATATCTGACCTTATAACTATATTAGAAGAGCCAGAACCATTAGATCCAAACTTATCTTTAGTGGAGCGTGTGCAAGGTGCTACTAAAGATTCACCTATGGATTACTCAGCCTTCTATGGTCAGAGTGAGCATATGACAGTTGAGGCAGAAGCCTCTATTGCAAAGAAGCAGGGGGCGCAGATTGCTGCTATCACTGGTATATCTATGGCAAAGGCTCAGTCACTCTACTCTTACAACTTCAAGAAAGTACGAGAGATAAAGCATAGTATTAACTATGTAACCCGTGACTATAGAACAGAACAAGACTTTATTAGTGCAGCAGCAGATTTAACAATGAAACAGCAGGGTGTAGAAGGCAATACCATGCTTAATACAGAAAGGAAGTCTAAGCTCATAAAGACACGGCTTGAATCCTTACGGACAAACTATGCATCCAGTGGTAAGTTTGCACCTCCTGCTAAAGATGGTGAAGATCCAATGTCTACCGTAGGTGCTAGTGTAGCTATGCTATCAATTCTGCCGGGATTTGAATCTTCTTTTAGAAATAGCCCAAAGTACAAAGAGGAAGTAAAAGTGATAATTAGTAAGGCCGCTATGCTTGCTTATGAAAATCCTACTATAGGTGAGGCCCATGTTGAAGCCTTAAATATAGCATTACCCGGACGATATGGTGGTGACGTACCTAAGGACATTTCAAAGTCAGAGGACAACACGTACTACTGGTTAGTAGGAAAAACTGCAGATGGTACAGACCAGCCGGGTGTAATGTTAGGTAGAGAGATTAAGGGCAGGGCTAAGAGAGCACTAACTAACAAAGCAAAAGGCGAGAACCCTCAGTTTGCAGAGTGGTGGGATAAGGATAAGACTGGCTCTAATAAAGTAGTTACTAAGGCGGCAGGTAAACTAAGTAATACCCCTGAACTAATAGCACAGCAGGATAAAACCATAGCTAACATGGAAGAGTTAGATGAATCAGATAGTAAAGTGCAGATAGAGAAAGACTTCAAAGCTAAGCTAATAACTTCTGATGCGAACTTGTCCTACTTTAATGAGCTTGAGGGAGCACCTACTGCTGCTAACTCTAGTAAGATGGTAGACGCAATAACTAGGATAATAGATGAAGGTACTGCAGAAGAAATACAGGATGCGATTGATAAGGTTACTAAGATGGGGGGTTCTAGTTTAGGACATTCTCCTATTGTCTCTTCCGCTATAGCTACCGGATTAAGTATGCTTGGTAATGCACAGAATGATTTAAATGATACAGTCACAAGTGAACGTATTGCATCTATATCATCTATAGTAACCAGCCGTAAAGATTGGACAAGGGAGGACTTAAAGGATCTAATAAAAGAACTTAATACCTTCCCAAGCATGATACGCAAATCCGATAGGGTTACTTCACTGAAGGAAACTTTGTACGCTAAGCTAGAGGTATTGTAAATGACACTTAACTTTGACTTATCCGAACCCTACGTGGATGAAGAGGAAGAGCTAGGGTTCAACAGTACCACATCAGAAGAGGTAGGTGGGTCAGTAGACTTTGACCTAACCACCCCTTATGAAGATGAGTATGAATCTGCTACGCTTGACTTTGATCTATCCACCCCTTATGAAGATGAATATACTCAGGATAACTCATGGGAGAGTTCTTATGAGACTTCCTCCTATGAGTCTCCTGTACAGCTAACTAAATTAGGTGAAGACTACAGCATAAGCAACCTATCTAAGCATGACGGTATTGCACAACTAACTGAATCAATCCTAGAGGATAGATTAGGTGAGGAAGGTAAGCGTCAAGAAGGGGAGACTAATAGGGAACTCATGGAACGCTACATGACCCACATGCGTTATGCAACTACAAACACTGTAGACATAATGCAGGAAGTTGACTATGTTAAAGACCTAAGTAAGCGTAAGAAAGAACAGTATGCAATTATGTATGGTATCTACGACCAGATGCCTAACTTTGCTACAGAAGGTGGAGGAGGTGCTACCTCAGGAACCTTAGATGTTTTAGGTGCAAACATATCTGACCCTGTATTCTTAGCAAGTCTTGCCTTGTCTATTCCTTCAGGTAGTGCAGCTACGGTAGCAGCATTAGCAGCAAGGAAGTCAGGTAAAGCCCTTCTTAGTAAGGCTGTTATGGGACATATGCTAAAGGGAAACATAGGACGTATCACCGCAGCCACCACACTTGAAGGGCTAGGTGGTGCTATGGCTGAGGCACAACGACAAGAGTTGAAGATTGAAATAGGTCAGATGGAAGAGAAAGACTGGGGCAGTGTTGCTCTAGTTGGTGGTGTAAGTGCGGGTGCATCTTTACTAGGCTTAGGTCTAGGTGCTGGCCTTACTCTTGGTAAGAAGTCTGCGGGTATTAGTACCAATGCAGAGACTATTGCTGGTAAGTTAGCTGCTGCTACAGATAGTACTGCTGCTGCATCTGCCAAAGCCACTGCCAAAGCCAGAACACTAGGGGTAGATATAGACCCTATTACAGGTATTCCTCTCGCTAAGTTTGATGTACCTGCAGCAGAAAGAATACGTAATTCATTATCTATGCCTGACGCTGAAATGTCCCCTCAAGTAAACAGGGATATTACTGCAGCTTCAATTGCTGTGGCAGAAAACCTAATGGAGTTGTTGCCTGAAAAGTATTTCAGATTAACTCTGAAGAATGGTAAGTTGGAAACACCCTCTTCCTTAACCCAGCGTCTTATTTCAAATACTGACCATATAGACGATGATATACTTGAACAGGCATTGAGTAGAACAGGACTAGCACCTGAGGAGTTTGCACAGGTTACTAGACTAGCAGGACATGAGGGTGGTGCTACCCTACAGTTATACCAAGCTATGTCCGAGAGACTTAAAAAGATGGCAGGTAATAACCCTGTTCTTAAGGCAAAGTTAGATGCAATATACGGTAAGCCTAATGAAACTAGAGGTGCAGTAGCTACTGTGATGGGCTTCCTTAAGCGGTTGGATAGGGAATCCCGTGCATTAATGGTAGTACAGATTGCTACTACTGCACGTAACGTAATCTCCGCAGGTGCTTCGGTAACCTTTGGTGCTGCTGCTAAGATGGTTGAAGGTACACTAGCTCACACATATAGTGCTGTAGCCAATACTATTACAGGTAAGACAGGGGCAATAGGCTTCAAGCAAGGTATGGCAGAGACTTGGCAGGAATCCATTGGTGCCTTCAGTGCAATCATGGGCCATAAAGAGTCTATGGAACTGGCTAAGTTGATGTTGAAAGATAACTCTAGGTTATCACACACACTATTCCGATCCTTACAAGAGACAGGTAATGAGACTTTAACTAAGACTACCCGTATGCTGAATGGCTTGAACATGATGCAGGATCAGGTAGTACGCTCTGGTGTTTTCACTGACAGTGTTAACAGGCAGATGAAGCAGCTAGATCTTAATATGTATGACTACATTTCTAACAATAAGCCCATACCTACACAGGTTCTTAAGAAGGCTACTGATGATGCACTAGAAAGTACCTTTGCATTGATGCCTGAGAAGGGTACAGTGCTACGTACCTTTGTAGATGCTGCTGAGTCTATACCTTTTGTGACTACTTCGGTGTTTCCTTTTGCACGATTCATGGCAGATGCAATGGCATTCCAGTATAAGTATTCTCCTTTGAACTTCTTCAATGCTGCTGCTGCCTTTACTAAAGGTGGAGTAATAAAGAAGCAGGCTAGGGGTTTAGGTGCAAGGGCAGAGGAGGTACTACAGGAATCCTTAGCATCCACAGATAAAGCAGCAGCAGGTGCGCTTAAGCGTTCATCTGAAAAAATGTCTAAGGAGGCTATTGACTTAGCTAACGTAGGTAGTCGCCAAACTCAAGAGGCAATGGAGCGTGTATCTAAGGGTGTAGTAGGTAGTGGTCTACTATACAGTGCTATCTTATACCGCAATGATAACCAAGAGAAGTCATGGTTCCATGTAGGTGGTTCAGAATCAGATAAACCTGTAGATATTCGTGCTGTATTTCCTATGGCACCTTACCTTGCTGTAGCTGACTTGATTGTTAAATGGAACAATGGAGACTTAGCAGGTACAGAACCTGCATCACAACTACTTGAAGGTATTGCTGGTACACAGTTACGCCCTACAAATGTTATGGATAGTATCTCTGATTTGATTGTTACCTTGTCTGAAGTCGCAGAAGGTGGTGGCACTTCCGGTGATGAAGTTACTAGAGAGAAGCTAGGTAAGATAATGGGTAACTGGGCAGGCAGCATCATGGGTAGACCCCTGACTGCGGCACAGATACTAAGAGACACCTATGCTGCCTTTGATGATAACGAAGCTATTGTACGTGAGACACGGATGGTAGATGGAGAAGGAATGGGTGGTGTATTTGCTCATACCTTTATGAACCACATCAAGTCTAAAGTTCCTATCTGGCAACAAGAGTTACCTGAGTATAGATCACCTACGACAGGTGGTACAGTACGTAGGCAGAGTGCTGTTATGAATCAGCTTACTGGTATCAAGTACATGCCTAAGCAGAATGAAATGGAGAAAGAGTTAGAGATGTTGGGTATGCCAACCTATAAACTAACCCCACATACAGGCAATAAGCAAGCTGACTATATAGCTAAGAAGCACATGCCTGATTACGCCAACATTATAATTGGTTATCAAATGGCTTCCCCACTATACAAGAGCCTATCTAAGAGGGACAAGCGTACTGTTCTAAACAATCGCTTTGGAGAGATTAGAAAGATGGCAATTGAGATGGCTAAAGGTGAAGCCATGTTAGATGCATTCAGAGAAGGTAAGAGCTACAGTGTATTTGATGAAGGTAAGTGGGCGAAGACTCCTGAGGAGGCTAGAGTGTTAGCTAATGAGTACTTCCAGAACTACTATGGTCATAGTGTAGCTGAGATGGGTGCATATGCAGCAGGTGCCAAGATAGGTGTAGCATTAGAGAAGGGAATGTAATGGGTATAATGTCACAGAAGGAAATCGTAGATGATGAGAGGGAAGCACTGGGCCTTGGCACTCCTGACGGTTACACTATCAGTGGTGGCTTACCCAAAGCAGATGCCCCTGTAGATAGGGGTGATACAGATGCACTAGAAGCAGCTATCATTGAGATGCGTAGGAAGGAAGCAGCAGGTGAAGAGTATAGTAGCTATACACCTCCTGTGGAAGAGGCTACCACCTTCTATGATAAGGACGACCAAGACTTCCTTGAATATAGAGCACCTGAGGAG
>Ga0308011_10001554_pt1 | contig 10292 bp, 3 predicted proteins | sample Neamet177_FD_203144 | JGI IMG/M metagenome (GOLD analysis project Ga0308011, IMG submission 203144) | Marine microbial communities from water near the shore, Antarctic Ocean - #177 | ecosystem: Environmental > Aquatic > Marine > Unclassified | place: Southern Ocean | collected 2014-07-25
ATTTGGTGCTTCCGCAGCAGCTGCGATTGAGATTGGATGGTATACCATCATGCGATGGGGTCTCTGGGCTTCGATGACATCACCGATGACATACGTGGCCAAACACTATGCGGTAGACCCGCTGTTCTACGTGTTCTTTGATTTCATCATGCCCCCGAGCCACAGCACAATAGTTCTGTCGCAGGAGCAGATCTTGCAGGCTCTCCCGCAGCGGATGAGTTTGCCCGTGTACGATTCCGGCGATCCGGATGACGGGCTGGAAGCACTCGAGGACGCGCAGGACGTACCCGGTCTGGGTCACCTCGCTTCCCTCTCGCTGTAGCCGAACTGGCCGGCGTTGTTGACAACCCAACCCCCGCCGACGGTGGAGGGATTATGATTTTGAGTAATTCGACGGTGGTTTAACATGTGACGCTATATGCCTCGGCACGCACCTCTCGGGGCGCCTCGGCAGCCTCTCATTTTTTTTCACACTCCGTCATAAAGCTTTCGATCCGCACCTGGCTGCACCAGGTGGCTAAAGCTAAGGGGTAGGTCGGATCGATCTCGTGCTTACCTGTGGTAAGGTTATAACGAGGGGATGGTCAACGAGTTTGGGGAAAAACCCGAGCGGAAAAACGCGGCGCCCTTGGGCCCCGGAATTCCGCATGATTTCCCAAAATCTCTCGATCGTTCCTTGAAATTGATCTAAACCACTAACATTGTTAATGCTCACAGGCATTCTTTGATAACTCAATACAGAAAGTATGAACACAAATAATTCATTCCCTCCGCACTCGGTTCAGATAGAAACGGTGTACACGCCAGTGTACATGTTTCTATCTTCCGAGGGCGCAGGGAAGGAATGTGTAAAAAGGTACTTTCCTTCCAACTCAGCAGAGTTGGTTCGCATCCCGGTACACACCGGGTGAGACATAATAGACAATGTACCAAAGGTTCGATTCAAGATAGAGAGTAATCGTGAGGAGCTGAGGAAAGTATCATGATCCGGATTCCTAATCGCGGACTGCATGACCTTATCTCAGCCCCTCAGGCTCTCCCTATCGCTACTGTGAAGCGAACCTACTCGAAGAACGTCGTGCCTGACGTTCTCTCTGGAAAAAAGGTTCATTTGCCCGCCTTCGCGAGCTTGACGGGCGGTCGAGCACCCGGCTCGGGCTCTCGAACAAATCGTTTGCAGCGCAAACTAAGCACAGTGTTTTACACAGTGAACACTGGCAACCGAAGGTTTTCTGACAAGGTCTTCTGACTGGTACACTGTCTCTATAAAGGATGGCGGGATTACAGCTTGTCAATTTCAGCACTTACCCGACCGAATCGGTTGAGTGCCTCCTTGCCAAGATGCCAAGCAAAGGCGCTGGGAATATCCCATTCCTGCCGCATCATGTGCTCGGTGAAGGCCCGCATGGTCAAACGGACTGGCGTTCGCTGCCCGGGGTGGAAAACGTCGCGCCGCCCCAAGACAGGGGTTTTCGGGAAATCCCGTACATGGCTTCCCTAGGTGCCGCGCTTTTTGACCAAGTGTTCTGGGAATGCATACAGAATACGTCGATCCAGGACTTCATCAACCCGGAATCTTCAGACCGCGCCAAGATTGGTTTCGTGTCTTTCATCTTTGACAAGGCGGGCTGTGGCCGCCCTTGCAACCAAAATCGTTGGATAGGCTGGAACTACTTTCAGTATGGCAGCGACGGCCATGGGCCCGATGTGCGCCCCTCCAACTACGTCTATAAGCATCGTTATGTTCCTAACACGTACCGCATTGGGTCTCAACGTTTCCCTTACGGCACTACGCGAGTCCCAAACACCGACAAATCGTCCATGGATGGGCAATTCGTCTTCGACATTCGAAATGACGAGACTTTCTACAGTTTCTGCATGCAGTTTCGGACCTTCTACCTGGGCTCTATCCTGTTTGCACAGTGGGGCGTCGACATCGATAAGGCAGGACCTCGCACATACAAGGCCCAAGGTGCTTCGCGTGGCAAGTTTGGCAAGTACCTCGATGAGGATGCTGCCTGGCAATTCTCGCAGCAGAGCGCTATCACGCAAGCCTTATCGCGCGCGCCAATCACGCAGCAAGACATCGCCCTCGCGGCCAAGGAAGGCCACATGGAGCCGCAGCGCGTGCGCGACCTGCAGGGGCAGGACCGCGCTAAGCTGCTTTTGACCGATTCTGTCGCTTCTAAAGCGGCGGGCACTACTGCTGGCGTCCGCCTTCGAAACCTCTTGTCGGAGCTTGACTATGCGAACGTCCAGGAGGACTCGGAGCTCTTCAAGACCATCCTGCTCGGTACGCTCAATGCGGATTCCCACTCTGAGGAAATCCGCGATATGTCAATGACCTTTAAAGCCGCCGGCGAGGGTTTCTTTACGGATAATATTCGGAATAACGCCCCTCACCTTGCAAATAAGATTTCCGGTAAGGTTATTAAGCTGATGCAGGGTGACTGGACAGCGTTCACGGATGACACGCTTAACTTGGCAAGGGGTGTTGTGGCTCCGAAAGACTCGCACAAGGAGCCCACCGCGGCCCCCATTCACGAGTGGGCGGGATTCTTGCTTATGCTGCAGACCTCAGTCAGAGTTATGATCTGGCTCCAATGGCCCCAGTATCCGTCTCAGAATATCCCCAAGGGGCAACCTGGCTATGGTCAGGTCGTTTTCGACGAATCAAAATCATTCCTTTCCGTTATGACGGCCAAATGTTTGAAACTTAAAGATGTTTACAAGTGCGTTGCTTACGCCGACATGGCTCAGGACCTGCTGAAACCCGTTATGGCTAAGTATGCTAACCTGCTTTCCTCCGTCGGCGGGTTCTTCAAGACCAAAGGAGCGGGCGCCATGCCTTCGATTGTGGACATGATTTTGTTCGACTCCAGCGATGCAATCACAGCGTCTCACATATCTCAACAGGAGAAAACGTACGCGCTAGATATTGAAACAGCTTTCGAATCTTTCAAGAACAAACACGGTGTGCAGAACCAGGCCCTGCAGCTGCAGGTCAATGCTCAGCAAGCCGTCATCGATTCCATGCTGCATCAGTTGACCTCTATCCACCGCTCACCCGCCAGCGGCGGTGGTGGTGGTGGAGGAGGCGGCGGTGGCGGCGGTGGTGGTGGCGGTGCGCCCGCGCTCACCAAGGCCGAGAAAAGGGCCGCCAAGCGCTTGCGTGACGAAGCCAAGGCAGGTGCAAGCACCGCCATCGTCAATACGGGCGCTAACAAGCGCGAGAAGCTGCCTCCTCACGTCGTGCACGGCAAACTGCGCGGTGAGTATTACGGCATTCTCAGCCAGAAAGGCCTCGTCCTGAAAGGTGTCAAGCGGTGCCACCCGCACGACATCAGCCTGGTCGACGGCTACGGGGCGTACGCAAACGTCTGCGACTGCGACATTCGCGCGCGCCAGTGCCACGCGGGCGAGGAGATTGTCGACGATTCGGGGGTCACGAAAACCCAGACTCAACCGCCTCTGCCAGAGCTGGGCGCTCTCCTCCTCAAGTATGCAATTCCAAAAATCCCGAAGATCGTGCTGTGAGTTTCCATACAACATTCATTCTGGCTTGCCACTCTATGTTGTCCGTGCTGTACCGTGGCCCGTCCTTCTCCAAATGGAGCGGCGCCCCAATTCGGTCACTATCACTTTCGTTCCTGCCCCTACCGCCGATACACAAAGTGCGATGCACAAAGTGTGGCGCCTAGCACAGTTGGCCTGATGCAATCACGCGCCCCAGATCGGGTCCGCAGCACAGACTATTTGAACCCCCCTGGCTCGCAAACCCCAAATTGTCGTGGGCCTACGTACTGCGTGGTCACGCCAGGGCTCGCGAGCTCCGCTCCCCTTCCGTAGTGCACTACTCGTGGTTCACGACGCATTACTCGGGCAGTAGCGGACGCAACACTCCTCTGCACATTCGGCTCGGCAAAACCAACCCGCGGATCGCGGTGCCAAACGCCAGTGCATCACTAGTCCGCTGAATGCGCTACTAGCGAGTGGGCCTGCAGCACACGAAATGGCCCCACGGCGCCTTACTGTACGCTGCACGCACGCGTAAAATCTTCCCCCCAGCGCATATCGGCCCGAACCGGTCCATGGTGCCCTGCCGGATTATCTTGCTAAACCAGACCGCCTAGCGGTTCAACTGGCATAGTACCTCCACGGAGGCCGCCCCTTGGTATAAATAGCCGATCCCTTTGTGACCGCCTGGTGCGCAGGGCCCGCACAGCACCGGCCAAGGCCAAGGCTGCTTCGCCCGTCACCGCGCCACCTGTGGCGCCACCCCCTCAGCCAGCTGCCGCGCTACCTGCCGCGCCAGCTGCCGCACCAGCCACAGCGTCCGCTGCCGCACCTCAGCCGCCTGTTGGCCTCCTTCGGCCCCGCTCGGGCCCGATGCCAGCCAAGCCGGCAGGTGCTACACCAAGTAAGCGCCGCGCGCGGATATCTTCCGCACCAGAATCTGTACAACTCGACAAGGACGGCCGCAAGCCGCAAGCTGACAGCCGCGCTACTAAGGCGCGCCATGGCACTGCGGAACAAATAGCTTCCGATATCGCATTCGATGCTGCCAAGGCCAAGCTGGACCTCGCGATGGATAACTCTTTCCTGCTATCTTTGGATTGGCCGAACATTCTCGCCATGCTCCAGCAATTGCACGAATACAACCCTGCTGCAGGACTGGCCAGGATTCACACTGGGAATGGCGATGAGCCCTTTGTGTGCACAAAGACCGCACTGTCCAAGGCTTACAAGTCTTTCAGAACCTTCGGTTATGACTTGTTGGGCGCGCAGGCGCGTTTTGCTTTGATTCCAAAGAAGGATCTTTTCATTGCTTTCTATGATGGGTCGACGGGACCATGGTCCATGCTCAGCAATTGGTACGTTCAGCCTGTTTGGCCGTTCTATCCGCCTAAGTATTGCCAGGTCACCCGCTCTTTCGATCTCGTTCCTGACAAGAAGAGTCAGCGCCCAATCATGATTTCGTCAGCGGAGCAGGCCATCATGATCTGCAAAGCCATCTTGATGAAGGATTCGGTCCATGTTGGGCTGTTATCAGCACTCCCAGCACGAGACCCAGCTGAGGCGAAACGCCTGGGCAGGAACATTCTCAAATTTGACAGGGTCCTCTGGAGGAGGCACCGCGATGACATCGCGCTTTACGTCATTACCGAGAAATTCTGCTCTGACCCGTCTCTAGCGGCGTGCCTCGACGCAACAGGTGACGCGACGCTATGTGAGTTTTCGCAGAACGATAAGGACTGGGGCATCGGCGTCGCGAATATGTCTCCGGACAAAACGCACATCTTGCCGATCCAGCAATGGGTCAATCCGTTCGATAAGTGCAATTTGCTGGGCCGCACACTGATGATTTTTCGTGACACGCTGCGCAGCCCGCAGCTTCCACAGCGAGAACCTGCACCGCCCACAGCCGCGCCCCCGGGCCCAGGTAAGGACCCCGGTGACGACTCAGATTCGGATCAGGACGACTTGGACGACTCTGGCGATACCGCAGCCAAAATACTTCGACGGAACACTGCTGCAAATCGAGCCAACCCGCCTCGGCCAGGCGCGGTAAGCGCGTCAGTCGGCAGCTCCCCGGCATCCGCGACTGGCCCAAGATCCGTGCCGGCGCAGTCGGACGGGGTAGCCGCCATCGGAATTCCGGTCGATTCTAGCGGCGAGGTATGCCTTGAATTCGAACTGTCTTCCGAATGGACTAGGCCCACCGGCCTGTCGGCGCTTCTATCTGCATCACCAGAAGAGGCCATGCTCATATCGCAAGCCATGCGGGATGCGCCTCTACCACCAGAGGTCGGTGTGCTGCCTGCTCCTTTCGCGACATTGAGCTATCACGCGAAGCACGACCAGCCTGCTAACGACGCCGCTAAGCGACGTTTCCTCGAAGAGGCAACACGATGCCTCCCTATGTCAGGCCCCGTGGCAGCCTTTCTCAGGAGTTTTTCCGGTTACACGCAGCATAGCCGCCATACCAGCGACACTTTTCACCAAGCTGTCCACGACTCAGGCTTGTCCCTGCTCCAGGACCACTACGACCTCTTGCGTGCGTTCTATTCTTGGCTACCGCTGGACCCAGCCGACGAGTTGCCAGGGCGCTTCTCTTCTCAACCAGCTGCTTTCGCGGAAGAACTTCTTCGTGCTAGTTCGGTCAGCAACGTCATGAAACGGTCTCCCGCAGGGAGCCTGGCTGCTGAACTTTACGATACTCAGAACGTATGCCTTCCTAGACCGGTTCAGGCTGCACGAGTTTTCCCGGCACCAGCTTTCCTTCCGCAGCACCCCGTTTCGGGCGCTTGGCTCCCTCACCTGCTGTACAGGCCGGAGGGCTTCACGTTCTCTGCCAAATATGGCGATTTCGTGGCACGTTATATCATCCCAGCGGAACGTGGTTCGCGTGACGGGGCAGTGCTTCTGTCCCCCGAACGCATCTACTATTGGGAATGCAAATGGTGCAAAATCCACGCTGGTAAGCTTGCCGCCGCCACCTCTGAAGAGCTGGGCGGCACACGTCCACCGTCTCACGTTCTGCCAGTGCGCGCGCGCCCGCGGGAGCCTAACATTTTCGTCATCCCTCCGGAAGCTAGGGACCCACGCACTGAAGGCGCAGTCTACGATTTGCGGTCATGGAACGATGATCATTCCCAGCCGATCCGTCCGATCGTACTGGGCGACGAGCGCCGCACCTGCGGCCTGGGATCAGCCGAATTCTCGCCTGGCATACGCCAGCTGCAGCGTGAATTCAACCCGCCCGACCAGGACACAGCGGAGCAGATGGCTTCTGCAGTCTACACAGGCGCAATGGACGGCGGCGCCTTCAGGGGTTCCGTCTACAGCAGCAACTACAACGGCTATCTGGAGCACGCCGACTACGCGGTCGCTAACACAGCGGCCGAAGTCGCGTCTGGCGTCATCCACGGCTCTCGTGAGAACCTGGGCACACTGCGCCCCCATTTTAACCCGCAGCACTCATTTGCGTGCAGCGTTGCTACTCGGCCAGGGTCCGACAAGCTGCGCACCACTGGCGATGGTGGAGACCCCCGCGACTGGCTTTTGGACGGGCAATCCGTATCCAACAATGACAGCCAAGATACGTCCGACCCGGTGGCGTTTCCACCACTGAATCTGCCCTCTGTTCTCACATTTGGCAGGAATTTTGCAATCGGGCAGACCTGTTCAGAAACATGCCCCGAGTGTTCGGAGCGGCTGGACCTGCAAGTTCTGCTGACCGACTGGGTCGCGTATTACAGGTCTTTCGTCGTCTCGATTTTCTACCTGTGGACGCAGGGCAATATTCGCCTCCCTTCAGGGCTGACTACAGACACGGGCATGTATTTTGGAGACAGACATGCGCCGTTTCCGTCTTGCCTGTGCATGACGTGGCTGCTTTTCGTGTTATGTTCTCTGTTCCGCCTGAGGCTAGACAAGGTCACCAGCTGGTGCGTCTTTTCTCGGCAACCACGAAACCCGACTTACACAGGCGCCACAAGCAGTGCAGCGCACCCGCTCATGGACGATCCTCCGACAATTTCGGGTTCTTCATCCCATGCAGCACTGTCGGCCGCGCTCAACTGGGACGAGCATCCCAAAGTGCGTGATTGGCGCCAAACGCGTTTTGACGCAGCCATCGCGTCAGGTTTGCCTCCGGACGAGGCCTATTGGCACTCCGTTCCGTTCTCGAGACAAGGATTTTACGATGACGGAAGCTTTTCCGTTGCCGCATGCCTCATGATGCTTCTGATCGAAGCCTTGCTAGAGCTGGTCACCCGTGTTGGCGTGGGGCTCGCGTATACAAAAATGGTTGTTGCATACCAGGATGACACTCTAGCAGCGTGCTCCGTCCACCCGCGGTGCGCCGGCGCGAAACCACGTATCTTCTCGGATCTGTCGCTGACAGTGTCTAAGGGATCGCCGGTTATTCTTGGCAAGCAGTGTGTACTGAGTACACAGCTTATCCAGGATACAGCCGTTCGTGTTCGCGACTTATCCGACACCATGGGCTCGGTGATTCTCTCTGCAGGCACCCACAGACTCGCGTTGCTGACAGCGATTCGCTCTATCATCGGTGTTCTCATTTTCGTTGCGCTCTCTCAGCCGCACCTGCGTGGACTGATGAACGCACCGATCCGCTGCCTGTGCAAACAGAAATCGAGCAGTCTGACTCTGCGTAAATCTGGACAGGTCCCTTTTTCTTACCAGGCAGAGGACGCTTTCCGCACGATTATCTATGCAATCCAGCATGAAATCGGACGGCCGTTTGCGTCCGACTCGGCCGTGCCCGCGTACGAAGATTGTATCTTTCTAATGCACGATGCAGCCGGTCTCGCCGAAGACGATTTGGAATCGTACAGGGGAGGTGGCTCATGGATTTGGATTCCTGCATCGCAGCAGATCTTCATGACCACCACAATTTTCCCAATGGCCTTGCTCCAGTCCGAACATTCTACCTCGTTAGAGCTGATGAATGGCAACCTGACATTGGAATATGCCCTCCGCCGATGGCCGGGGGTGGCCATCGTCGAGATCTATGACAACCAGGCGGCTACTGCGTCTGCCAAACGCCTGGCGTGTCACTCTGAGTCCCTCAACAAACACATGGAGTACCGGCGTAGTGTACTGCTACCGTACCTACGTACCACCTCAGTACATACCATATGGGCCCAGCGGGAGTTGGGCACTCTGGCTGACATGCTTAGCAAGAACGAACTAGCACAGTTCTTTGCGGCGCTGTCAGCCAGGGGGTACCCTCAGCCCCACGAAGACATGTTCGTCAGGCGGCCATGGTACCTCTAATGCTGCCCTGCGTGCAGTGCACCACGAAGACCGGGAGCCGCTGGGCTTCTTCGAGGAGGCTCTCGACAGCGCGGCCCGCGCGGGGGACCAAATCGCGAATCTGGCGTCGTTCCGACAAAACCGGCAACAAAGCACTCGTGTGAGTGTCGCTTCAGCCGCTTTCGCACTTGCCAAACGCGGACGGTCTACCTCTACCAGAACAAGACCACAACCGGCGAAGCCTCGCCACTCAGCACCAGCGCCGCGTCTTCAGCTGCGTGATTCGACCACTGAAGCACCCCGCAGCAGTGGCGCGATTGTGCCATATCAGCCTAGACCGGCTCCTCGCCCGCTGCAGCTGGCCAGGATCCCGCCCCCTCCACCGCCGCCGACGGCCGGCGCGCGGACCCCGTACGCAACGATCGACGACGTTTTCTCTGATATCTTCGGTGCGGGCGCCCATGCGGGCCATGATCTCCAGCAGGGAGACGACGGCGCCGACGCCGAAATTGAATTCGGCGCCCAACTGCAACAACTGCGGGCACGCGGGCGCGTGTCCCCTGCCGTCAAGGTCGACTATCTTAACGCGTTCGCCGTGCTTGCCCGCTTTTGTAAACAGCACAGATGGCACCCGATGCGTTTCAGCTATGAGATGGCAGAAGCCTTCGCAGCATATATGCTCAAACGAGTCACGCGGACCGGGGGGCCCCCTGCTCGCGTCTGTGGCTACTTCGCAGCTTTCAATTATGTCTACGCTGCGGCAGGTAAGCCGAAAGCATGGGTCGATGATAAAGGCCCCATCTATGACCTGCGCGTTTCATACAAAAAGGCTAGCATTGCTATCGGCGAGCAGCGTGGCGCGGAACATCCGGGCTTGCGCGTGCCGATCCCGGCACTGGGCTTACATTATATTGTCAAGCAGTTCTTGACGGCACGCGATCCGCTGACAGTCGTCTGGTTTTCGGTGTTCATTATCATGGGTCTCTTCTGGGCGAGGGCCGACACGATGGCCGGAATCCGCACTGATATCCCGAATGACCCGGATATCTGGTTCAGTGCAGAAGGGTATCTATGTTTCCGCGTCCGACGCGTCAAACGCGGTAACGCTGACGTACAGCCGTTCATTCGCACCATTGCTCCGCCTCCGGAGTCCAACACGACCCGGCGCAACATATGGCGGAAACTTGCTTTCGCTATCGAGCAGGTCGGCAGCGACGGCCAACGGCTCCTCGGGCCTGCGCTCTGGGGTTTTGAGCCTCGCCAGGTGTCCGACAAGATATCGACTGCCATGCGCACCTATCTTCCGAAGGACCTTATGGGCGTTGACGCCTCCTCGTTTATATCCTCGCATTCTTTTCGCAAATTTGGTGCTTCCGCAGCAGCTGCGATTGAGATTGGATGGTATACCATCATGCGATGGGGTCTCTGGGCTTCGATGACATCACCGATGACATACGTGGCCAAACACTATGCGGTAGACCCGCTGTTTTACGTGTTCTTTGATTTCA